>Ga0307945_1003551_pt1 | contig 12616 bp, 13 predicted proteins | sample OrgLakmetagen228_FD_201818 | JGI IMG/M metagenome (GOLD analysis project Ga0307945, IMG submission 201818) | Saline water microbial communities from Organic Lake, Antarctica - #228 | ecosystem: Environmental > Aquatic > Non-marine Saline and Alkaline > Saline | place: Antarctica: Organic Lake...
TGTGGGTTTGTGTGTGTGTGTGTGCGTGTGTGTGCCATCCTCTTTATAAAGAAGGGAGAACATTTCTTTATAGAGCAAGCAATGTATATAAAGAAGGGAGAATTGTGTTTCTTTATAGAGCAAGCAATGTAAAGTGGGTTACATCATATTAAGAAAGCAGCATCTCCTCGATGGTATTCACGGCTTTTTCCTCTGATTGCATATGCAGGACATTATCAAGATCTCTGCGCCCATGGAAAAAATTGGCAACGAAGAGTAGTTTTTGAGCATGAATATGTTAGTTTTGGGAACAGGAGCTAGTCTTACAAGTTTGCTAGCTCTACAACGTTTTTTGAAGGAACATTTGTCCATCGTTTTGACAATGTTTCGTAAACGTTCTGTATTTGTTGTTTAGGTGTTGATGTGTAAATGTTGGTTATTGGAGAATAAAAGTTTCCTCAACCATTGACAGCAGCACTAAGAAGAAATATTTTCTCGCTGGTGGTTATTGGAGAATTAAAGTTTCCTCAACCATTGACAGCAGCACTAAGAAGAAATATTTTCTCGCTGGTAAGATCAGACATTGACCTAGCAGATGAAATATTTAATCGCGGGCAGTATTAGTTGTTGACCTAGCACAGCACAGACCCATGCAAAGAAAGATCCACAAAAATCTGAATTGTCAGCATGGCATAAAGATTAAAGTTTAAAGATGTATGAATTTTTAGCATGGCATAGAGTATAAAGATGAACTATTTACTCGCTGGCAGGATGAGATGTTGACCTAGCGCAGCACAGATCCGTCAAAGAAACATGAATTGACACAGGATCGTCGGCCAAAAGACACTTTAATTTTAAGTTCTCTAAAATGTTCACAGCAGTTGTGATGGACTCAGAGAGATGAACTCGGAGCTCAGAGAGATCAAAAGCAAGAGGTTGAAAAGCCAAGCAGAGATGAGGCAAGAGGGGGCAAGAGATATGTTCACGAACGCTGCTAAAGAGTTCTGTCATTCGAGGAACCGACATCAGGCCAAGCTTGACATTTCATATGCAATGATTGAAACCTCTATTTTTTTCTGTCTGTTGCCGTTGAAGCTCCCCCTTCTTATTGTGGGGAGGGGTTTAGTGCCTGCATGCTAAGTTCGTCCGTTCTCTTCTTCTCTCTGGAAAACCCAAAGAGTTTCAATCTGCACGCTAATACCAATATGCACACGTGGTGGATGAGAACTTGCATCAGTCAATCCTGCGAAATGCCAACACAGGCATAACAGGATGTTGAACGAGATTAGTAAAAAACCACGACGTTATGAGTAATATCGGATGTTTTGCTTCTTCGATATGCGTGATCACACACGCACATATTAATTTAAATCGAATATTAACTAATTAATAATATTATCAAAATGAAATTGCTCACACTCGCCCTCTTCGCCTGCTGCGCGCTTCTCAGCCAGGCATCGCGGCTGTCACATGGCATGCTGGCTGACATCCACTCAGAAGGTTGTAGCTCTTGCTAACTCCCGTGCCTGTGGCTGCTTACGACTGCAGTATTACCCAATTATGATCTGCCAGTGCTACGATATGCTTTTGCGGTTTTTGGCAGCAAAACCATTGCTCACACGCCCACTTGTTACCTGCACAAATGATGAACAGCCTTCCCTGATGGCCTGAAGCACGTGCATAGCCCCCTGCAGGCCATCCACGCAGCCCACAAACTGACCTCGTGAGTAGTGAATGTGTCGCCTATAGTTCTCTGCCTTACTCCTCAGCTTATCGATTGTCTAACAGGATGCAAAGCGGTGCCTTCCCTGCTTCTAAAGCTTTTTTTAAGAAAGCGCAATTTGGTTGCTTGTCAGCAGGGAGGACTGGTCAGAGAAAACGGCTTATGCTGTCATCAAGTTCACCGTGCCTCCCTCTCAGTCAGACGCGTTTGAGGAGGCATGGTGTGTAACTGAAATGGCGTCTGACCTCTGTTTAAGGGAGTTCCGGCGAATGTGGGCTCTGATCAGCGGGCTCATGCGTCTGAACATGTTTAAGCTTAGACGCACTTCAAGTTTTTGAAGCAAATTGTGCATTACTTTCTGTTTGTGGGGTGAAAAGCAACTGATTCTTGTGCAGGCTGAAGCTGGAGAGTGAAGTGAAGGACAAGGAGGATGACAACGAGGTCTTTGACCTGAAGAAAACCTCCCTAGACAACCTTTTCTACTTCTCTTATGGTGAGCCTTTTCCACCATGCTCATTTGCATTGCAGGAATGAGGAGAAAGGGGGGAAATGGTCTTCTGTATTATGAAGCAAATAAGATATATGTTTGTCCAAGGTTTTGGGATCTGAATGCAGCCTTTGCATATGGAGGTTATGAGTGCAAAGGGGACTCGTTTGCTGGATCTGCACAAATATAAAGCACAGCAACAAATTCTGTGTGCAGGTAACCACCCTTAATTGCAAGGTCTGCATAATTCTAATTTGTTACATCAAAACCTCTGTGCAGGTGAATGGCAAAGCGTGGACTCCTTTGTGGAACATTTGCACTCTGACTATTTCAAGGACTTTGCTGAGGTGCGTGGCAAGGATTACAGTGTAGCTCAGTACTCTGCACTTTACAACGCACAAAGAGAAAGCCTGCTCAATAATTAAAAACCCATGGACTCAACTTAGAGTGTTTTGACTTAGTACACATCACGCGTTGGTGCTTGCAAGTGTGCATGAAATTGCATGTCCGACTCTCACACGAATAACTCAGCTGGGGTCAGTCAAGAATGCTAATTTTTCTTGCAAGAGCTGCGCACACTATTGAGTCGTCTTCCCTCGTTGTCCCTTGTGTTCTGTCCATTCCTTTCCTTTCAATTTGTGTTTAACGACTTCTGTGACTACAAACGCCTTTTGACAGACTGCCGATGATGCTGGGATCTACTGGAGCCTCACATGGCTGGAAGATCTGTCTGAGGACCTTGAGCGCATGGAGAAGAAAAAGGTATGCACATGTGTGCTGGAATGTTGTGCGAGAATTTGATTGATTGTACATTACATTGCTGCACAAACAGAGGGCTTGCCCGAGACGACTTGCCAATTTGACTCATTTATGCATAATTAACTCTGATTCATTTGTGCACCACTGACAACCACAGGAGCACGGGACTCAGATGGCAAAGCGAGAGGATCGGGCCTACATCCTCATCAACTACTTTGTGAGTTTTGCTCAAACCATCGCACAGCCTGTACGCTGCAAAAAAAACTTTGCCTACAAAGTAGTGTGAACAAGCACCTGACTAAGGAAAGGAGGCAATTTGTGCTAAAAAATCTTCCACCACAGAAGAGAATGTAGTCGATTCTTGCATCACACCTCTTACAAGGTACCACCTGGAGAAGCTGATGACTTTGTCGATGTATGGCGCAAGGTGGCCAAGACAACCCTCAAGGACGAAAAGGGGAACAGGTAGGGGGGCATGAAGTGTAAAAGGAGCGTAATGTTTTGTATAACACGCATGACTGGACAAGATGCTGGATGGAAGTGTGTGTAGTAGTGTCTGCAGAGAATTGCGGCAACAGTTGATCATTGATAGATAGATGGCTGTACTCGACCTTCTTGCACACTGCAGCATTTAACTCTTGCTTCTTGCCGCTGAATTGCCTTTCCATTGTAAAAAGTGTATTTAGAAATATGCCAAATTTGCCAAATTTGCAAGCAAGTATCCCGGTAAACAATCACAGAAAAGAAGCAAGCGACCCATTGCTTCTTCAACGCAGGATGTACTCTTTGTCTTCCAACTATGACGACAATACCCGGTTCTACGCCTACGGAGGTGATCTTTTTGACATAGAGCAAGCAATTAACGTGGCTCAATAGTGGGCAGGCAGCTTGCTCAACTTTTTTCCAGCGTCCAAAGGATTCAAATGTCTGGTACCAGTTGCGCACTGAACACACGCACAAATTTATCACCGCTTTCCATTTGAACATCTCCTTGCTTTACAGTTTGGGATGACATGGACTCCTATCTCGACCACTTTGAGTCTGACCATGTGCAAAGCCTGAAGAGCTTTGTAGCCAAGAAGGTGGGCGTGTTATTCTTTGGAGGACATGTGTCTTGTTCCATCTTTGACTGGGTCCAATTGCAGATCAGGCTGTTGTAAGAAATCCCACAAATTCTTACGAGCAATACCTGCTGTGTGTTTTGTCATCCCTTTGCACTTCCTTCCTTCTCACACAATGATTCCTGCTCCTTTTCTGCACGACTGCAGGATATTGTCTGGTTCATCACTCCAATGGACAAGATTGGGAACCAGGCAGAATGAGGAGAATGTTCGATTTCACGTCAAAACTGTGTTTGCGTTCTAGATATTCCTATCCGTTATAGTAGGCCATTACTGTAATTTAATTGCCAACACCCTTACAAGTATAATGCGGCCAATAACTGTTAATGTAATTCAACTGTAATTTAATTGCCAACACCCTTACAAGTATAATGCGGCCAACACAAGTATAATGCGGCCAATACTGTTAAATGTAATTCAATTGCCAACACCCAAGTATAATGCGGCCAATACTGTTAAATGTAATTCAATTGCCAACACCCAAGTATAATGCGGCCAATACTGTTAATGTAATATCTCCCAAAAAGATATTATAATGATCTTGAAATTGCTTGTTAGGCAAAAGAGGATATAGCTTCAATCCATGTGGCCTAAGGGACACACAACAACATACATTTATATAGCAAGTAACACACATGAAACATGCCTACATGCTTCTGCCAAGTTTGCACATCGTCACAAGCAAAGAAAAAAGGTTGGTCTAGATCCTGAAAATCTCCTGGTGGTGAAGCAATTTCTAAAGCAAGGTTTGCAATGCAAGTAAGCAATTTGGAAGATCAGTCTTTGAGTGTGAGCTTGAACGAAGGAAAGCAGGGGATGAGACACATTTATAAATGCGGTCTCTTTGGTGGAGTCCACCAGGCTAGCATGTTGGTGCTGATTTGTATTAGCAGTATTTGAAAGATGCTGGGAGTAAGTGAGCAACTCACTTTCAGGCTCTATTACATACCATCCATTGCACGGATCTGCAATTCTCTTTATTGTATCAATGTTCTGGTATGAGGCCGTGTGTCGTTATTGTCGCACGGCCTGCTGGCTGAGGTCCACTCAGAAGGTTGGTAGCTCCAGCTCACTCCTATGCCTGTGAAATGCTTGTGACTGCAGTATTGCCTGATCTTCCAGTGCTACAATACGCCTTCACTGGCAACAAAACCATTGTTCATACGACCACTTGTTGCCTACGTACATGATGAACAGCCTTCCCTGGAGGCTTGAAGCAAGTGCACAGCCCCCTCCAGGCTATCCACACAGCCCACAAACTGACCTCGTGAGTAGTGTATGTTTCGCTTTTTATTTTCTCTGGTTTTCTCCTCGGCTTATCGATTTCCAACAGGATGCAATGTGGTCTCTGTGGCGCCTTCCCTGCTTGTAAAGCTGTTCTCTGGGAAAGCACAATTTGGTCGCTTGTCCGCAGGGGGGACTGGTCGAAGAAAACGGCTTATGCTGTCATCAAGTTCACCGTGCCTCCCTCTCAGTCAGACGCGTTTGAGGAGGCATGGTGTGTAATTGAAATGGCGTCTGACCTCTGTTAAAGGGAGTTCCGGCGAATGTGGGCTCTGATCAGTGGGCTCATGCGTCTGATCATGTTTGAGCTTAGACGCACTTCAAACTTTTGAAGCAATCTGTGCATTTCTTTCTGTTTGTGTGGTGAAAAGCAACTGATCCTTGTGCAGGCTGAAGCTGGAGAGTGAAGTGAAGGACAAGGAGGATGACAACGAGGTCTTTGACCTGAAGAAAACCTCCCTGGACAACCTTTTCTACTTCTCTTATGGTGAGCCTTTTTCACCATGCTCATTTCTCATTTGCATTGCAGGAATGAGGCGAGGGGAGAAATGGTCTTCTGTATGATGAAGCAGATCAGATTTATGGTTGTCCAAAGTTTTGCAACCTGAATGCAGCCTTTGCATATGGAGGTTCTGAGTGCAAAGGGGACTTGCTTGCTGGATCTGCACAATTATAATGCATAGCAACAAAACCTCTGTGCAGGTAACCACCCTTATTTGCAAGGTCTGCATAATTCTTATTTGTAACATCAAAAACTCTGCGCAGGTGAATGGCAAAGCGTGGACTCCTATGTGAAACATTTGCACTTTAACCATTTCAAGGACTTTGCTGAGGTGCGTGGCAAGGATTACAGTGTAGCTTGGTACTCTGCACTTACAACGCATGAAGAGATAGCCTGCTCAATAATTAAAAACCCATGGACTCAACTTAGAGTGTTTTGACTTACACATCACACGTTGGTGCTTGCAAGTGTGCATGGAATGCATGTCCAAATCTCACACGAATAACTCAGCTGGGGTCAGTCAAGAATGCTGATTTTTTTTGCAAGAGCTGCGCACACTAATGAGTCGTCTTCCCTCGTTGTCCCTTGTGTTCTGTCCATTCCTTTCCTCTCAGTTTGTGTTTAACGACTTCTATGACTACAAACGCCTTTTGACAGACTGCCGATGATGCTGGGATTTACTGGAGCCTCACATGGCTGGAAGATCTGTTTTAGGACCTTGAGCGCAAGGTGGAAAGAAAGGTATGCACATGTGTGCTGGAATGTTGTGCGAGGAAATTGATTGATTGTGCATGACATAGCTCACCTTGCTGCACAAACAGAGGGCTTGCTCGAGATGACTTGCCAGTTTGACTCATTTGTGCATAATTAACTCTGACTCATTTGTGCACCACTGACAACCACAGGAGCAGGGTACTCAGATGGCGAAGCGAGAGGACCGGGCCTTTGTGAGATCTGCTCAAACCATCATACAGCCTGTTAGCTGCAAAAAGAATGTTGGTGGCAGATCTAGTCTGGCTACAAATTTAATTTGTATGCAGGTGTAAATGTGTGATTTTTGGAACTACGTGTTGCTTCTAACTGTATAAACGCGTTTTAAGACGTCAAAATAATATGAGTGTGACCTAAATGTACCGCAGGACCTATAAACTAAGTTGCACGTGTGCCTGGTTTAAAATAAGTTATACTTTGCTCAATATATAGTGGTGCTTGAAATTTCAGTGTACGTACCGTGGTGCTTGAAAGTATTCAAGAATCGTTATCCCGATGGCCTATTCCAAAATTGGCTGTATTTGTGAGCACTTGTAAGGTAAGCATAAAAAATTTACGGAAACAAAATTGCTTTAATAATGAGTCAAACAGTCGAACCCATCACCACGGATGCTCAATTGTGGATTGGCTGGAGGCAGGCTAGGCAGAAGTTGCATTGAAGGGGCTGTGCTGTGGCACAAGGCAAAGTCACGGGGCGCGTACGGCCCTCGGGGGGGCACAGGACGCTGGCCCCACTTGAAGAAGACGTGTCGGCACGATATTTAGAACAGTGCAAAAAGGTAGAGGGTAGAGTAACGACCCTGCTACAGTGTCAACTTCCCCTAGAGCAAATTCGACAACTAGCTAGCATAGATGAAAGAGTGCAAGCCCTCAAGTGAATGCTTATCAGACCTACTTCTCAGACCTATTAGAGACTTGATGACCTTCCTTTATTATAGAGTGAGGCCGCCTTGGTCCATTGCGTGTTGGTTGACGTGCGTCTTCAGGTGCACAGTGATGATGCACAGTGGATGTACAGTCGTCTTATGGAAGGGAGGGACAAGGGAGGGGCTGTACCGAGCAGGATATTGACTTGTGTATGTGTGCCATGAATGCAAACCTACGTAACGGCCACCCCAGCGGTTAAAATGTGCCCCTCAGATCAGCACGTGCTACAGAGGATGGACGGTGGGAGGGGGGGACAAGGGGGGCAAGGTGGGGGCAAGGGGGGCAAGGGGGGGTAGGGGGAGGCCCGGTGAGTTTATAAAAACATTTTTACAGTAGTTAAAATCACAAAATTTCCCAAAACGCGTCACCAAATTCAAAAATCACGTACACATTTCAAGCACCACGAGTGAAGAGCCACATACGTACAATGTAATTAAATGCTGCTTAAATTACCCTTTATGAAAACATGAATCACCAATGAATCACCCCAAAAGTTTAAATTTAAAATCGATGACTGGGCAATGAGCTTGCAGTTCAAAATGATATAGGTTGACATGGCATGCAATTGATTGCGTTTCGAGGGGCTTAACTGGTGAGATGAGTTCCCTGACAGATGTGGAGTACTCCACATCTCCAAGTTTCCAGCTGCACACCTTGTTTCCCCCACTCACCATAATCTGAGCAATTACATGCCTGCAAGTGTGCACAATCAGGTGCTGTACCTGTCCCTTCACTGTCTCCCCCCCGTTGAGTTCCAGCCCTCCATATATGATTGCAGGTATGTCGTTGGAGCAAGCGTGCGCTTTTCCAATGGACAACTATGAGCACACTGCACCGTCAGGCAGTGGTCCAGGAAAGCAAGGTGTCCAGCACAACCAGCACAACCAGCAGCACACTAAAGTTTGCTCGGACAGCTCAGGTAGACAGCAGCAGCCTCCTCCTCCTTCTTCAAATGGGGCTGTGGTGCAGCTGAAGCTGGCGCCCAAGACAGAGCACACCTGCAACCTCGTGCGCGGAGTGGGCCACGAGCCCTACGTCAATGTCAAAGTCATGTGAGTGGCTCCCATTTAGCAGCGTACAGTACACCACAAGAAGCTGGCCTGTAGGCAATGTGCAGCTCTCTTGCTCGTTGCTTGAGCGTTCAGAAGCACGGTTTGTACGAAGGGGGCGCGCAGAAGCTTACACGATGGAGAAGACAACCCTGCCTTCCTTTCTGGACTAGTACGTCTGGAGGAAGTAAATCAACCGCATCGCCTTTTCCAGTCCTATTGTGTAATGTGCTCGTGTGATTCCTAACACAGGGGCTTGCATGTCCTCTCTGTGTCACGCACGAGTGGATGTATGATAGCATCTTCCTCCTCTCGTCCCCTGCGCAGGCACAAGAAGTCGGTGCGCAGCGTCATCGAGCACTACACAAGCAGGTGGTGCACGGCACTGCAGCAGGAAGCAGGCCACAACGGCAGTGTGGTACTTCACGGCCAGGACACGGCGGGAAATGAGCACTACTGGGGCCACACTGTGAAGCAGAAAGTGAAGGTAGGATGCGTGAGCAGGGTGGGCCAGAACCATATATTTATATGTATATACGGTGTACATACGGTATTTATGGCAGGAACATCACCATACATACAGTCATATACGGTGTGTATATACGGTTCTGGCCAACCCTGTGCGTGAGTGATTGCGACAAGTGTTGTTGTTGCAAGTCAATTTTATAAACGGCAGTCATACGTAATTTGAGCATACCTAAGCCAATGGTTTATAATGAAGTGCAAAGCTTATTGCTATGGAGGTGGATTGCTGAGCCGGTTGGTGTTGCAAAAAGCAGAAAAGGCACGTCTTACAAGTTGTTTGCATCAAATTGAGACTCGCTATTATACATCCAGACCACTGTGGGAAAAAAAACCACTACGCAGGCAGCAAAACACTCCCTGCATCAAATAAGGAAAAGGAGACACATTGGCCCGAGGTGCCGTGAGTCTCCCCCACCAAAAGAAAAAAGGAAACTAGAAACCACTGTAATTATACAGCTATGCATGAAAATGAAGCTCGCTACTGTGCACCCAGATCCCTGTAATTTTATCAGCTGCCAGACACCTAGCCAATTTAACTATATATTGATTCAAAAGGCTAGCTCAGACAATTCATGTCTACGGTGATTACTAATTTTACCGTAGGTGCTCAGAGCAGGGAACGCTATAAAGTTATGCCAAGCACGACAAACGTGTGCAGGCCAATGTGTTATCCTGCCAATAATCCAACACGTGCATCGCACAATTGCCTCCCTCCTCTTTTTTATTCAGGTGGGCGACATAATTCAGCAGCTAGGCATTTTGCCGTCCGTCGTTGAGCTGCGCATGACTTACAGCATCCAGCCACTGCCAAATTTTGGCTCACAGCAGCAGCCACTGCAGCAACAGCACACCACCGCTCAGCAGCAGCAGCAGCAGCCACTGCAGCAGCCACTGCAGCAACAGCACACCACCGCTCAGGAGCAGCAGCAGCAGCAGCAGCAGCAGCAGCAGGAGCCACAGCCTGTGCTCATGCAGTCAACCCACCACCCGCAGCTGCAGCCTCCTATGCAGGCCCTCCCCTATCAAACCCATTGCCAACCTGTACCTCACGAGCTTCCTGCTGTGCCCGGTATTGACGTCGCCAGAGCGGGTGCTGATGGGGACATAACTGACGGCTTTGACAGGGGTTACAAAAACCGTAGCTTTGCTTGCGTTGAGTTCCATGATCCTGGGCATGCCAGCGACCTAGCCGGCCTTGAAGGTGGGCACACGCAGCTCTTTGAAGCTGCCGCCCAAGCTGCATTCCAGGCCATGATGGGGGGAGAGGGAGGGGGGGCAGGCATGGCCGGTGATGCACGTGCTCCTGCTGCTGCCTTTCCTCTCAGCCAAGCACCCCCTGCGGTCAGCCAAGAGCGTTCCCCCCTGCCCATCCCAGATGCTGCTACTGATCAGCGCGTTGGAAATGTCAGGCTCGGGCAGGTTCATAAGCCCGGCATGAGTGCAGCTCACGCTGGGCGTACTCCTGTACCCACCCTGGATCTTACTGCTCCTCTCATTGCCAGCCTTGAGCAGCACCCTGCCCTTAACCAAGACACTCATACACCTGCCCCAGATCATGCTGCTCCTCCCATTGCCAGCCTTGAGCAGCACCCTGCCCTTAACCAAGACACTCTTACTCCTGCCCCGAATCATGTCGCTTCTCCCACAAGCCCTCAGCGATGCCCTACCCTAAACAAAGACGCGCTTACACCTGCCCCAGATCATGCTGCTCCTCGCACCAGTCCCAAGCAGCACCCTGCCCTCAGCACTGATCTCACTCCAGGCGCTGCTAACAACGGACAAGAGACCAACCCGTCCGCTGTCGGTGCTCTCGTGGTGACTCGTGCAGCAGCTTCACAACCCAACGGTACAGAGGCAGACCCATGGGCAAAGCAGCAGCTTCTCAGCATTTCTGATCAGGGTGCGGATCGGGGGCTGAGTCCTCCTTACCGGGCAGCCATTGCTCAGAAACAGGTGGGCCGCAGTCGGTGTCGGTGCTGCTGCAAGCAGCTGGTGCAGGAGTGTCAAGTCACAGTGGTGCATGCGTGCATGTGTAGTGTGTGTGTATGTGTGTGTGCACGTGCATGTTTGTGTCCTGTGTGCTTGCAGTATGTAATAGTTAAAATGGTTCACAGTGCAAATCCTCCTGGTCACGTTTACACCCGGTCATATACATTCCCGGGAATCCTCTGAGCTCTGTTGTAGTCTTTGTGCTCTGTTGCAGTCTTTTTGCAGCTTAGTACGTGCCCCCCCTTGCCCTTCCTTGCCACTTCTCTCAGATTCAATACAACAACACCCGATTGCACGCACGAAACCCCACCTACAAGCAGCTTCTCTCAAACCCAATACAACAACACCCGACTGCCCACATACTAAACCACACCTACAAGCAGGAGGCCACCTGCAGACCAAACCATCTGCAGCAGCACCACGAGTGCTGGGACCACCCCCGCCACCAGCACAACCACGAGCCGTCTCACAGTGGTGGCCCCCTGCCAGCTAGCAACAGCAACAGCAACAGCGCGCACGGCACGCACCCAAGAGCTGGTGCACGGCCAGCAGCAGAGACACACCCAGGGCAGGCCTTGCCATCTTACGGGCAGCAGCAGCAGCAACAGCAGCAGGGGGAGGCGCAGTTAGAGCATTTAGGCCAGCAGCAGCTGGGCCAACATGAGCAGCTGGGCTCGTATGAGCACCAATCAGGCCAAGAGCTGCAGCAGCAGCAGCACGGCTCTTCATTGGCAGATGAGCGTAGGCGGGTTTTGGGACATTGTCAGGAGGGAAGAGGTGGAGCCGTCCATCAATTTGGGTTTAGCGCAGAACAAGTTCACGTGGGGGAGGCGATGACGGAGCATGATGAGGAACAGCGGGGCATGCGCGATGTGGAGTCTGCCATGAGCGCCTCTAACCACCACGCGCGTTTCATGCCCTCTGGTGACAGGAATTGGGGGGGAGGGTCACATGCACGAGGGGGGGGGCAGGCAGGGAGGGGTGCTGAGGGAGGGGAGGGAGGAATGGGACGCAGTCTTGGACACGAACACGCCTGTGTGGCGTTGTTCACAAGCACAAGTGACATGCAGGAGGGAAGCAGGCACTCGGATGCGGAGGTGCAACAGCAGCAGCAGCAGCAGCAGCAGCATGAGGCTAGCAAGCACTCAGGTGATGAAGTGCGCCAGCAGCAGCAGCAAGGCTACAGGCACTCTCATGCTCAGACAAATCAGCAGCAGCTGGTTAACCAGGGGCCGTTCCGGCCAGAGCAGCAGGAGGAGCAGCATCGGCAGCACCAGCAGCCGCAAGGCCACCGGCACTCAAATGCTGAGACACGTCAGCAGCAGCTGTTGTGCCAGCAGCCGTTCTCAATCGGGCAGGATCAGCAGCACCACCCGCCCCTACCCCCCCCCCAAAACACCAACCTTCACCAACACTATTATAACCTGCTGCCTCCCCCACATCCTCTTTCCTCCTCCCAGACGCTTCTCCTTGACCCACACAACACATCAGCCCCCATGC
>Ga0307945_1003554_pt1 | contig 12611 bp, 15 predicted proteins | sample OrgLakmetagen228_FD_201818 | JGI IMG/M metagenome (GOLD analysis project Ga0307945, IMG submission 201818) | Saline water microbial communities from Organic Lake, Antarctica - #228 | ecosystem: Environmental > Aquatic > Non-marine Saline and Alkaline > Saline | place: Antarctica: Organic Lake...
CACGTGTGTGTGTGTGTGTGTGTGTGTGTGTGTGTGTGTGTGTGTGTGTGTGTGTGTGTGTGTTTAGTGTGTGTAAGAGTGTGTGTGTGTGTGTGTATGTGTGTGTGTATGTGTGTGTGTGTATGTGTGTGTGTGTGTGTGTGTGTGTGTGTGCACGTGCGTGCGTGTTCGTGTGCATGCTCGTGTAGGCCTACGTGTTTGTGTAGTTTATGCTGGTGCTTCACTTCTTGTTTGACTGCATTGCATTGCCAAATGCATGCCACGCACGCATGCCATGTAGGAAGCGGACTTCATGCAGTCCTGGCTGTCGGGCAAAACAAAACGCAGCTGATCCTTCAGGATTAGAGCAGTTGCTGAGACATGCTAGTTGTGCCATTTGCCCTGACCACTGCTGAACTGCTGCTCACATCTACAAGGACTCGGGGGTGGGTGCCCTCTGCCAGGTACCGCTCCGCGGCCTTCATGAGCTCCCCGATCATGAGCACCATGGACGTTGTGCCATCTCCGGTCACGTCATCCTGGGCAACTGCTGTCCTGGCTATCATGACGGCCGTGGGGTTCTGGATCTGCATCTCCCGGAGCAGGACATTCCCGTCCTTGGTCAGCTTGATGGCGCCAGAGCCGTCCACCAGCATCTTAATAGTGCCCCGGGGCCCCAGATTCGTCTTCATGACGTCGTGCAGGCCCTTAGCCGCGTTGATGTTCATGAACAGCGCGGCCGCGCGGCCCACTGCTCGGAGGAAAGTTAGTTGGGAGGGACAGATGTGGGTGCAAGGCTTATACGTGTGTGAGTTAGTTCCCACAACGCGTCACATGTCTGCACAAAGCTGTGAAAGGTATGCAGGAGTACGAAGGGGAGAGACTTGAGGCAGTGAGAATGCAGGCTTTCATGCAGTTTTGAACACTTGCTTTGTTCCGCATTGGCGTTCAGCTGCTTCACAGCTGACATCTTCTTGTGCTTCCTCCTACAGCTCCTGACTCCAGCAAAGTCCTCAAGGTCTTGACAGACAGCTGAATTGAGATTAGTTTTCGATTTAGCTCAGCTTAAAAAGAATATTAAAATTTAGGAATGAAATAATCACGGCATAGAAAGGAACACTCCAGCTGATTGTACTTTGCCAGCAAAGACTGTGCTTGGGCAGTAAGAATGAGTCAGCTGATTGTACACTTGGCTCCTTCCTTGCCTCCTGGCACCACGCTAACTGTCCCATGGCTGCCGCCTTTATTTCCCTGACCGGAAGAGATCAAGATCTCATAGCCAGCAACAACCGGCCGGTGGTCAGAGCAGCATAGCTCAGGTATACTCCTGCAGAGTGAGGTGGAGGAGCGTCTGCTTTGTACGATTTGAAAACTTGCTTAAATTCCAGCCGCGAGCGAGGATGCATTACTTGCAGGGTTGGCCAGAACCGTGTATATTCGTATATATAACCGTATATTTGGTGATTTCCAAGCCAAAAATACCATATACACACCGTATATATATGGTTCTGGCCAACCCTAATTACTTGTTTCAGGTTGCGCCGTAGATCCGCAGTAACATGTCTAACCTTGCGCAGCGTCTCCACCCATAGGCGATTCAGCAATAGCTGTGAGTCCTGGCTTTGGTGAATTACTCAGTAGCTGACAAGCCGTGATATGGGGAGGGGCAAATTGTACAAGCGCTGAACAAAATTGGCAGGGTGAAGGGGGGCAGGGTGGGGCAGGGCGAGCAAGCAAGTTTCGCGCTATTGTCTACAAATTTGCAGCAAAATTATCGAACAAGAGAACCGTGGAAGAAATTCAGCCCCTTGCTTTGCTAAGCAAACACGGCTTGCATGCCGATTTCCGCGCTGGAGTGGCGGACGAGCCCACGGTTCTATACATTGAGGATTTCTGCTGTGTTTAGGCGATTGCTGGCAGGCAGAGGCCATGCAAGCTCAATTTGGCCGGGAGTAGCGGACGATCTTTGGATAAATATACATGTGAAGCCAAAGAAGTAAGGTACAATCTCAGCCAATCGTAAAGTGAATCCTCAACCTCATCCCCAAAGTTCAAGGTCGCATTCTGGTGGGTTTTGAGTGGCGGATTCATACGTAGCAATCGTCTGCAATGCACCCATGCAATAAAATATGTCGTCAGGGCACTTCACAGCACAACCTCCATGTGTGAACAGTGAATTGCGGCCCGTACGCTGTGTGTTGGGTTCCCGCACCATGGCAGACGTATTAAAGAGAGATTAAGGATTATGGCTTGAGTCGGTTGGTGTCTCGTTTTGCTGGTGCGCATTTGACATGAGCTGAGGAGCCCTGGAATTTCTGTTGTTCCGCCGGACGTGGCTTACCGGAATTGCTGAACACAATGTTGAATTTAGATCCAATCATCGGCGATGGTCGGAGCTGCGAGAAGCTGCCACATTAGGGCTGTAATGTTAGCGTCCGCCGCTGGTGACACCCTGCGGGCTTACGACCAGCGGCTTGCAAATGAAAAGCATTGATCAAGCGCAAGAAGCGGGAGCGCACACCTGTAATACAGCGGTTCCAGTGAGCAGTGGTTCTGACGCTTGCTGTGTGAGCGCCGGACAGTCCTGTGAAGGATCCTGTCCGTCCACGCTGGCACGCGCTGCAGATGGTAGTCTTGGGAGTGGGGCACCAGCTTGAAGGTGGGAAGGAAGTGGATGGCCTGCTCATCAAAACCCTGTGAGTGAATGGGGAGGCATAGATGCTTTGGGAGAGATGGGGAATATGATGGGAGCAGGGCACTAGCGCCTAAAATGTGTGATGTTGGGCAGGTGCCAAATGGCTTGCTCATCAATACTTTGAACCTCAAAGCAATCAACCAATTAAGATCACTTTGTTGCATTAACAAAGCTTGCGCAGTCCGCTGAGTCTCAAATGGAAAAACATTACTGACCCTCTATCACCATAGCAATGCAAGTCCCGCTTGCAAACAGGGTAGTTATAAAAATAGTTATGGAGGTAGCAGCGCTGAGGAGGGACAAAGGCTTTTACTTGAGCTTGCTGTGGTTGAATGCCACTGCCTGAGTCGGTACCAAAACAGCGCAGGCAGTGCGCTCCCCATACATCTGTAACAAAGTACCAGATTAATAAATCATCCGGTGCAGAAAGCTGACGGAGGGGGATCAGGAAACAAGCCCACTCACTCTCAACAAAAGCGTCTCTTGTTCTATGCTTGCTCCAATCATTGCTTTGTAATGTGGTTAGGGTTGGCCAGAACTATATATATATACCGTGTATAATACAGTGTATTCACAGTATTTCGGGCAGCGAAATCACCAAATATACGGTTGTATGTAATAAACGGTGCGCATATGTGGTTCTGGCCAACTTCAAATATGGCCGTGGTGCAGGCTAAAAGGCAGACAGATTTCAGAAAGGTCGCACCTTAAACGTCTGCCCTTTTTTCATTTGGATCCGGAGCTGGTCATTAGCGTGCAGCACCTGGAGGCAGAACACTGGGTTTATCTACGAGAAATAGCCGAATATGGTCACACATTGATCATGTGAGATCTCCTGAGAAATAGCCAGATTTTTTATGTGGCTATTTCCGACGGCTTCTCCTCGAGGGTAGTACAGCAGACATCCTGTGCATTTGGCCAATGCGCACAATAATGGTATGGAGCTGGCAAACCTTTTTTGGTGTATTGATTTGACTTCATGATCCAACCTAGATCATTGACCTATTTCACATGATTTGTTCACAAGTGTCAAGGGTGCGTAGCTTTGCATCAGATTGCCACATAAAGGCATCCTAGCAAGAATCATAGACCCCCAGTTTGTGCAGGATGCACGAGGCTTTAACACATATCCAGTGGCCCTTGTCAAGCCTTTGCGCTTTAGGCACTTATAACTCAAACTACATTTGCTTCACCCACCTCAACCATGCCTGCCTTAATGATGTGGTTTACAGCCCCAGGGGATCCGTTAATTCGGTAATTTAGATCGCCCGACCATAGCACAATGTCGTGCGCGTGGCTCGCATCTTTAGGGCCCTGTGCGTGTGTGCATGTGTGTGCATGTGTGTACTATTGTAACGAGTATGGTGCTAGTTGCTACAGCTCTATCAAATTCATCCTCTTCAATCATGCCTTTTCTTTTCACAGTTCTCAATTTCAGAACACAGCCTTCCCCGTTTGGCTGGGTTTTGCTGGCAAGCCATGATTCCTCTTGCGTCAACACTGCATTGCCATTCCGTGTGCATGTAAGCACACATATACCTTTGCATGTAAGCACACATTTACCTTTGCATGTAAGCACACATTTACCTTTGCATGTAAGCACACATAAACCTTTGCATGTAAGCACATATTTACCTTTGCATGTAAGCACACATATACCTTTGCATGTAAGCACACATATACCTTTGCATGTAAGCACACATTTACATTCGCATGTAAGCACACGTATACCTTTGCATGTAAGCACACATTTACCTTTGCATGTAAGCACACATTTACCTTTGCATGTAAGCACACATTTACCTTTGCATGTCAGCACACATATACATTCGCATGTCAGCACACATATACCTTTGCATGTCAGCACAAATATACCTTTGCATGTAAGCACACACATATACCTTTGCATGTAAGCACACATATACCTTGTCTTTTGCACGACAAATATTACACGGGTACGTAAACATACCCAGATAAATCAGGCTGCTCTTACAAAGCAAGGCAGCAGCAAAACCCCGACTTCGTTTACATATCTTTAGTTTTACTGGACCATGGAGTGCATGGGAGCTGCACTGGAAAGCAACCAGACAGTGCCGTACATGGAGTGCATGGGAGCTGCACTGGAAAGCAACCAGACAGTGCCGTACATGGAGTGCATGGGAGCTGCACTGGAAAACAGCCAGACAGTGCCCAACAGGCCCAGGGGAACTCTGCACATCAACTCAGGCGCCTACCTCTGCATCTATCTGCTTACCCCTGCATCTATCTGCCTACCTCTGCACACAGCATCTGCGGCCTATATAAAGTATGTGTCACTCACCTTTGCTCCTAACGGTGCCACACTGCCTCCTTTATTGAACATCGCCCGCGTGGCAGGCCGAGTTGGAGAAATAGACCTCGCAAGCGGCAAGGGCGGCGGCGGTGCTTGCAAGAATGGGGCGATGTGAAGACGATGCGGGGGTGAAGGGGCGGTATTGCTAGGAGCATCGACAAGCAAAGGGCTGATTTTATTGGACCTGCTGCTTGCTTTGAAGCTAAGTGGGGCGAATGTGTTGTGTGCTGCGTGTGGTGGCGCCCCGCCGCCTTGCCCCTGCTGTGGCGGGTCGTTTGGGCCTGGGGCGTGTGGGGAGTGCACGTGCCCGGAGGAGGGCATGTCGTCTGGTTCTGGGGCGATGATGGCCTTGCCTGTTAGGTCCCCGAAGCACGACAATTTCACTCCTGCCTGCTGCCTGCTGCTGTTGCTCCCGCTTTTGCTGCTGTGTCGGGTGTGTCGGGAGTGCTGGAGGTGCTGCAACTGATGGCCGGTAGCAAAGGAGTGCTGTAATAGGGCAGAGATTTCTGTGGCAGTGCAGGGAGTGCTGCTGTCTTGCAGAGAGTCTTGCTGCTGGTGGGAATGCTGCGGATTGGCAGAGAGATTCGTAGCATTGCTATTGTCTTGCAGGGGATGTTGCTGCTGGTGGAAATGCTGCGGATGGCCAGAGAGACTTGCAGCAGTGTTATTGTCTTGCAAGGGGTGTTGCTGCTGGTGGGAGTGCTGTGAGTGGACAGAGAGCCCTGCAGTAGTGCCGCTGTCCTGTAAGGGGGGTTGCAGCTGTTGGTGTGTGACAGAAGAAGCCAGTGCTCCGCTTATGCTGCCTTCAGAGTGGGCGGCTGCTTGTGCCGGGGAAGAGCCTCGTAGGCTTTGGGGACCAAAGACTGGAGAAGCGTGCTGCGGGGCCAGCAAGCTGCCTTGCGTGCCGTCACCTCCGCTGGAGCAACTCCAAGGCTGGGGTATTCCTTGGGTTGGGGCACGGAACGGCTGTGGGGCATTAGAGTACTGTGAAGCACTGAAAGGCGGCAAGGCACCAAACGGCTGTGAAACCTCTTGCTCTGCAGCACTCTGAGTTCGGGTCATCCCCCTTTGGCCTACAGCTTGACTCAGCCCTTGCTCCACATGCTGACCAGTACTGCTGAATAAGTGGCGACTGTGTGTATATGCACTCTGATCATGGCCAGCCCCTGAATGTAGGTTGCCGCCCTCTACACCCTCCCCTAAGTTCACGCCGCTCCTGCTACTCAGCTCCCTGTTGTGCTGTGTTGCATTAGCTTCATGCAGTGACAGCTGATTCGCGCTGTTTGAAAGTCTGCTCCTGCCATGCATCTTGGGCATCTGCACGCATCAGAGTGGAACGAAAGCAATCCCCAACGCGATAGTATTCAGGTGCTGGGAGAGGATTGTGCTTGACTTTGACTTTTGGTACTAGGAAAGCGCGGCCCAAAATCCTAAATTCAGAGGAAGCACGGCTTTATAACGTAACTCACATAACACGTAACCACAAAAAAGGCAAAAAACCCATCCCCAAGCACAGCAATGCTGGTACAGTTGTAACACGTATTTGCGTATTTGTCAATTCTTCCTCTGACTCAACTGGTGGGAGAGTTGGGTGCCTCATTTGCCCTTTTGTTTGTCCAATACTTGCCTTCTTCTTACTATGAGCACCTAACCTTTTTGTCCACCCACCCACCCACCCACCCACACAAACACACACACCTCCCCCACTACATACATCCTGCACCTGAGTGATAATTGGCAGCTACGGCAAGATATAGCTACGGCAGCCGTGCTATGGAGACTCAGCACACCTGATCCAGTGACGAAAGGGGCTGCCCCTCCTCTTCTTGCTGCGTCTCAGCGTGCTGCACAGGATGGCTGACAAGGCCTGGGTTCTGCTGATCGGTTGATGCACCAGGTTGCTGCTGCTGTCCCTGGTTCTGCTGCGGGTAGTGAAGATGGTGCTGGTGAGCTCCTAGCTGTTGCACGTGCTGTGGGTGCTGTGGGTGCTGTGGGTGCTGTTGCGCGTGCTGTGGGTGCTGTGCAAACACGCCCTGACCTTGGCCAGGTGACCCTGCACCGTTTGCAGTCACACCCCAATAAGGCTGCACCGCACTGCCCTGCTGTCCTGCCACACCCCCTCCCTGCTGCTTTAGTGGAGACACCCCTCCCACGTGGTGGAGGGGGCCTAGAAATACTGCCGTTGAAGCGTCCTTCGCACTAGAGGAGATGCGAGCTTGAACATCGGCTGGTTGCCCCTCTGAAGCTGCTGCAGCACTCATGCAATCTTCCTCCATCGTTGTGGTGGCGCCCGCTTTGAACAGGTTGGCCGCAATGCGAGCGTAGTCAGCGTTGCGACGCTTCACGTGTTCTCCATGGGCGGCAAGGTGGCAAGTGACGAGCAGGATGCGCGTGCCTGTGGACGTGTGTGTTCATGCTAGCATGAAGGTAAGTGCGCGGACGCTGCTAGGTGGCAGGTTGTAAGCAGAAAGACAAGTGTGCCTGTGCTGTGAATCTGTATTGAATCCCTGACCGCACACTTGTCCATTTGCGTCTGCAAAAAGTAACTCGGGCCTGCCAATGTTATCTCATCAATGGCCATACAAAGGACTCTGCATTGGACCAAGGTCAGCTTGTTAATGGCTGGCCACTTCATAGTATGAGCATGTGCAGTTTCATTCTGGATTGCCTTCTCTATTGACAATTGAATCACTCCTTGCATGAAATAAGACAAGCAACTGTGCTGCAGGACTCACGTCAGATATTTCCATCCGCTGTTTTTTGCTAGGTATTGAACGCATATTCACGTATTCACAATTACGCCCAGCTTTAATTTGTTTTTGTGATTTGTCCTAAACACTTGCTGTACACACAAAAGCCCAGCTCCATCTGCAATGCTGCACGTCACCGCTACTGACTGTCAACTTGCTGCACACACAAAAAATGCAGTCCCACCTGCTATGGTGCATGATACAGCAACCCCCCCCTTGTTGCCCAGCACGTTGCCAACGCCACACGCTACTTTAGAGGACTGGATGTTGCACACTTCAGGCGCAAACTGAGGAGCGTGAGTAGGGCGAAAACTCAGGAGCGTGAGTGTGGAAAGCAGAACACACAAGCTTTGAGTCCAGGCATGCTTGGTGGCACGCAGCTTTTTTAAGAGACCCAATTGCTACGGCAGTGCCCATCGCATCTCAATACATTTTTAACTGCCGTCACTACCAAAGGGCGCTGTCCTGATTACTAATTCATAGAGACACGTGCAAATTGTGTTTTCCACTCAGTACAGGAAGATGGCCTCCAAAATAGTGTTCACACACAAGAGAATGAGCCATGCACTTGCTGCAAGCTGCAAAGGCACGCACCGACTTGCGTGCAAACACCAGCAGCGAAATTGCCATCAGGCTGTCTTGGGCAACCTGCGTGCAGTTGCCAGCTACTTGTCAGTGAGACAAGTGCAGCCGGCTAGCTTGCAACTGTGAAGGGTTTTTTATCAGGCAGTAAAAGTACAGAAGCTTTGTTTCTTGGCAGCAGGCTGTATCTGTTCTCATTCTAGTTTTGACCGGAGGCAACGTTTTACGTGCATTCGTGCCTTTAGGCTGCCCGGTCACTTGCGTCCACGCTGTGCAGCTTTGCAAGTGTACCTGGCCCTTTGATTCAAAGGCTAGAAAGGGAGGGTGCAGCACACAGCACCTTGACGTAGCCACCGGTGACCAGGTGCTCTTCCAGCAGGCGCTCCCATTCCCCAAGGGCACAGCTCTCCTGGGTGCCAAACACAAACCTGTGAGCAACGAACAAAGTTCAGGGTTAGCTGGCAATAGCGGCATCAGGGCACAGAGTTTCTGGTTGCCAAACACAAACCTGTGGGCAATGTAGAGCTTTGTGCGTGCAGATGACGTGTTTGTTCATCAAGGCACTGTCCTCGTGAGTCGGAACGAGGCAAAAATGCATGCGATTCCTCGTGGGTGTGGTGTATGTGGGTATGTGGGTGTATGTGGGTGTGTGGGAGTGTGGGAGAACGAGGCAAAAATGCAATCGAAACGAGGTGAAGTGCATGCTAGGAATGTCATAGCGCCCGGTGCCAACGTGGTTTTTGTGAAATGTCTTAGAATTCGATTCTCACTGCTGCTATACACATTGCTTTACTTTTGCCAGGTCTTTGAACACATTCAGCTACTGCAGCAAAAAGTTCCGTAATTAAGGCACCAGTTGTGATGCATTTTGACCTCCCAGTGCTTTTAAGTCAGAATCTAACACATCAGCTAGCTGTCAGTGTGACACTGGTGTTTGAATTGCATTGGTGATTTATAGGGTTGGCCAGAACTGTATATATACACCGTATATGACCGTATATTTGATGATTTCCCTGCCAAAAATACCGTATATACATATACACCGTATGTATTTGGTTCTGGCCAACCCTACTGATCTGAGATCAAGCTGTGTTCAATGAGGAAGCAGCTACAAATGCTGAACATCCACCCCACTTCAGCCATAAGACCACACCTGCTCGTGTATTCCCTCAGTCATCCCGTAAGAGATGCGATGGGTTTAATTGCCAAGTTGGCCAGACATTTTGTAAGCAACACTGTGTTGGCAGGGGCAGAACACAGTTGACCTAGTGGACCTGAATGCGAGCACTCACATGTCTGGCTCCTGCTGGCCCCCCCAACTAAACAGAGCATCCGGCAAGCGCTGATCAGGGATTGTGCCTGCCATGTTGAATGTCACAACGTGCAGCAGCACACGTAGCACGCCCTGTGGCTTAGTCATGCTGGCCTGTGTTTGGCCATGCATGACACTGGGAGGAGCAGGCTGGAACTGCTTTTGCTGTTGCTGGTGGTAACCAGGAGAGGAGGAGCAAGTGCTGGCTTGCGTATGAGCGTGCATGTCTTGCTGGTTGCCATCAGCTGCTTGCTGCTGTGCTTCTCCACAATTATTGCTCCCTGCTGATAAGGAAGAAGACACAATTAGGCTTGTGATATTGATTGCGCTCGGACACTGCTTCTCCTTTTCAAATTGCTAACAGAAGTGTGAGAGCAGGAATGTGAACATGTCACCAGATGCACGCACCAAAGGGCACCAAAGAGCACAAGTGCTGCGTTGCGTTATTGAATTGAGGTGGAGCTTGCACATCGCTTTGTACAGCGTGCGTGCCCAAGGTTGGACCACCATGGATGAATGGGGCCAACGGGGGCAATACAGGCATGTCGCTTTGACTCAATCCTCTAGGTTCACTAGTGAAGTGCCAAGTAGAAGCATAGATCTAGTACTCATGCAGGTACCGGTATTTTCCTGCTCGACAGACGCGTCCTCGGTAGAGGTTTGACTTTTAACTTATAATAAATGTGATAATCTAGGGAATAATGTAATTTAGAACAAAATGGTCCTGAAATCGCTGTCAGTTCTCTTCCTCCTCTCTTTTGTGTACTGCCTTCTGCCAATTGATTCCTTTCTTTCCCAAGCCTCCCGGCTTGCTGTGCTTGGTGTGATCGTTTGCTGCATCTTGGCACACCAATTGGCCAAGATGTTAAATAAGATGGTTAGAGCACACAAGCAAGCAACAGAAGACAAAACCCAGCAGGCTCTGCATGCCAAGTTCAAGGGGGAGAGGCAGTTAGCGCTGCAGGCAAAGCAGCGGCAGTTGGAGCGACAGGGTAAGGAGGGCACGGGGTGTGGTGCCTGCTTGTTATGGACAGATGTTCCCAACGGCGTTGAAACAAGCGTGTGTGCCTTCCTCATCTCCCAGTGCGAGCAGCAGAACAAGAGAAGGTCAGCGCTGAGGAGGAGGCAAAAAAAAAAACTGCACAGGCGCAGGAAGCGGCAAAAGAGAAGCGAAGAAAGAATGAGGAGGGGCAGGCAGCAGTGAAGGGCAAAAGGGAGCAGATCCACGCGGGGGTGTATGCACGCAAAGAGAGTGGGCAACAACTGCAAGGTAAGAAGTGAGGTAGGCCTCGTTTCATCATGAGTCAAACGTCCAAACCTGCGATCTGCACGCTTGTCTGCATGCTCATGTCCTCTTGTTTGTGTGGCCCTGCACCCAATGATCTTTTTCTTGTTGTTTTCTGGTTGTGCCCTTGCTGTCCTTGCTGAGCTGGCTGTTAAGTTTGTGTCAGAGGAGTGTTTTCTACCGCAAGACAGCGTAGAAGGCCGTGTGCGTACAAGGGGGGAGCATTGTTTGAGAGAGCGAACGTCATTCTCTGTATTTTACGCAGTGCCAAATTGCGTATGAACGACATGGAAATGGAAATGCAGTAGCTATATCGAACGGCATTTCATTGGCATATAAAAGAACGACAAATAAGTGCACTGTTTAAGTTGGCCAGGACACCATGCACACCATATAAATGCAGGTACCTATGCCTTGAAACCTCTAGTATTAGGTATACTGTCATCCACACGCAGTACATAGTGAGTGCTTTCACTTCAAGCTGAAGTGTTCCAACGAAACGCTCGTCCTGCTGTCTAACCATGGTGTTTGTCACTACATAATTTTGTTCTGCGAGGACTGACAGTACAATCATGGCCAAACCCATCAGCTTTGATCCTTGTGCGTTTATGAGAGAGAGGCCTGCAGTTCTGCAACAGCCCTGCATTTATAAACATAAGCACAGAAATGCTGACATTCTGAGATTAATATATAACGTATGTATGACGTATGACACAGTGGTACATCCAGCTGTTTCAAGCTGGAGTTTGCTTTGCTTACGTGCACATTCACACACACACACACTCACACAGATACACACACACACATACGTGCACACACACACACACAACACACACATACAAATACGCGCACAGATGCACACACACATACACACTCACACACACATACACACACACATCAACACAAACTCAGGTTCCTCTTCTAGCACCATAGAAACGGATTCATGTGGCAGGGAGCAGGACGCACGCAGCACAGAGCAAGCAAGAACACGCGCGCAGGCTAGCATCCAGAGGCGACTTGACTTACTTGGTGGGGTACAAAGGGAAGTGTGTATGTATGTGTGTGCCTTTCATTATTGACATTCCAGTGAGGCCTGAATAGTGCGCTGGGGGACTGTATTGAGTTAGGGTGGTCAACAATTCAATGGTAAAGGATGATGTGTAAGATTACAGAAGATCTAGTACGTGAGAGCACAGCTGCTTGCGTGCATGCTCAATTATGGTTAAGGCTTATCCAGAGTATCATTTACACAATCCAACGTATATTGTGGTTTTAACTTAAAGCTGAACATGCAGGATGAGACGTGCGTCACGTTAGGGACTGGTATATTTCCTATGCATCATTATGATGGAGGGGCATATGTGCGGTCCTTTATGATTCGCGCCGGAGTCGATTCTGCAGCATCTGCAAAAAGAACATAAAAGAATAAAGAGGAACTGTGCTGCCAGCGAAAAGCCGCTCCCTACATTCATTATTCAGCATTATGCTTTTCTCTGCCTGCCCTTTGCTTCTGAGTTATGCAGATCAGGAAGCAAGGGACACACACGCTACGCTTGAGGCACAGCAGCAGCAGCAGCAGCAGCAGCAGCAGCAGCGGCGGCAGCGGCAGCAGCAACATGTAGCGGATGAACAGGCTGAGGGGTCCATTGATGGTGAGGCAGACGGTGCGGCACAGG
>Ga0307945_1003564_pt1 | contig 12596 bp, 14 predicted proteins | sample OrgLakmetagen228_FD_201818 | JGI IMG/M metagenome (GOLD analysis project Ga0307945, IMG submission 201818) | Saline water microbial communities from Organic Lake, Antarctica - #228 | ecosystem: Environmental > Aquatic > Non-marine Saline and Alkaline > Saline | place: Antarctica: Organic Lake...
CACACATTAACACACACACATCCATATACACACACAATCATACACGTGCCTTTAGAGTCCAGCATAGAACAACACACCACACACCTGATGTCCCACAACTTGATGGTGCAGTCATCTCCCACAGCAGCCACACACAGACATGCACACATTAACACACACATCCATATACACACACAATCATACACGTGCCTTTAGAGTCCAGCATAGAACAACACACCACACACCTGATGTCCCACAACTTGATGGTGCAGTCGTCACCCACAGCAGCCACACACGTGCCGTCTGGGTGCCATGCCACACTGTTGACAGGACTCACGTGGTCATCGTACGTGCGGATGCACTTTTTGGATGCCAGATCCCACACCTACAAAGAGCGCCACGCATTGATGAGAGCAGTAAACGTTATATACTGTATGCAGTAAGTGGGGTAATTGTACGCACGGATGCACTTTCAATATGCCAGGTCCCACACCTACAAAGAGCGCCATGCAATGACGAAAGCAGAGGGTGCTGTAGAGGTAGGTGCTAGTTGCTGCTAGTATTGCCGTCGTACTGGCAGATGCACTTTTTGAATGCTAAGTCTTTAACTCTGTATGAAGATTAAGGGTTAACCAGGACCATACATATAATATATACGGTGTATCAATGGTGTTTTTGGCAGGGAAATCACTGAATATACGGTCATATGCGGCGTACATAAACGGTTCTGGCTAAATCCTATTGAAGGTCTATGCACGCGTACAGGGCAGCATGCTTGCTTGGTTCAAAATGATAGGAGGCCAAGGAGGCCATTACTTTCACAGATCTCACAAGATATACGCACGCGTACAGGACAGCATGCTTGCTTGGTTCAAAATGAAAGGAGGCCAAGGCCATTATTTCCACAGGGCTCACACTGTGAAAACAGAAAAACCTGTTAAAGATACAACATGGACAAAGGAAATTCCCTTACGGAGACAACAGAACCTGGTAAGGATCACATAGACAAAGGAAATTCCCTTACAAAGACAACAGAACCTGTTAACGATTACATGGACAAAGGAAATTCCCTTACGGAGGCGCTGCCGTCGGACAATGGAGATTCACGAGTGTCGAACAATGGAGATTGAGATGGAGATGGAGAACATTTGGGTTGCAGTCGTTGACTCATCCTTGGGTTGGTTGCTCACTCTTTTACAACCTTTGCAGCCCAGCAGTGGAATTCACGTGTGCCACATTTGGGTTGCAGTCGTTGACTCATCCTTGGGTTGGTTGCTCACTCTTTCACAGCCTTTGCAGCCCAGCAGTGGAAATTCACGAGTGCCACATTTGGGTTGCAGTCGTTGACTCATCCTTGGGTTGGTTGCTCACTCTTTCACAACCTTTGCAGCCCAGCAATGGAAATTCAAAAGTGCCACATTTGGGTTGCAGTCGTCGACTCATCCTTGGGTTGGTTGCTCATTCTTTCACAACCTTTGCAGCCCAGCAGTGGAAATTCACGAGTGCCACATTTGGGTCGCAGTTATGGACTCATCCTTGGGCTGATTATTCACTCTTCCATAATCTTTGCAACCCAGCAGTGGAGCGGTTTTTACTGCCTGCCCTTTCTTTTTTCCTTTTTTCCCCTTCTGTTTCAGCCCAGCTGGAAGGATGGATGCCAACTAACTTAAGATAACCAACTTCTGAGGAAATTCAACTGCGGATCAACTTCGCAACCTAGGCGAATCTGAATCTGCAACCCTGCAGGTTGGATTTACTTGGCGTCAGCTATGGTCAACGGGTCTGTTCAAAAAAGCGAGGGATATATGTACACACACACCTACACCTACACACACCTAAAATGCACAACTACACCTACTCCTACACCTACACCCCCCTATACACACACACACATACATGCACTTGTGTTACCTTCACAGTCTTGTCGTCTCCTCCTGAAACTGCTAGCCTGCAGTCTGGAGAGGGTTGGCAGGAGCGCACCCAGTTCTGATGCCCCGTCAGCGTGAAGGCAAAGCGCTGCGTGGGCAACGCCCACACCTGTGTGTATATATATGTGTGTGTGAATGTGCAGGCGTGTGAGTGTGTGTGTGTGTGAGCTCTGTCCTCCCACCTTGACAGTCATGTCATTACTCGTGTGTGTGTGTGTGTGTGTGTGTGTTTGTATGCGTGTGTGTGCATATGCATGCGTGATCTCTGTTCCTACCTTGACAGTCTTGTCATCACTCGCACTCAGCAGCATTTGTTTATCACTAGAAAAAGATGTACAGTATGCATGTGTGTGTGCGTGTGTGCGCGTGTGTGTGCTCTGCTCCCCCACCTTGACAGTCTTGTCATCACTAGCACTCAGCAGCATTCGGCCGTCACTAGAAAAGGACACACAGCGGACAGTCCCTGTGTGGGCCTTCAGCACAGTGGACTTGCCTTCCCTGTGTGTGTTTGTGAGTGTTTGTGTGTGTATGTGTGTATGTGTGTGTGCGTGTGTGTGTGCGTGTGCGTGCGTGTGTGTGTGTTTGTGTGTGTGTGTGCGTGTGTGTGTTTGTGTGTGTATGCGTGTGTGTGTGTGTGTGTGTGTGCGTGTGTGTATGCGTGTGTGTGTGTGTGTGTGTGTGTTTGTGTGTGTGCGTGTGTGTGTGTGTGTGTGTGTGTGTGTGTTTGTGTGAGCGTGTACGCAAGTGCGTGCGTGCATGTTGTGTATGTGCATGCATTTGCGTACGTGTAAAAAAAAAAGTCGTGTGTGTGTTGTGTGTGGTGTCAAGTGCATGCGTAAAGCCAAAGCCCAAGCAGTTGAGAATGTTCCTAGAATGCTTGTGCATCATAGGCACAGTAGTGTCATAGGCACACTAGCGTCTTGACACACCCATACGTGCATAGGGTTGGCTGGGCCAATAACTGCTACATTAAACGTATAATATATGGTGGCATATGCATAAGGCTGGCCAGAGCCGTGTATATATACACACTGTACATGACCGTATGTTTGGTGATTTCCCTGCCAGAAATACCGTGTATACACAGTATATATTTATGGTTCTGGCCAAGCCAAGGCATGCATATACAGTGAATGTGTGTTGTATTTGGCGGGACATCCTAAAGCAAATAAATATTTACAGCGTACGTATATACAATCCTGGCCAACCTACGTTATCTTGCTCTGACCTACATAAGAGAAGAAAAAAAAAGCTACGCAGTCAGTGAAAAACCACTTCCCAACGGCCTACGTAACTGCAGAGTTAACCACCAGGCCACTGCTGCCTATCATTTCAAGAAATGGTAGTTGCACCATATTCATGTGTTTTAGCCTGCAGATGCAGACGACCTCCACCCTGCACGCCCTTTTCTTTGCACCATGAAGTGCACTTCAGCACACAAGTGCAAGCAAACACACATGGACGGCACTGAAATTTCACACTGAAGATCTGCACGCTCTTCCCTTTGCACCACAAAGTGCACTTCCGCACACAACTGCAAGCAAACACACATGGACAACATTGAGATAATACATTTAAGGTCTGCACGCTCTTCCCTTTGCACCACAAAGTGCACTTTCACACACACAACTGCAAGCCTCCACACATGGACGGCACTGAGATCAAGTACTCACTGAATATCTCACACTCACACAGCAGGTGTAACCTGATCACATGGTTGTGGTCACACTAGCCACCTGCAACAGGCCATCTGCACCCATATACAGACGATTTATCCGTACCTATGTTCCTTGTCCTGCAAGTACCTGTCGACATCTTTTGGTAAAGCAACGTACGAGAAGTGCCGACAAGTCTTCCTTATTACATTGCGAATGTGTAGGGTTGGCTAGAACCGTATATATACACCGTATATGACCGTATATTTGATGGTTTCCCTGCCAAAAATACCGTATATACACCATATATATATGGTTCTGGCCAACCCTATGAATGTGAAGTTTTGTAGAACAGTCACTAACAAATGCGCACTCCAACACATTCCAACTGGCTTCACAAACTCCAACAAACCTCACACTCTCTGACATAATTACACTCACACAGTTGACTGCCACAGCCGAATGGTCCTCACAAACTCCAACAAACTTCACACTCTCTGACATAATTACACTCACACAGTTGACTGCCACAGCCGAATGGTCCTCACAAACTCCAACAAACTTCACACTCTCTGACATAATTACACTCACACAGTTGACTGCCACAGCCAAATGGTCCTCACCAACTCCAACAAACTTCACACTCTCTGACATAATTACACTCACACAGTTGACTGCCACAGCCGAATGGTCCTGTCCTTGGAACCTGATGCGATCAGAGCGTGCGTGGGCGAGTAGGCCACTGAATATACTGCACCCTACAGTGTGTGTGTATGTGTGTGTGTATGTGTGTGTGTGTGTATGTGTGTGTGTGTGTGTGTGTGTGTGTGTCCATGTGCTCTGTAAAGCGGAAGACCCGTTGTCGGGGGGCTTTGAAGATCATTTAGGCCACTTGCCCAGCAAAGCGTAAGGCTCGTTGTTGGAGGGCTTTGGAGTCGAATTACCCCTTTTCCTTTAATGGTAAAGAAGAGGTTAGGTACGTGATACCACATTGGCACATTTCCCGTTTGGAGCACCGTAAGGGAGTAGGTTTTGCTGCCAGCTTCATCTTACCTTCTTTTCCGCTGTGGGGGTCACAGACACATTTCTAGAGTTGACCAGAACCGTATACACACACCGTACATTTGGTGACCTCCCTACCAAATTACCGAGTATACACTGTATATAGTATATACAAGGTTCTGACCATACATATCACATTTCCTAAAGCTGCTGCAGCAGCCAGTTGGCCGTAACGACCAGCCTGACCAAAACATTCGCCCTCACCTTACGCACCGCAAAGCGGTAAGCCTGCTACTCAGAGGCTTCTACACAATTGGTTTCACAAGCACACACTCTATGGTATCATTGCCACCATTTCAAGGGCTTGAGGCCTGCCCCTTCAGTTGTGATTTAATCAAAGAAAAGTGACACTGGCAGGATTGCTCACCTTGTGCCCCGCAAAGCGACAGGCCTGCAGCTGGGGCTTGAAGTTTCATACACAGGCACAGCAGCGTCTTATGTATAACGGCTGGTCTTGTATACAACAGCTAGTCTTATATACAACAGCTGGTCGACCAACACAGCCGCCCTCACCTTTATGTCCAGCGAAGCGGTAAGCCCGCAGCTGGGGCTTGAAGTTCCATACATGGGCACAGAAGCATCTTATAAAACAGCTGGTCGACCATCACGGCCGGCCTTACCTTATGTCCAGCGAAGCGGTAAGCCCGCAGCTGGGGCTTGAAGTTCCAAACCATGACACAGCTGTCAAGTGAGCCTGAGATGAGTTGCTTCATATTGTTGTTGAAGCATACTGAGGTCACAGCGTCCTTGTGCCCGCGGAAGGAGCGCTCCAGGGTGGGGTCATCAGGCTGTGTGTGTGTATGTGTGTGTGTTTGTGTGTGTATGTGGTGTGTATGTGGTGTGTGTGTGTGTGTGTGTGTGTGTGTGTGTGTGTGTGTGTGTGTGTGTGTGTGTGTGTGTGTGTGTGTGTGTGTGTGTGTGTGTGTGTGCATGCGCATGTGTGTGCATGCCCACGCGTGCATGCATGTCCCCCTCCTTCTTAATACACAAAATAGGGAGCTACCAATGACCGCTGAGCGTTGCTCAGCATGATGATGCGGGTCCGAAACGAAAAAGTAGGAGCAATTGGGCTCTTGTTGACCAACGCAGCTGTCAGTCACATGTAAAGGCACAGCAATGGCCTGATTGCACCGATACATTGTGCATATAAACATTCATTCACCCATCAAGCATTGCCTTTTGCTTCACTTGCACAGTCAAGTCTGCTCCGCAGCTGTCAGAGGAAAGCAGTTGAGGAATCTAGTCCCAATGTCACTGGTAGGAACGCTTATTGCATTATGAATTCATCTCATCCTGTTCCTTGTGAGACTGTACTCGCTCATTCTTGAGACTGTGCTTGCTCATCCATTACCTGTCCGCCGATCTCTAAGGGCGTCGCCATTTGCCTTTTGTTGATTTTAGGAACACGTAGAATCACTAGGTACACGGGTCTACGAAATCTGGTTTGCCACTTGCTTTCCTGCCTTTCAATCGTATTGTGTTCAAATTTATAACTTATATTTATATAATTTATACGGTAATTATTATTGAGGGTTTACCTTTGCTGACGTAATGCATACTACTGCTAGGCAATCTGTTTTTTGGACAGATTGCATATAAACATTTTCATTTCACATGTGCCTGAGTTCAACAGTCCACGAGATTCCCCAATAAACATGATTGCAACATGATTGTGTGTCCTCAGTTCGCATGATGCGCATGCGCTCAATTACTCCGGCTGCGGAAGATGTCAGCAATGGTGAGCTCTCTTGCTTGTCGGGCAAGACTTTGTTCAGGTGCTTCCAATAGGTTCCTCTCGATGCTTGCACGGATACAAATAGTTCCTACGTGGGTGCTTTCTGCAGATCCTGTGTATAATTCCTCCAAAGCTGCCAAGGTACGCTCTTGTGCAAATGCTATGATATAACTCAATGAAAGCTGAAAGAAAACCGGCGCCTCGTATTACGCCAAAATAGCACTTCACTTATCGCTTGTGAACCGCACTGGTACGAAACAGGCACGTGCATGCGAAATACTCGTACATGGTGCTATCACCTGAAAGACACATATCAAAACACTGCTCACAAATGCACCTTTGCACAATTATGTAAATCGTAGCGGGCAGAGGGAGGAGGAGCAGGAGGACTCGGCAGTAACGGACGCACCTCGATGCGCCAGTCCGTGTTCAACCTTGTGAACTGTATACTGGGGGCAGGTGCGTGCGTGCAAGTGTGTGTATGTGTGTGTGTTTGCTTGTGTGCGTGTGTGTATGTGTGTGTGCCTGTTTGTGTCTTTTTGTGTGCTGTGTGCTGTGTGTTTGTGTGTGTATGTGTGTATCTGTTTGTGTGCATGTGTGTGTGTATGTGTGTGTATGTGCGCACGTCTATGCATGCTTGTGTTTGTATATTGTGCATGCTTATTATGAGTTGTTTTGGTGCTCTTCTTTCAGCTCAACAGCAAAAGGCTCAACAGCGAAACTCTCCTGCAGCTGTCCATCTAGCCAAGATTTTAAAATCCTGTTGGACAATTGAGCTGCCCGCACTACCAAGGTAGACAAATAAATCACTATATAAAGTGCGCTACGACCTCTGGAACGCCACACGTACACTAACACAAACACACACAAACACACACAAACACACATGTTCAGAACTACATACGCGCATGCAAGTGCACACACACGCACGCACAAAAACGTGCACACCCAAGTAAACAAACACCCATGCACAAATGCACACATTCACAGGTCTACTTGGATATCCTTATTGCTTTCGGTGAGTTTGTTTACGCCCTTATTTTTACCTGCCCATCTTGTTGCCAAATAATCAAGCTAACCTTTATATTTGGGGTCAAACATGAGGGAGAGGGAGACTTTACAATTTACCCGGTACCAGTAGCTTCTTTCCTTATTTATTGTGGCAAGTGGTTTTTCGCTGCCTGTGGATTTTTTCTTTTCTGTCTTTACATGTGCCCTTTTTGATTTTCTCGTAACACCCTCACAGCATCGCTTGCACATTGTCAGAAGATTCTGTGGTTGCACATTGTCAGAAGATTCTGTGGTTGCACATTGTCAGAAGATTCTGTGGTTGCACATTGTCAGAAGATTCTGTGGTTGCACATTGTCAGAAGATTCTGTGGTTGCACATTGTCAGAAGATCCTGTGGTTGCACATTGTCAGAAGATTCTGTGGTTGCACATTGTCAGAAGATCCTGTGGTTGCACATTGTCAGAAGATCCTGTGGTTGGAAATGGTCGGCTAGATTCTGTGCGTACATGCGTTGTACATAATTGTTCGTGATGTGCTTGAAGGTTCAGGCTAAGCCTCAAAGTATGTGTGCTCTGTTTCTAGCCTCAAACCTATCTTGAACATTAACCATGTTCTGACCAACTTTAAATGTACATGTAGGCGGGAAGCTTGTATGTACGCGTGTACAGTACGTAACAAGCAAGCAAGCAAATGTTCCTGTCAAACAACACCTTGGACTCTGACCGTGCTCGCAAACCAAGCATTTGGTTCTTACTAACCCTACATGTGTGTGTGTGTGTGTGTGTGTGTGTGTGTGTGTGTGTGTGTGTGTGTGTGTGTCAGGTCTACAGGCATCGTGCTGTCCACGGTCATCATGCTGGTGTGTATGCTGGCATGCCGCTTCTCCTACCTCCTGCTTCTGTACTGCACCCAACTCAACAGCAAACGTTCGTACGAGGACTTGACGGAGCAGGTACGTGCAAGCAAGAGCGTGCGGATGTGCGTGTGTGCATGCGTGTGTGTGTGTATGTGTGTGTGTGTGTGTGTGTGCACTGCTGCGGCCAACCAGGGCTGCGCAGTGGCTGACCAAGCAACTCATCTCTGTGTGTGTGTACATTCCCCTTCTCACCACTCCTTGGAACGTTGCGCAATTACGCAGGCTGTGGGCCGCCACGGCCGCACCCTTGTGTACGTGTGCACTGCTGCGACCAACCTGGGCTGCATAGTGGCCTTCCTCAACATCTTAGCAGACGTGATTTCCTCAGTAGCTGGTACCATAATCCCACCAGGGGCAGAGCCGTCACGCAGCACATACCTTGCAGGTGTGAAGCTGTTTTTTTTATGAGTGAGCTGCTCTATGAGTAGGCTGTGTATAGCGTCATTCCATCTGAAGCAGAGAAAACCATGCAGCACGTACCTTGCAGGTGTGGAAGCTGTTGGTTTTTTATGAATTGTGAGTGTGCTGCATATAAGCTGTGTTGAGCGTCATTCCATCAGGAGCAGAGAAAACCATGCAGCACGTACCTTGCAGATGTGAAGCTTTTGGTTCTTGTGATGTTGTGCGATGTCGTTAAGGTGCGCAGATGTTGGTATTTGTGATTTTGTAAGTGTGCTGGCATGTAAGCTATACGTGTAGTGTCATCTCTACAGGGGCAGGGCTGTTCTCTTGGGCCGTTTTCTTGGGCAATACTGTGAGGGACAACACGCGCACACATGCACACACAAACACACACACACACACATACACACACATACAGGGCGTTCCTGGCGCCATTGCTGGTGGGCTCATTGTAAAAACAAAGCATGCGCACATATACATACACACGTACAGGAGCTACCTTCCTGGGTGCCCTTCTCTTGGGCCTCATTGTAAAGGACAATTCACACATACACATACACACACACATACAGGAGTGACCTTCCTGGGCGCCATTCCTGTTGGGCTCATTGTCAAAGACAGCCGCATCATCTCAGCCTTTTCCACTGTGTGTGTGGCATTCATGCTCACGTTTGGGGGCCTCATCGGCCTGTTTGCCTTCCTCCCAGCACCTGTGCAAGGTGAGCTTGTTTTGTGTTTGTGCTGGCAATGGTGATGGGAGTGTGTGTGGCATTTATGCTCACGTGTGGGGCCTCATCAGCCTGTTTGCCTTCCTCCCAGCACCCATGCAAGGTGAACTTGTTTTGTGTTCGTGCTGGGTATGCAGAGTTTTTGGCGTTCATGCTCAATTTGGATGTGGGGCATCATTATAATCTGCCTTCTTTTAGCACATGCTTACAGTGCAATTGACGCATCTCCTGCATTCTTACAAGGTCTCATAATTTGCTCAGTGACCTGAAATGGATTCTTTCTTAAATGCCTGCTTCAAGGCTGCAGGTAAATATGCATACACTCGCACATAGGAGTTACACCCCTATCCTTTCATCTTTACACTCCTATCCTTTCATCGTTGCACTCCTATCCTTTCATCTTTAGGTGATCTAATTTGTGACCTGAATTGATTTCTGGTCACAAATGCCTGCTTCAAGGCGGCATATGAATATACATGCACCCGCACACAGGAAATAGACACTCTTATCCTTTTGTTCTTTGGTGCAGCCATGTTGACAAGTCTGAATGGACTTTTTGTGTTGCTGCAAGGCTTGTATTGTAAAGCAATATCACGTGCTCTTAATTCACCTCGACCTGTCATTGAAAAGCGATAGCAAGGGCTTTTAATTTACCTCAACCTGTTATTGAAAAGCAATATGACGTGCTTCTAATTCACCTCAACCTGTTATTGAAAAGCGATATCATGTGCTTCTAAGTCACCTCAATCTGTTATTGTAAAGCAATATCACGTGCTTTTAATTCACCTCAACCTGTTATTGAAAAGCGATATCACGTGCTTCTGAGTCACCTCAACCTGTTATTGTAAAGCAATAGCAAGTGCTTTTAATTCACCTCAAACTGTTATTGAAAAGCAATATCACGTGCTTTTGAGTCACCTCAACCTGTTATTCTGTTATTGTAAAGCAATATCACGTGCTTTTAATTCACCTCGACCTGTTATTGTAAAGCAATATCACGTGCTTTTAATTCACCTCAACCTGTTATTGAAAAGCAATGTCACGTGCTTTTAACTCACCTGCTGCCGCAGTCCCATTATTGGCGCCCTGGCAGACTGCCGGTGGCCTTTTCTGTCGTCAAGAACAGCTTCATGGCACACCCCTACACACACACACACACACACACACACACAAACACACACACACGTACAACACACACACATGCAAACACACACAATCACACACATGCAAACACACACACAATCACACACATGCAAACACACACACACTCACTCACGTTATTCACACATACACACTGCAGCTGCCGCAACTGCGGTGCAAATGTGGCGTCCAGACGGACTGCTGGTGGCCTTTCCGGTCATGGCTTACAGCTTCACAGCACACCCTTGGTACTTGGGCGTCTTCACCAACATGCAGGCTCCGTCTGTGCGGCGCATGACCAGCGTGACTGATGCGGTGAGGCATGCTTTTTTGGTATTCACCGCAGGGATTACTTGAAATATATGGCGTATATACACGGCTTTCTTTCTCTGTGAATTACATGACCAGCGTGACTGATGCGGTGAGTCGTGTTTTTTGATCACATTCCAGCCTTCTCTGTAAAGCACATGACAAGCGCGACTGATGCGGTGAGTCATGTATTGAGTCATGTATTTTTTCACTGTCTGTGTGGCGCATGACCAGCGTGACTGATGCGATGAGGCATGCTTTTTTTATCACTTTCCTCTCTGTGGAATTACATGACAAGCGTGACTGATGCGGTGAGTCGTGTATTGAGTCATATTTTTTATTAATCACTTTTTTGTCTAACACATGACCAGCATGACTAATGCGTTGAGGCATGCTTTTTTTATCACTTTCCTTCCTTCTCGGTAAGTCACGTGACAAGTCACATGACCCTAAACCCAACTTTCCGTAGTTGCCCACAAATTCCAGCTTCCGTGTTTGTCTCTACCAACATCTCTCAGATCAAGGGTCGCAGAGACGGAGTCTCATAAGGGGCACCTCCATTGATACCTCTCAGATCAACAGTTGCTACAGAAACAGGATGTCGCAAGGGGAACCTCCATCGGCATTTCTCAGATCACGAGATGCTACAAGAACAGAATGTTGCAAGGGGAACCTCCATCGGCATTTCTCAGATTGTCGCATAGGGCACCTCGCTTTATACGTATTCCAAGTTCGTTTTCCAAGCAAACTGTTTCCCTTAGCAAGGGTATGCTTTCCTTCCTTTGTTGCCCACTCCTGTCATCCTAACCTCACACACACACACGCACACACACGTACGTCATGCTTGTCTATTTCTCTGCAGTCGATGGGCCTTGCTGCATGTCTATACTTCATTGTTGGCTGCTGTGGATATCTGACCTTCAAGGACCGTACAGCTGGAGACCTGCTTCGAAACCTGGGTGCCGCGCACGTCGTTGTAAGTGGTATTTTGGGTTATCGTAAGAACCAGCTGAATATGTTTGCTGAGTGTCAAAGGCTTGATAGGACACGTGGTTTGACATGAGCGTGTGTGACATAATTAGTACCTTACCTTTAAGGACTGTGCGGCTGGAGACCTGCTATGAAACCTGGGTGCCGTGCACGTCGTTAATGCCGTGCTTTGTTTCCAGGGTTATGATAGCAACACTATGTTCGGAGCTGGGCGGCAACTCTTGAACAAGGAAGTTCCGTTCAGTATGCTTAAACAGTGCGTGACGTGGATATATGTGTGTGTGTGTGAGTGCGTGTGCATGTCAGTGTGTGCACATGTGTGTGTATGTGTGTGTGTGTGTGTGAGTGCGTGTGCATGTCAGTGTGTGTGCGTGTGCGTGATGAGTGCGTGTGCATGTCAGTGTGTGTGTGTGTGTGTGTCTATACGGGCCAATGTGTGGATATACGGGCTTTTCATCCCTCTTTAGCCCTTGGCTGGAAGTGTATCTTAAGTTGTCATGGCCATAATGCATACAATGTAATGATCATATCGCTTATGTTCTTCATGGCTGGCTATATTTTGATAGAGGGGTAGCTATTTTGTGTATGTTAGCCTCCGATTGACATTGGTTCCCCTCACGTGCGCCAATAGAGTTGCCCCTTCTCAATTTTGAGCAGCCTTTTCACACACAAATACACACATGGACGCATACACACACGCAAATAAATGCTCTCACCCTCCCCCCCCTCCACCCCGCACAC
>Ga0307945_1003565_pt1 | contig 12596 bp, 13 predicted proteins | sample OrgLakmetagen228_FD_201818 | JGI IMG/M metagenome (GOLD analysis project Ga0307945, IMG submission 201818) | Saline water microbial communities from Organic Lake, Antarctica - #228 | ecosystem: Environmental > Aquatic > Non-marine Saline and Alkaline > Saline | place: Antarctica: Organic Lake...
ACACTCTCGCTCTCACACACACACACACACACACACACACACACACACACACACACACACACACACACACACACACACACACACACACACACACACAGCACACAAACGCAAACACAAACACACACACACAAACGCAAACACACACACACAAACACACACACACACACATACACACACACAGGTCCTGAACTAGGACAGGCGTGCCTACAGAAGTGGGCACGATAGTAGACTTCAAACAGCAGTTAACGGACATTTCGAGTTTTGGAAACGCTTGAAGAAGTAGTGACTCTATGCAACTGGGTCAGCAGAGGGTTTGCGTCCCCGCCACAGGGCACTTGTCACTTTGATGTACAAAAGAGGATACAGAAGAATGGTGCCTTATGGCTACTTGTTCATGGCCCTGCTGTCAATATCGGGCATCATGAGCTTCATGCTGACCACGACCACACTGAAGTCACCATTCACCCAGCAGGCTGAGGTAGGAAATGAGGAGCGCTGTGAAACAAGATACAACTGCCAAGTGCAACTTAATAATAAATGTCCGGTGCAAGGCAGTCAGAAGGGATGCTCTATAATTGAACATCAGTGCACACACCAAGCTTTCTGACTTGGTAATGAAACGCAGAAACGTGAAGTAAATGCTTTCCAGGTCTCTAAAAGCATAGAGCTGCACCGTCGCTTTCCTTACTCTTACCTCAGGATGGGTATTCCTTTCCCATAAAAACAGCTCCAGGCTATAACGACGCGTGCGAATCACTTTATTTATTCATACACAATGCAGCCTCAAAGGCTCTCCTTACTTTTTTCATCTCTCACTTCAACTTGAGGCTCAGCTTTAACACAGCAGCATACAACCATAATCTGGGGGTGCAAATGCACAGCAGTCTCATCTATGCCCCTGCATTTTTTGCCCCTCACAGCCTGAACGCCCATGCTCATAGCCACAACACCGCAAGGTTGTTAGAATTCAAGTGTGCACACTTGTGCATAAAAGGCCTTACAGGTGCATGTGCTCTGTAATCCCTTCGCGCATGTGCCCCTCAGCATGTGCGCCTCCCTGAGCTTTCCATCCATACTCAGCCTCATGTCCATGCTCATAGCCACATAACTCACAACCTTTGCGCACTAACACTCACTATCATGCACGCTTGGACATATGCAGCCTGAGAAGCGCCTGCGCCCCATGCCACTGCTCGAGCCATTCCACCCTGCTCCTCAGGCGGCTGCACTGCGGCACTACATCACCTCAACTCAAGGTAATTTTGATCTCAATTTAGATTTAGATTTAAATGGGGGCCTTAGCCAGACTGTTTGCCTGATCGGCCTGTACCTGGCCTTTGCCAGTCAACAATCCAGAAATAAAAGAAATAATGTGTGTTATTGTTGTGTGGCAGTACACCACCTCAACCCACGATGAGGTTGCAGAGGTTACAGATTTAGCCATCAGTCAAAAAGTGCAACTGCTAGGCTGCCAGGCTGCCAGACTGCTAGGTAGGCTGCTAGTTCATCACTTCAACTGAAGGTGAGAATGAGCCCATCAATGCGCATGGGCTCAAATCATTGTAAAGGAGAACTCATCCTCAGGCGGCTGCTCTGCGGCAGTGCCCTGCGGCAGTGCATGAGTAGGGTCGGCCAGAAGCATACATCTATAGGTATTTACAATGTACATACGGTGTTTGTAGCAGGGAAATCACCATACGTACGGTCATATACGATGCAAATATACGGTTCTGGCCAACTCCATGCATGAGCTCAATAAAAAGTGAGCGCTCGCCACCAATGCGTCGTGTGGCTCCGATGGCTGCTGCATTAAGGATGAGATAACTGTTACAAGTCGTACATTGCGCCTCAACTCAGTGGTAGGGTTCAATACATCAGCACATTGGCTCAGATGAGTGCAATGAGGGACCGCTCATCGAACTGTCTTTCGTAGGGTTGGCCAAAACTGTATGTATATGCCTTATGTGACCGTATATTTGGCGATTTCCCTGCCAAAAATTCCGTAAATGCACTATGTATGTGGCTCTAGCCCACCCTGGTCATTTGCTACGGGTGGCATTGTATGTTTCAACCTGAGACAAGGCAAGGTTCAGAAACTGGAATCAGCTCAGAATGGCTCACAGATGAGATTGAAATGCGCTCGGTCATCGAAAGGGTGCTGTTCCTTTCAATGGTTCCTCTTTTTTGAGAAGGGGCGTATTAGAACCTAGCTAAAACCTATAATAAACAAATAGGGTAACGCTTATCTTGCCCAAATCATTTAATTTGATTGTTTGGAATTGAGTACCGTCATCTCCAGCAGGCGTTAATTTCAGGTTGACTTGCTGATCTTAATTGGGGCAGGACTTGGCTTTCTTGACTCCCGGTGAACTTGAAAGACCTGCATGATGCTTCGCAGCCCTCAAACATGATGGTGTAGTTGTATTACCAGAGTTGCTTTTAACAATGCAGTTGTTCACACTTTAAATCGGAAACGGGAGGGAAAAAAGGGAGAGAAACGTGTAGATCATTGTCGTATATGCCCATTTGGTAGCGACTGTGATGTGTGTACGAGCAGCATCTCCTCTACGACCTTGCTCAGCTCCAGATCCGTGTACGCATACACAATAGGGCACACATGTATTGGCAGTGCGCAAGGATGATGTGCAGTGCACACACATGTATTGGCAGTGCACAAGGATGATGTGCGGTGCATACGCATATATTGGCAGTGCGCAAGGATGATGTGTAGTGCACACACATGCATTGGCAGTGCGCAAGGATGATGTGCAGTGCACACACATGTAGTGGCAGTGCGCAAGGATGATGTGCAGTGCATACGCATGAAACATATTGGCAGTGCGCAAGGATGATGTGCACTGCAAACACATATATTGACAGTGTGCAAGGATGATGTGTAGTGCACACACATGCATTGGCAGTGCGCAAGGATGATGTGTAGTGCAAACGCATAGATAGACAGTGCGCAAGGATGATGTGTAGTGCACATGCATATATTGACAGTGCGCAATAATTTTATGTGCATTGCACAAACACATGCGCATTTACCGTTTACAGTACACAAGAAATGATGTACAGACACTGTGTGGTCATAAAGGGTGTTGGACAGCCCAACACATTAAGACTGCACCCCTTTAGACTGCTGGCTAGTGTTGTTGCCCAAAATACCATTGCAAGCAAGTACCTACCTGGAAATCCAGTTGACTGCTGCAATGTTTGTGTGTGTGTGTGTGTTATGTGGTATAACAACTGTGATGTACTAATTTGTTTTAAGCTGCTGCCACAATCAAGTGCCCTTGGTGGAATCCATGATGCCTACACACATAAACACGTACACACACACCCCAACATCTCACGCGCTTCATGCCTGAGCACATCAGCAAGTGCAACATCTTACTGATTGTCATGGCTTCAGCTTATCCCATCTCCAGTCGAGTCTGACCATCTGTGGCTCTCAAAATGTCCTTTCACCTTGGCATCCTCTTGTCTTGTGATGCACAATTTGGTGTTTCACCCGTGCCGTGCGCAGGTCACGTGTTGCGTGATCTGACGTGATACCTCATTTTGATGCGGTGTTTCATCTGTGCCGTGCGCAGACTTGGGTTGCTGCCACAACAGAGTGCCCCTGATGGAGTCCATGATGCCCACCCACGCTTGCACCGACCTCGTGTGCATCTTGTCGGAGCGGGGCCCCTTTTCTCTAGACAACCTGATGCTGCTCAGCAGCGAGGAGGTGGCAGCTAAGAAGATGAAGTGCGTGCAAGCGCACGGAGGCCAGAAACGCACTCTGCAGCAACAACAGCAGCAGCAGCGACAGCAGCAGCAGCGACAGCAGCAGCAGCGACAGCAGAAGCTCAAAGGAGTGACATCTGTGTACGAAGCCCAGCAGCAGCTCGAAGCAGGGGGTCTGGGGGTGCAGGTACGGTGTGGCGTGTACGTGTGCTGACAGAGCTCACAGAGTTTACAAGGGTGCAGGTACGGTGTGGCATGTTCGTGTGCTTACAGAGTTCACAGAGTATACAAGGGTGCAGGTACGGTGTGGCGTGTACGTGTGCTTACAGAGCTCACAGAGTCTACAAGGGTGCAGGTACGGTGTGGCGTGTACGTGTGCTTACAGAGCTCACAGAGTTTACAAGGGTGCAGGTACGGTGTGGCGTGTACGTGTGCTTAGCGCTTGCAAGGACACGTTTTGTTACGGGCCATGGTTGGTGTAACACCTGCTGTCAGTCGCTGGGCTGCTCAGGGTTGTTGGGTGCGCATACTATGGTGTGGTTTCTAATTTGTTGGCCCGTCATTGCTGGTTTGTTCGGTGCAGCCAAATTCCGGGTCGATTCATGTTCAGACGGTTGAGCAACAAGCACGTTTCCTTACCAGCTTCTTGCGCCACCTGCTCGCCTGCCCCTCAATTTTCTTTGCACGTCTGTCATGCTCTTTCTGCCGCGATCGTATGTAGGCATGATTTATGTTTACGCCTGGGTGGGTGGAACTATAGGCTAATATCTGTAATAACTGGCTGGTTCATTTCAATCTATTTGTTAGTACTGTTGCATCTATGCGTTCGAAACAGCCTGAAGGCATGAAACAATCCTAGTTGCAACTACTACACTTGTTGTGCTGCTGGAAGTCTTTCCTTCAAGCACTTCGACAGATTAGCTTATTACAAATCTTATAGGTCAGGTGTCAATAAGGTTAATAAGGTTTGCTTACACAAATCAGTCAGGTCAGGTTTCAACAATCATGCCATTGCTCAACAGCGAAGGGCCGCCAACACCAAACACCAAACTTTGGTTACGGCCCCCCCCCCTGCCTCTATCCTTCACAGTTCCGTCCACACACCTGCTTCACCCTCCAGGTGTCGATCATCATGCCGGTCTACAACAACGACGGCCTCGCAAGGCAGGCCTTGCTGGAGGTGTTCCGCACATCGGCTGAGGCGGAGTCTATTGAGCTCATTGTGGTGGATGATGGGTCCAGGGATAGGCTGGTGGGCCTGGAGTACCTGCTGCGGCAGTTGGAGGACAACTTTGGGACACGGTGTGTGTACGTGTGTGAGTGTGTGCTTGTGTGTGTGTATGTGTGTGTGTGTGCGTGCCTTCAAATGGATTGTGGTGTACGATGGATCCAAGGACAGGCTGGTGGGCCTGGAGTACCTGCTGCTGCTGCTGCTTCTGCAATCAAATGTTTGGGACGTGGTATATGGGTATCCTTTGTGTGTGCGTGTGTATGTGTGTGCGTGTGCGTGTGTGTGTTTGCTCGTGCTGATTTTGGCCGCTGTGAAATATGAAATGGTCGGTGGGGCTGCTAGTTGGCGTGCATGAGGGCTGCTGTGCATGAGGGCTGCTAGTTGGAGTACATGGATTGGTTAGTGGGCTCGTAGTTGGGTTAGTTGATGCCCTACAGCTGGAGGTCAGATGTTGTCTGATCCGAGGCACTGGATTGGCTCCATTACACAGTGCACTCAACAGTGCGCTAAAATGGCTTTTAGTCGAGGCTGCAAAGCTTGCTCACCAGGAGCTGCAACGCGCAATTGCTTTGCGTGCACGTATGTGCAGGGTTGGCCAGAACCATATATATATATATATATATGATGTATGATGTATGATGTATATACGCTATGTTTGGCAGGGAAATCACCAAATATACGGTCATATACGGGGTATATACACAGTAATGGCCAACCCTAGTCATCTGTTGTTTTGCCTGTGATGGGGCAGCAGTGACCGAAAGGGTGCATACAGCTTCAGGCGAATATGCACTTCTTAATAAAAAAATTGTAATTAATCGTGGTTTAGGTAGTGCTTCACAAATCCAAAAAATGGTGGATTCAGCTTTAAAAGAATTAGGTATGATTGCTGGTATGCTCGTGTGCCTGCAGGACACCCCTGCTGCGCACTGCCAGCAGCAAGGTAAGGTAAGGTGAGGTTACGTCGCTATATATGCCTGTTGGGGGCATCTCAGCGGAAGCTTAGGAAAAGCCTGAAACCAAAAAAGGCATTAGAAATATCAAGGGGAAAGGGCTAGGCACTCAGCCACAAAAGCGGCCACACCATATATATATCTGGTTGGTTTAAAAAAGTCCTCAAACGACTTAGCCTGCAGCAAGGGCTGAAATGTAAAGAGCATAAGGGCTACGGGGTGGCTGAGACCTATGGCGTGCATACAGCTTCAGGGGAAAATACAGCTGTTTAACATGCATGCTTGCCTGCAGGACTCTCATACTGTTAACAGCCAGCTGCAAGGGCTATGAGGCAGCTGTGAAGTACACAAAGTACATACAGCCTCAGGCCTCAGGCACACACACACACACACACACACACACACACACACACACACACACACACACACACTACGCAAATGTTTAACATGCTTGAGTGCCTGCAGGACTCTCATGCTGCGCACGTTCAGCAGCAAGGGCTACGGGGCGGCTGTGAATTACGGCCTGCACAACGCGGTGGGCACGTTTGTGGTCATCCTCAACACTGATGCGTTTGTGGTGCATGGCTGGCTGGCGGCTATGCTGCGCACGTTTGAGATGAGGGCAGACGCTGGCCTGGTAGGCCCGCTGTTCATGGGCAGCGGCAACCTTGTCACAGAGGCGGGGGGCATCGTGTACAGGTGTGTGTGTGTGTGTGTGTGAGGCAGACACACAGGCAACCTTGTCACTGAGGCGGGGGGCGTCACTGAGGCGGGGGCATCGTGTACAGGTGTGTGTGAGTGTACGTCTGTGTTTGTATGCGTGTGTGTGTGCCTGTATGCTGTGTGTGTATGAGGCAGACACTCAGGTCATCACACACACTTTCTGTACGTCTGCTTTTGTATGTGTGTGTGCCTGTATGCTGTGTATGAGGCAGACACGCAGGTCATCACACACACACTTTCCTGTGTGTATTACAGAACCCAGGTGCACACACACATGTCCCACAAGTGTAACGCATTGTTTGAACTCCTGAATTAGAGAATTAGAAAGGATTGGCTTGAGCAGTTGCGCACACGTTACTGCCATGTTAGTCATGATCAAGTGGACTAGACTTCTCTGCGCGTGAGCGTGACATTGTCCAGTGCAACTAACACCATGTCCAGACCAATTTCACTCGCCAAGGCACATGTTTAAACAAACAGACGCTGCAGTGCAAAAGGTGCAGGCATGCCAATACAGCCAACCAGGTTCTGTTATAACTAAGGATGCATTTGTCGTCTGGGTGTGATCAAATTCCCCCCTTCCAATTACACATGCAGGGATGCCAGGGCAGCCAACTTTGGCCGCTTCTATCCGCCAAACGAGAACACCACGTACCTGCGGCGTGTCGACTATGTGTCTGCTGCGTGTGTGCTGATACGTCGCTCGCTGTTCCTCAACATATCGGGCTTTGACCTTGCGTACGGCCGGGTATGTTTGGTGCTTTCTGTCCGGGGTTGTCATTGTACAGTGCGTAAAAAAAGGCTGCTCGTCTGCTGTGCGCGCAATGATTCACTGCTTGATGTTGCCCAACGTGCTTTTGCCTGGACATTGCGTGCGGTTAGGTTTTGTGGTGCTTTCTGTCTGGGGTTGTTATAGTACAGTGCGTGATGAAAAGGCTGCTCGTCTGCTGTGCGCGCAATGATTCACTGCTTGATGTTGCCCAACGTACCTTTGCCTGGACATTGCGTACAGCCAGGTTTTTTGGTGCTTTCTGTCTGGGGTTGTCATAGTACAGTGCATAATGAAAAGGCTGCTCGTCTGCTGTGCGCGCCATGATTTGCTGCTTGAAATTGCCCAACGTGCTTTTGCCTGGACATTGCGTGCTGCTTTCTGTCCGAGGTTGTCATAGTACAGTGCATGATGAAAAGGCTGCTCGTCTGCTGTGCGCACCATGATTTGCTGCTTGAAATTGCCCAACGTGCTTTTGCCTGGACATTGCGTGCGGTCAGGTTTTTTGCTGCTTTCTGTCTGGGGTTGTCATAGTACAGTGCATAATGAAGAGGCTGCTTGTCTGCTGTGCGCGCCATGATTTGCTGCTTGAAATTGCCCAACGTGCTTTTGCCTGGACACTGTGCTATGTGCGGCTGCCGGGTACCTGAGCCCCCCTGTTTGCTTTTGGTGTGTGTTGCGACTAGCCTGTGGTTGTTTGAGTGAAGCCACTAAGCTTTTTGGTGTGTGTGTGTGTGTGCGTTGCAAGTAGCCTGTAGTTATTAGAGTCAGGCCACCCTATCGTTTTGGCGTGTGTTGAGACTAGCCTGTGGTTGTTTGAGTGAAGCCACCTAAACTTTTTGGTGTGTGTGTCGCAAGTAGCCTGTGGTTATTAGAGTTAGGCCACCCTATTGTTTTGGCGTGTGTTGCGATTAGCCTGTGGTTGTTTGACAAGTTTCACTGTTCTGTTTGGTACAGGTTTCACTGATCTGTTCTGTACAAGTTTCACTGATCTGTTTCACAAGTTCCACAACCCTGCTGCACGCAGGATTCTACGAGGACACTGATTTGGCTTTGTTGCGAGTGCAGTGTGATTTTTTAGAAGGGGAATACTAGTTTCACAGCCCCAGGGATGCTACGAGGATGCTGGGTTTGGCTGTGGTATTAGTGCAATGTTGTATACAACGGGCACAATGTTTCGACACCGTGCTGCACGCAGGGTTACTACGAGGACACTGATTTGGCAATGGCCGTTCGTGCCCGTGGCTTCCAAGTGTACGTGCAGCCCTTTGCCATTGTGTACCATCAAGAAGGCTCCACTTTAGGCACCGACAATTCAGGTGGCTCCTCCTGCCTTTCGTGTATTTAGGAGTACGTACGTCCTTATTAAGTCACGCTGTCGTTTGGTAGCCCAGTGTCATCATGTGGACATCAAGAAGGCTTTTTTTTTGCACTGACGATCCTGATATGCTGTTTTACTTAATTCCATAGTAATATTCATCTAAAAGTACGTGCTCCAGAAAGCCTACATGTCCTATGTCCCTATATTCCATGTTTAATCATATACATATTAGGTAATTCCGTATGCCTTCTTGAATATAGAATGATATAAAATGGCAACATCCTGAGATGCAAAAACACGTACACATACACACAAATACACACAATCACACACACGTACATGCACGCAGCAGAGCAGCAGGACCATGGCCACTAATAAAAACACTCCCCACACCAAGTGGCGCTCCCAGCTACGTGTTAATCTCATAAACACACATCACCAATTTGCACACAGCGAAGAAGCAGTCCCTTACGGCCACCAACTAAAGCTTTTTTAACACCAGATAGGGCACCCAGCTACGTGCTCACCACAAAATACAAATACGCACACACCCACCACTTATTTGCACACAGCGGAGAAGCAGTCCCTTATGACCACCAACAAGAACATCTTTTACACCAAGTGGCGCGCCCAGCTAGACGCGCAGCATGGCCTCCCCTCTGAACCCTTTGATCTTGCTGCCACGCAACGCTACAAGCACCGCATCCTATGGGTGAGCCTGACGCATCCAGTGTGTTCACATAAGCCCTTTTTGTGTGTTGGGAACCTTATTTTATAAGGCTCTCTGCGACTATACGTGGTAAAATAACTGATACTGTTTTGCTGCTTTACGCGGCAAGCAGGCGCTTCTTCGCGCTACCTATAAAAGGACACTTTTTACTGCCACTCATATTCATATTCTCATGTTCATAGTGAATTTCATACCTTATTTAAACCTTATATACATAATCATGTATGATACAATTGCTGTAACGTGTGGACAAGGCTTCTCTTAGTGCTGTCTGCATGCTGTGTCCTTCCAACCACGTCTTGTTGCCATTCATCGCTAGGGAAGCAAAGTCTCTCTCTCTCTCTCTTTCTCTCTCTCTCTCTCTCTCTCTCTCTCTTTCTCTCTCTCTCTCTCTCTCTCTCTCTCTCTCTCTCTCTCTCTCTCTCTCTCTCCCTGTATGTGTGTGTATGCGCGCGTGTGTGCGCGTGTGTGTGTGCGTGTGTGTGTGTGTGCACGTGTGCGTGTGTGTGTGTGTGTAGGTGTGTGGGGGTGTGTAGGTATGGGTGTGGGTGTCTGAGCCGTCACCTTCCAAATATTGTGGTCCAGCCCACAATTCCTGTTTGTTTGGTTATTACAACCTTCATGCTAGAGCTTGTACCCTTTACCTAATCGTTTCTTTATATGTCTTTGGAGCAAGAGTCGCTCTCTGGCAGCACTTTTTGCACACACAAGTGGATGACATTTCACACACACACGCACACACACACACGCACACAAACACACACACACAGGTGGATGACATTTCACACACACGCACACAAACACATACACAGGTGGATGACAATTCATACACACAGGTGGATGACATTTAACACACACGCACACAAACACACACACACACAGGTGGATGACATTGCACACACACGCACACAAACACACACACAGATGGATGACAATTCACACACACAGGTGGATGACATTTAACACACACGCACACAAACACACACACACACACACAAACACACACACACACGCACACAGGTGGATGACATGATTCCTGAGCCTGATGGGGACTCAGGATCTGTCAGGATGTACCACCTCTGGCATGTCCTCCTCTCTGCTGGCTTCCACATCACCTTCCACCCCAACATGTTTCGGTACATGCAGTACGCGCTGCTTGCGCGCATGCATGGTGTAAAAATTGTGCTGGACAGGGCTGGCTTGTTAAACAGGTGAGAGGCATCACCTTCCACCCCAACATGTTTCGGCGTATGCAGTACACGCTGCTTGCGTGCATGCATGCATGCATGGTGTGAAGTTTGCGGTGAACGTGACTGGATTGCTGAACAGGTGACCAAAAGAAGGGGAGGGAGAGAAGTTGGTAGATGGGCAGTGTCAGTGTTAGTGTTCATCTCCGCCCACCTTTTTTTCCTGGAGCAGCATCACTGAGGCCAAAATCAGCAGCAGCACATACTCCTTCAGGCAAGTTTCAGTTGTTGAGCAAGCCAAGCAGGAAGAGGGTGTTAGGGTGAGGTGTCTGTGCAGTATTTTGCTGAGCAGGGCCGGCCTTCTTGACAGGTAAGGGAAGGAGAGGGGGATAACTGGGTGGTTGTGTCATGAGTACTTGTGAAAGAGTGTTTGGCTTAAATTGTGTGAGCATTTGGCTGAGCAGGGCTGGCTTGCTAATGACTCATTAGTAGGGTGCGAGGCATAATATTATGTCTTATGAATGTTTTGGCACTGGTGCTGGGAATGCTCTGGCACTGGTGCTGGGAATGCTCTGGCACTGGCACTGGGAATGTCCTGGCACTGGCACTGGGAATGCTCTGTCACTGGCACTGGGAATGTTCTGGCACTGGCACTGGGAATGCTCTGGCACTGGCGCTGGGAATGTTCTGGCACTGGTGCTGGGGATGCTCTGGCACTGGCACTGGGAATGTTCTGGCACTGGTGCTGGGAATGTTCTGAAACTGGCACTGGGAATGTTCTGGCACTTGTGCCCGGATGCCAGGATGTTCTGGCACTGCTGCCTGGGCGTTTGGCGCAATGTGGGGAGCAATGAGGGGGAAACAGCTCTCAACAGGGCAAGAGGAGAGGAGGCAGCTCCCGACTTGTCAGTCTTGAAATTGAGGAACGAAGCGGAGTGCACAAGAAGGGGGGTCGTACAGCCTTTTGCAGCCTACCACACAGCTTTTGTCAGTGTAAGGCTCTAGCTAGGCTGGGCACTTACAGTAAATCTACCACGCAGCTTTTGTCAGTGTGAGGCTCTACCTAGGCAGGGCACTTACAGTACAGACGGTCCTGACCCAGCCTCACAGGTGAAATCACACACCTACACACACAATGCACATTCACAATGACAGATGCATGCAAACATGCGAACACACACACAGACACACACACACGCACACACACACACACACACACACGCACACACACTCTCTCAGGGGCTGCCCATACGATGCCATCGGCATCTCCCGCAAGCCTGTGTTTGCTTCGTGGTTTCCCGTCCTGCGTCGCATGTGCCCCCATACTGTGCCCATTCTGTTCGACACGGTGGACCTATCATTCATCCGAGAGGGGCGGCTGGCGCTGTCTAAGAATTACACCATGCAGGTGTGTGTGTGTGTATATGTGTGTGCGTGTGTGTGTGTGTGTTTGTGCATACACTCTTTTAGTCATTCATCCGAGAGGGGCGGCTAGCACTGTCTAAGAATTACACCATGCAGGTGTGTGTGTGTGTGCGTGTGTGTGTATGTGTGTGTTTGTGCATAAACCTTTTTTTGTCATTCATCTGAGAGGGGCGGCTGGCACTGTCTAAGAATTACACCATGCAGGTGTGTGTGTGTGTGAGTGTGTGTGTGTGTGTGTGTTTGTGCATAAACATTTTTTTGTCATTCATCCGAGAGGGGCGGCTAGCACTGTCTAAGAATTACACCATGCAGGTGTGTGTGTGTGCGTGTGTGTGTGTGTGTGTGTGTGTGTGTGTGTGTGTGTGTGTTTGTGCTTACACCTTTTTTTGTCATTCATCCGAGAGGGGCGGCTGGCACTGTCTAAGAATTACACCATGCAGGTGTGTGTGTGTATATGTGTGTGCGTGTGTGTGTTTGTGCATACACTTATTTAGTCATTCATCCGAGAGGGGCGGCTAGCACTGT
>Ga0307945_1003566_pt1:0-5000 | contig 12594 bp, 15 predicted proteins | sample OrgLakmetagen228_FD_201818 | JGI IMG/M metagenome (GOLD analysis project Ga0307945, IMG submission 201818) | Saline water microbial communities from Organic Lake, Antarctica - #228 | ecosystem: Environmental > Aquatic > Non-marine Saline and Alkaline > Saline | place: Antarctica: Organic...
AAAGTGATTGACACTTCCATACCATAATAAAGCAGAAAGTGAGTGACACTTTAGTACCATAATTGCGCCACAGCAAATCCTGCACCCTCGTCCGCGCCCACGCCCACGCCCACGCCCACGCCCACGCCCACACCCACACCCACACCCACACCCACACCCACACCCACGCCCATACCCACACCCAACATACCTCTACGGCCTCAGCCACACGATCCTTGATCTCATCAGGCACTGCTGACTCATACTCCTCTCGCAGCTGCTTCAACCTCAACACCTCTGCTTGCTCAGCTTCCACGGCAGCAGCAGCTGCTAGCTCCTCCTCCTCCTGTGTGTGTGTGTGTGTGTGTTTGTGCGTGTATGTGTCTGTGTGTGTGTCTGTTTGTGTGCGTGCATGCATGTTTGTATGTTTCAATGCGTGTTTGTGTGTAAGTTTGCTGTAGTCTCCTCATCGCCAGTGCGTGCAAGCACAAGGAGGAGTATTTAGGCAACACAGGTGGCACCCCTGCGGCATCACTGCACAGGAGGAGTAAGCAGGTGACATATAGGTGATACCCCTGCAGCATCTCTGCACATGAGGAGTAAGGAGGCAACACAGGTGATACCCCTGCAGCATCTCTGCACATGAGGAGTAAGGAGGCAACACAGGTGGCACCCCTGCAGCATCTCTCCACATGAGGAGTAAGGAGGCAACACAGGTGGCACCCCTGCAGCATCTCTGCACAGGAGGAGTAAGGAGGTGACATATAGGTAATACCCCTGCAGCATCTCTGCACAGGGAGGAGTAAGCAGGTGACATAGGTGGTACCCCTGCAACATCTCTGCACAGGAAAAGTAAGGAGGCAACACAGGTGGCACCCCTGCAGCATCTCTGCACAGGGAGGAGTAAGCAGGTGACATATAGGTGATACCCCTGCAGCATCTCTGCACAAAAGGAGTAAGGAGGCAACACAGGTGGCACCCCTGCAGCATCTCTGTACACAAATGGAAGTAGGAACGAAAGAAAGCAAAGGCCATACTTAAATCTTTAATCCTGCATTTGTGCGTGTACAGAAAAAAGGGGCGGTGACAAAGCCCGTACTTTGCTGTATCTTGGTAAGAACAAAGTAGGGTTGGCCAGAGCCGTATATATACACCGTATATGACCGTATATTCAGTGATTTCCCAGCCAAAAGTACCGTATATACACCGTATATATATGGTTCTGGCCAACCCTAAAAAAAAGGAATACAGGCTGCACTGCTGCTGCTGCATATGCCTACACTTTATGCACATACACACAAAATGTACACAGCACACAGATTGCTCACGCACTCACAGACTGCACGCAAAGGAGATAACCTGCAGGTGAGCACGGAATATATGTAGGGAGTAGGGTTGCCGCACGAGTGAGTAGCAGCATGCATGTTCTTCGTGCTGTTTTGCCCTAAGCTGCTCTTATTAGAGAAAGGGAGAGCCCGTCCAGCACAATGTATCTGTGCTCCTCATGCCAACAGCTGTTCTAAATAAAAAAATAAAGCAAGAGAGATTCAGCCAATCATACAGATACAGCATTCAGACAGACATGCATGCGTGCAACATACAAACACAGCATGGACGGGATGGGCAAGCATGACTATTTTTGGGGTGCAGGAAAGGTGCACGTTTCAATAAAATGTTTAACAAATTTGGGGTGCGTGATGAGGATGATAAGGAAAGGCATGTAATACATGCGCATGCCTGAGTGTCGTCCACACCCTCTACTCACCCAATGTTCACCGGCACTGCAGACGTATCACGCACCGCATACATGAGTAGGGTTGGACAGAACCATATATTTACGGTGTACATACGGTATTTTTGGCAGGGAAAGCACCAAATATACGGTCTTATAGGGTGTGTTTATACGGTTCTGGCCAACCCTATACATGAGACGTGTTTATGCCTGCGTGTCTGCTTTTTGGCTCCCTCTGCTCACCCAATGTTCACCGGCGCTTACAAATATATTACGCACCGCAAACATGAGACATTTTTATGCCTGTGTGTCTGCTCTTTGGCTCCTTTGCTCACCCAATGTATACAGGCAAGCATGCGTGCGTGCAAACACAACATAAAACACACACAGCATACGTAAGGCAAGTGCACGCCTGTGTGTCTTCTGGTTCCTCTGCTCACCATAAGCAGGCCATCCATGTCAGCATTCACACAATCATTGTAACTAAGTCAGAATCATTTGTTTTGCTGCATTAGCACTCTCGTAGACATTCACGTACTCAGAAACACAGGCTCAAGTGGATAGCAATCAGCAGCACTCGTGTGCGCACTCAAAACCCCACAGGCACAGCGAATAAGCAGTGCGTGGTTACACTCAGGGTTATAGGGTTTAGGGTGTAGGTTAGGGATTTAGGGTTTAGGGTTTAGGTTAGGGTTTAGGTTAGGTGTAGGGTTTAGGGTTTAGGGTTTAGATTAGGTTTACACACAACTCACAAGCACAGGAGCAAGTAGGTAACGATAAAGTGGTTGGTAGCATGCTAGAAGAGCTAGAAGCTGCTGCACAACATGTACCATGCTGGAATCGACATTAATCCTAACCATGTATTCATCAAAATCCTGTCTAGATAGATCCCTGCTTCCCTGTCAATGCTTCTTTAAGAGAAGTATGAAGGGCCAACACCTTATGTCCCCAGTGGAATCAAAAGCATTGACAATCAAACCTTCCGCCAGGGCCCAAGCGCGCGTGCACACACACACAGACACACACACACACAAACACACACACACACACACGACAACAATCATATACACCTCGCAGATGTAATATTCCAAACACACTTTGTGGGTGTAGGTTGTGTACACACTTTGAGCTACTGCTCTGTTTAAACGGATCAACATAAACATACCCACGTCAGCACACACCCACGTAAGCCAACTGAGACAGCATAAACACACCCACATAAACTGAAACAGCATAAACACACCCACGACAGCCGTAACCACCTTGCGCTCCTGCTCTGTTAAAACTCCCTTGTGCTGCTCCTCAATAAAACGTTGCTTAATGACAGCATAAACACACCCACGACAGCCGTGATCACCTTGCGCTCCTGCTCTGTAAGAATTTCCTTGTGCTGCTCCTCAGTCAGTGCATCGTTCAAAGGCAGCATAAAGGGCTCAGGCGCAAGCTCGATCACGTCCATAGGGTGGTGCTGTGCAACTGTCATGGTGACTCTGTGTTGGTGCAGAATAACAGAATAACAGAATGAGAAGCGCGCTGTAGGTGTGTAGCAAAAACTCAAACACATTATAAGAAACGTAGTGTAGTTTTTCAGTCTAGGCTCAATCACATCCACAGACAATTCCTCATCAGACTGCTCACACACCTGTATGTGTAAGTGTACTGGTACAGCTTGTAGTGCCTGTAGTAGCTATCTAGAGCCCACGTAAGGATGCTTCGGAACTCTGAGTGACTGAACAGGCCGATGCTATAGGGTGGGCGGTGCACGCTGTGTGCCAGTAAGAGGTCCTGCTCTCAGCAGAGGTGTACGTGTGTTTGTATGTGGATGTGTATGAGTTTGAGTATTTGTGTCTAAGCGTGCGTGTTTGTGTGTTTGTGTGTGTGTACGTGTGTGTGTGTGTGTTTGTGCTTCAGGTAAGATCCTGTGTGCTTACAAGACGGGTCATTGTCATTTCAGAAGATGCTTGCACAAAAAGCATACACCAATACCAATTTCACACAATGTGCGACGATGCACTTTGTAAGCCACGTCATTGCAGTGGTTCGAAGATCATTTATACAGACGTAGAATGCGGCTCATGGTAGATATAGGCAGACACATATTGTAGTTTCAGGGCTATTTAGGCACAGACCATTACATCCTTAGTACCTATTACAGGTCAATACTAACTAATTTGTCAGTGGGGAAGTGCTCACACACACACGCACCCCCTTCCCTTACCATTGTTGTAGACCAGTAGCTGTTTAGATAATTGTGTCATTAAAGCAACACACACAAAATAACACACACACTCGCACCCTGAACATCGTGAAGGAGGGCTCTAAGGCCATGCAATCTCCGGTGGACCTCAAATGCACCTCCTTCATGAGTGAAAAAAGGCCTGACAGCTTCTCGTCTGACATGTTCAGCTCCTGCATGATGCCAACGCATAAGAAAAACCACCATTGCAAACAGTTGTACGACCACATCTGTTATACTTCACCACTGACTCGTCTGCCCTCCCACCCCTCCCTCCCCGAAACACCAAAACACCACAGCTAACAGACTACAGTTTTGTTCATCATTGGCATCCGCCACAACATGTAACACCATCGCAAACAGCTGTACAACCAACTTCTGTATACCGCAGTGACAATGTATCACTTCTGTACACCGTAGTGACAATGTATCACGCAGCAAAATTTGTTTTTGGGGGGTGCGGCCAACTTGCCCCTCCCGAAAAAATAAATATTTCAGGGGGTGCGGATTACTGCGGATTGAGTTTTATATTTATTTTCGAGTTTTTGACGGGGGTCAAGAGTGGGAAAGAGCCCCCGAGAGCCCCAGTGGGGCATGTCCAGACAGGGATTGCCAGCTTCTGCAAGGCCCTCCCAACCGCCGAGCAGCTTGAGCAGCAGCAGCTAGGGGAAAGGCAGAATTCCAGGCAGCAGGGTTGGGAAAGATGATGATGAGGGCTTGGGTTAGGAAAGACTAGATGGTAAAACCAGCTGCCTGTTGCCAGCTGTCACACAATGGATGACTGAGCAGAACCAGACCCTTTTTGATCTCTCAGTGCTTTTGGATGCTATTGCGTCATGGAATGCACCTCTGAGTCTCTTGGAGCCTTTCTAGTCTCTTGGTGCAGTTCTGAGGGCATTTTGTCCCTGCAGATTGGTGTGGCAAGCACTAAACTGTATATTGAGAGGGGTGCGGATTGGTGCGGACGCGGTATAAACAACTCTTTTTGAGGGGTGCGGATTAAGTACATGTCACTACAGTACACCTATATCATTACTCACTTACTTATGCGGT
>Ga0307945_1003566_pt1:10000-12594 | contig 12594 bp, 15 predicted proteins | sample OrgLakmetagen228_FD_201818 | JGI IMG/M metagenome (GOLD analysis project Ga0307945, IMG submission 201818) | Saline water microbial communities from Organic Lake, Antarctica - #228 | ecosystem: Environmental > Aquatic > Non-marine Saline and Alkaline > Saline | place: Antarctica...
GGCAGTTAGGCTCCAGTCAGTAAGATGAAGCGCTGAGATGTGAGTCACCGTGGTGGAAAAGCTCTGTCAGATGCAATAGCAGGCTCGAATGGGTCATGTTCCGGGCACACCAATGATGAGGATTGAAATTGCAAAAGATGTGGTGTGAGAAGATCTGTTGAAGCTCGAGGAAGCGTTGTCACTAGATTTTGCGTTCTGATGCTTTTGTGAGTCATCAGCTCAAATTGCAGGAAGCAGCTTAAGCAGGTGAATGGATTAGGCTCGGGGGTTGTGTATGTCTTATGGCAGAATATGAATGGACTTTGCAGATGGCTTCAAAACGAAATATAGTAAAGCAGCACGCACACCCACACTTGAAAGAGTTGTGTACAGCAATTCCGTAAAGCAAGAGGACGAAGCATCGGCCATTTCTGCATTATGTTTCACATCACAGGGCAATTCACTTTGAGTGTGATCTCCGAATTTCTTACATCTCTGACATTAATAAAAAAGGAAAAGGAATAGGGAAAAAAACAATGCATGCGATTGATAACCACTCTTCACATTGATGAAGGAAAAGGAGCTAGTTTGTTACCGAGTGCCATAAAACTCGACCACAGAGAAGACGCTCAACGTGTTTTAAGGTTGCCTTTCTTTCGGAGCTCCAGTTCCACTAGTGTTGCTCCCTATCTACCCAACCAGCTACTTTGTTTTCTTTGCACTATGTACCTTACTACACAAGTCTTGCTTTAGCTTCTGCACCTGTTCTGGCTGGACGACCACACCAACTCCACAAATCCATCGACTTGCTCTCTGCACCTCCACTGCGTACTAAGTTTCTTTTTTTTATGCACCTGCTTGCTCAGTTGCTGCGCCTGTTTCGGCTGGACGACCACACCAACTCCACAAATCCATCGACTTGCTCTCTGCACCTCCACTGCGTACTAAGTTTCTTTTTCCATGCACCTGCTTGCTCAGTTGCTGCGCCTGTTCCGGCTGGATGAGTTCCCTAACTTCACAAAGCCCATCGATCCGTCTCTGTATCTCCATCGTTTTGTGGACCGCCTGAAGCTCGGGGACAAGAAAGTGGTGCGGACAAGAAAAGTTAATAAGTTAATGGCTACGGTGTTATTGTTAAAACGCTGGCGTTTGTTGGCTCTGTCATGTGTGAACAGGAAAGCAGGGCATGAACTACTGGCTGCAATATTGAACGATTGCATGTTCCTACTTGCTCGTGCTTTATCTGATTTTACTGGCAGTTTGTAGGGTTGGCCAGAATCGTATAAATACACCCTATATGACCGTATATTTGGTGCTTTCCCTGCCAAAAATACCGTTTGTACACTGTATATATATGGTTCTGGCCAACCCTAGCAGTTTGGTATTGTGCGTTGTCGCTGTAAGTTAAGTGTGGTTTGGATCACAAAGGCCCCCAGCCTGGCATGGATGCTTTACCCATAAGGATCCCCAATAATGTATCAACTAAATATATCAGCAGCTGCAATTCCGAACTTGGAAAAATCTGTGACAAGGAAAACCCTTGATATCGTAGGTATGAATATGACCATCACCACATTCTACCTAGTACTTCTGATCCGACCAGACGTTGAAATGATGCTTCAGGTACTCATGAATTCTCACGCACACAAACATGCGCACACACACACACTTGCACATGCACATGCACATGCACATGCACAATCACACACGTGCACATGCACATGCACATGCACATGCACATGCACATGCACAATCACACACGTGCACGGCACAAGCCATGTTTTCTGCAGTGCAGGAGCTGGTTCAGGGATACGCACACACAGACACATACACACACAATTACCCCCCTCCCTCCCCACCTACCCACACACAAACACACACACACACACACAGACACACACAGTTACCCGTGTGCACGATACAGGCCGTATCCTCCACAGCGCTAAAGCTGGTGCAAAGCATGAAGCGAGATTGGATGCAGACCGGGAGGCGCCCCAGTGGAATATGCGGAGCTGCACTCTTTATAGCTTCACACATCCATGGCATCGAAAAGACAAAACGCGAAATCATCTCGGTGAGCGTTATATTGCTCACTTTCCAAGGCTCTCTTCTTTAATTTTTCCATACGACCAAAATGTTGCATGAAAGTGCAAACGCGTGATCTCCACATCATGTTATTTTCCGCTCTGCTCCAAATGCCTCTGCACACATCCATAGTATTTGAGAGTGCAAAGAGCGTGGTGATGTCTTTGATGGCTGATATAAGTTGCTTTCGCTGTTTCCCTCGTGCTTGGTAGTTGCTTAGCAGCCGAGTCATGCGTCTGTGCGTGTGCTTTAGCTGTTGCGTGTGTGTTGTATGTGTGTGTGTGTGTGTGTGTGTGTGCAGCCAGGTCAATGTGTGTATAGCCCAGGGATGGGTCATACGGCGTATTCATATAATACGCCGTACGGTATTTACTAGGGTTGGCCAGAACCGTACATATACACCGTATATGACCGTATATTTGGTGATTTTCCTGCCAAAATTACCGTATATACACCATATATATGGCTTAGGCCAACCCTATATTTAACGCGTATTTTACCGTATTGAACAAATTGGGCCGTATTATACG
>Ga0307945_1003567_pt1 | contig 12592 bp, 16 predicted proteins | sample OrgLakmetagen228_FD_201818 | JGI IMG/M metagenome (GOLD analysis project Ga0307945, IMG submission 201818) | Saline water microbial communities from Organic Lake, Antarctica - #228 | ecosystem: Environmental > Aquatic > Non-marine Saline and Alkaline > Saline | place: Antarctica: Organic Lake...
AAAATATATTTTTTCAAGGGGGGTTGGTAGGAGGGTTGGTAGGAACAATAACGTACGGCACACACCTTTGTGGTATGGGGCGGTAGGGGTGGCGGGACAGGCACGCTCTGTGATGGCTGTAGGGGTGGTTGCGGAGGTTGCTGCTGCTGCTGTTGCTGCTGCTGCTGCTGCTGCTGCTGTTCCTGTTGCTGCTGTTCCTGTTGCGGTTGGTGCTGTTGCTGCTCTTCCTGTGGCTGGAGGTAGAGCTTGGAGCTAGCGTTGCGAACCTTTGAGGCAGAACATGATTAGTCTTCTATTATTTGGCACAATATTTGTATTTGAGGTGCGAATTAAAGTTGGTTGTGCTAGAGGTTGGGTTACAGCGAGCACTGGCACTAGGAATTGTTATGTAATTGTTAAGATTAGGTGGCTGGTCAATGAATCAGAAATCCTTTATGTACAAGGAGGACTAGGTTACATACCACAAGGTGTGTGGACGTCGCGATGAAATCACGAGTGCAGAGTTTCTGTTTCAACAAGAGGGCTGAGGTGTACTATTTGTTTAATGTCATATTTTGCGTAGCAAAAAGTGGCACAATTCCCCTGTGCCTAACAGATGCTAAGGAAAAACTACGCAGGCAGTAATGCTAACTTCCCACATCATTTTAAGCACGGAGGCCACCTGCCTAAATATTGTACTGCAGCAGACAAATAATGGCCCGGACAAAGAGAAAAGACGTCCGACAGGTTCTAGAAAAACAATGGTCACAGGTAAGGACTAGCTGCAATGGCTGCCCGACCTCTGCTTACCGGTTTTAAATGCGGGAACCTTGATCCGTGATGAGGCTGTGTGACTTCATCTGAGTAAGTGCGCAAGTGGTCTTGGAACATAAGCAGCAGTTCATTGGTGGTATACTAGGATGTGATCATAGGCAATGTTGTTTGATGGACAGACCTGCAGTCAGGCCTACTAAAGAACCAGACATCAGTGATAAAAAAATGTTACTGCTACTTCAGCGATTGTAACAATCATCTGGATGTACAGAGTTCTTGTACGGTAACATTATTAAATGAGCAAAACTCAGACAAATAAACGCATGCAAGTAAATACACACTGTGTGCGCACATAGACACGCAGGTGCGTAATTGCACGCATGCATGCAAAGAAAAACACACACACACACACGAACAAACACAAACAAACACAAACATTCACACGTACCCACCGAATGTACAACAGCAGAAACTTGACAACACTTGTTCACTCACCTGTAGGTGTCCAGCGAATAAGCTCAAGCCTGATCTCAGCCCCCTCTCCCAAGCCACCGGCACACGGAACCCAATGCTTCTCCCACCTCCTTACCCTGCCTTGGAACTGTGTGAGCAGAGCATGGTGCATTAGCGAGACAAACAGCATGAGCGTGTAAGGGCAAGCTGTAACACACAATTACTTGAAGTTCTCTAGAAAATCGCCAATGGATACACACAGAAGCACTCGGCTAAAACTAGGAAATGCATGTTGATAGGTTCAAAATAGGAGCACAGATTGCCAAATTAGAATATTAGAAGACCTCATACGTATGCACGCGCATACACATACACACAGGTGCAAATATATACACACACACACATGCACACACAAAAACGCACACACAGGCACACACAACTACACATACTTTCGTGTACTCTCACGTGCACTCACAGACACTCATACACACACGCTCACACACATAAAAACACACAAACGCACACACACATACACACGCACACACACATACACATACACATACACACACACACACACATACACAAACACACACACACACACACACACAAACAAACACACAAACAAACACATTCACATCCGCATTTGCACTCGACAGTTATGCCTACGACACACACACACATGCCCACCCGTCAGTTGTATGCACAGAACTGTGCATACAAACTGACGCAGGCACAACACGTAAACACACACGCAATACACAAAAGACACACCTGGTCCAGCTCTTGCAGGCCTAGTTTCTTTAGCATTGGCCCTCTCCCGTCTTCTTTTGACGATGTAAAATCAAACTCCAAATATATAATAAGCTTTAATGCGCAATTATCAATCACATACGATGACGTTCCCATAGAAGCTGATTTATTGACCTTTGACTAGCAGCAGTCCACGAAGGAAGAGACCTTAATCAGGCAAACATGGCCCGTAATGAGGAGAAAGCACAGAGCACCCTCAACAGGTTTGTAGGCCAGCCTCCCTGCTTTCTCCTCCTCTCCATACCGGTGGTCTACGAATTTCTTGACACTGTAATCAACCCGTCTCAGGTATCTGGCTGCCAAGGTGGAGGAGGAGCGGGGGCCTAAGCAGAAGCGCCCATTCCTAGCAACCGAATGTAGAGACTTAAACGAAGCAGACAAGTGGCGGCAGCAAATTCTGAGGGAGATAGGCAAGAAAGTCATGGAGATTCAAAATGCATCCCTGGGCGAGCACAGGTGTGTAAGGTCAAGTAAATGGAGTGTTGGTGGGCGTGTATGAACATGGCCATGATCGCAGCAGGTGCATACACGACAGGCGTGAGTTGAGGACAGTGTGCCATATTTTTGGCAGGGGACCACACATGCCTTTCAGTGATGAGGGCAACACACGCACACACACACACTCACATACACAAACACACACACACACACATCCCCCCCTTCCCCCCCCAAACACACCCACACACTCATTAAACACATGTGCACAGGTACATACACAATGCACATGCAGAGGCAAACAGGCGCATTCAAACATCAAGTACACAAACACACCCTCTCAGGATTCGGGACCTGAACGATGAAATCAACAAGCTGATACGAGAGAAAGGGCACTGGGAGAGGCGAATAGTTGAGCTAGGAGGCCCGGATTACTCAAAGTCAGCACCCAAGGTGGCAGACAGCAAAGGGAGGGAGGTTGCGGAAATGACAGGTGATTGGAAGCAGGGGGGAAATCTGCAGGCCGATGGTTGCCTCATGTGGGCATGCGTTGCTTGGTTTTTTTCGCCATTCTCATGACCTAAACTCTTCCTTGGATCACCTCACGTCCGTGTGAAATTTGTGTGTGCCCTTGCCCAGGAGGTGCAAATTGCTAGACAAATGAGATGTACGAATGGCACAATGTACGAATGGCACACGTGCACACACGCAAGGAGGGGGCCAAAGTATTTAGGCTTGCAAGCAGGGTACCCTGTGCAGAAGCACAAGCCAGCTGCTCCGGTCCTGGCCTTTGCAGGATTCCATGTAAATGCCGTTTCTACAAAGGACGTGAAAATAACTACGGGCACCATATGAAGCGTGTGCCAACAATTAAAATGTGCGCTCTGATAATGTGCAGGCAAAGGTTCAGGCTATCGGTATTTCGGTGCTGCCAAAGTACTGCCAGGAGTGAAGGAGCTGTTTGAGGCAGAGCCTCCAAAGCAAGTGCGCAAGACACGCTACCAGATGCACAAGGTGCGATGCTTGTACAGTTTGTTCCCTTGTTTTGCCCGCTGACGGCGCTTGCAGGTTGTAGGAAACCCCTTTCGGCTGAGCTATTTCTGATGTTCGCCATGCTTCACAAGTTCATTAAAAGTAGGAATGGGTCATACGGACTTTTGAGACGTCCCATACGGTATAATACGCTATTAATACGACAACGTATTTTTGCTATTTTGGGGGGTACCCTGGGCTTGCACCAACCACCCCCCAACCACCACACATTGTCCCCAAAGCCTCCAGAACTTTTAAAATGCCTTCTTTTAAAGGCCCTGACTGGGAACATGTTGTTTTGGGACAGAAGGGGCAGAATTACAAGATGGAGTGTAAGTACTGCAAGCTGAAATTCAGCGGCGGTGCCCCCCGCATCCGCGAGCACTTCATCAGGCGGAATCCCAGCGTAGGTGTAGCAGTATGCAAAGCTGACCCGGCAGAAATCGAGGACGTAGTCGCATCAATGGCAGAAATCGACGACGCTCAGAAGCAGAAAGAGCAGCATGCAACAAAGAAGAGGCAGCTGGACAGGAATACAGCAAGCATGTCAGCAGTATCAGAAGCAGCAGCATCTACACAGCTGACAATGGACACCTGAAAGAGGGCAGTGACCAAGGCTTATGTGGATGCAGCAGTTGCACGCTTTATCTATGGAACGGGCACCCTCCGGCACGCTTCATCTATGGAACGGGCACCTAGAGGGCTCTGGGGGGCTTTAGGCTGCTAAATTAACTAAGTGCCCAAAAATCGTATTATACGGAGCAATTTAACAAATACGGTTATATACGCGATACGGCGTATAATACGCCTACGCCATATGACCCATCCCTGATTAAAAGTGATAAGTGCTACATTGATCAGGAATAGCACTTGGCGTGTGGTGTTAATTGGCTTTCACACCTTTGCCTTCCATTTTTATAAGTTCCATTTTTTATAAGTTTATCCAATGGGATTAGGGCTGGCCAGAACCGTACATGGGCATCGTATGTACATATGGTGCTGGCAGGAGGCGTAAAAACAAATATTTGACAGTCACATGTAAATTTTGGGCCTCCGGCCCAAAATGACCACCCACCCCCCAAACCCCCCTTCCTGATCCCCTACACTATTAAAAGGGTGTCAATCTGCTCATAATTTGAGCACCTCTAGCCTGCCTGCACAGCTCTCATGTCAACTAATATAAACCTGACGAGTTATAGGGCTAAAACTGGTTTGCGCACGCTCTTGCACTGATCACCTTATTTAGTGCACAATCCAGCCAAAACCTTTGCCAAACCACTTTTTTACTTCATTCATGCAACTAATGTATAATGCAATATGAGAACTGCAAGTTTGGGATAAATTGCTGGTAATCTGCCTGGACACACCCCCGCGGCCTACTTGGGGGCATTCCATGCATTTCTGTGACCAGGCACCCAGACTCCCCTTAAATCAAATCAAAAAGGGTGCCAATTGAATGGGCTTGAGCTGAGAAATTCAAAAATATATTCATATTTGCTGGAATTGGCCCCAAAAAATTCTGGAGACCCCCCCCCATTTTCCGAGCCCCCCCAAATGGCCACCCACCAACCGACCCCACAGAATCAACTCGTTTATATACCAACGATAGCTTTGGACATCAGGATTTCGAAGATGCAATTTATATTTCAATTGACACGTGGCGCCAAGAAGTTATGATGACTACAGCCTCCTGGTTCTGGCCAACCCTAATTGGGGTGCAGATTGAAGTGTTTGGGAGCACAGAGTGAATGCATGTAGCGGATGTGCTACCACAAAAAATAGTTGTTTATTTTTGGTTTGTGAATTGGAATGCAATGCTTAAATCTGCCCGGCATGGGCTGGCTGGAACATTTAAAGGCACTCAGTCTAGTTTGCGGCTGGCTTTGTACTTGCCCAGGAGCCTTCCAGGGGACAAGCAGTCACCCTCCTTCTACTGTACCTCCCTAACTTGCCCGTTATGTCCTCCTTGCAACTCACAGGTAAAGTACCTTGTCCACAAAAACACTTGTCGCACAAGCATTTGTTCGTTTCATCTCCGTGCTGCCGCAGGCCATTGACCCAGACTACTACGGCTTTAGAGATGAGGAGGATGGCGTGCTTGAAAAGGTGGAAGGGGACGCTGAGCGCCTCATGCGAATGCAGGTGAGGGTGTTTAGTTATATAGAACAGGCATGTTTGTGCAGCGCTTCTTTTACATCAGAATTCAGAAACGACGCAGAAGGGCACTTCATCTATTTATTTTGAGCTTATTGATTCCTGTACGTACTCTTATATATTCCAGGCGGTGCTTGACTGGGAGGCCCAGGAAGTTGAGCGCCAGAAATCACTGACCACGGCACAAGCCAGGGCAGCAGAGAATGAAGAAGCGGATGGTGAAGCAGGTGTGTAAGCTGCTATTTTATTCTGTAGGGAGGCTCTCTCACTCGTCCGTGCTAATTTGAGAGAATGGAAAGCGAGTACTCTCCAAACGTGAATATTTTCAAATGAGTGATAAAACGTTCCTCACCGAGACAAGACGTGCTGTCACGAGTCCTCCTTGCTTGCTATTGCAGGTGCCCGCTTTGTAGCATACGTTCCTTTACCAGACCAGAAGGCCATTGAGCAGCTCATTTTGGAGAAGAAAAAGGCTGACTTGCTGGCCAAGTACACCAGCGACAGTTTAGTGAAGGAGCAAGAGGAAGCCAAAAGCCTTCTGAACGTGCGGCATTAGGACGTGCGGCATTAGGACGTTGAAATCTTGGTTCAAGGTTTTGTGTTGCTTACTTTTGCAACCGAGTTCAACCAATGAAAGAAATGGAACCTAGCGAGTAGCACTCTCACCTTGAGGTGCTGCTCGTCACGCAAAGGAAGTAAGATTAGGCACCCTATAAATCAAAAGCATGCGGTATTGTTCAAACTCTCAATGGTTACAATGGTTACAGTGGGGGCTTTAAGGTAAGGTAGAGTTACATTGCTATATATGCCTCTGATCTTTAAGGCTATCAGCAAAACAGGCTCCTTAGGATCATGCGTTGTCGCTCTCCATAGATATAGGCAGCAACGAACGGATGACCATGCAAAATCTCCAGATTCCTGAAACAGCTGAAAGTAGAATAATTCCCAAATGGCTCTTCCCACCCCGCTTCCCAGATAAAGACAGACTTAACTCCAGCCGTCGGATTTTGTGCTAAACTCATGTAGGGGGGTGGGTTCTTCGAAGGGGCAGGGGGCAATCAAGGTAGACAGGGAGCACCCCAGCGGCACCGCCAGCCACCAGTAGAGCCACCAACCCCAGACAGCCCCGACCTAAAGACCTCAGCAAACCTCGGCGTGACATCCACCTCGTCGAGATCAAGTTTTGTGAAGACACCAGACCTCAGAACCAGCTGAACGCCGCAAAGGAACAGCACAAAGGTCTCTGCAACATTCTCCAAGGAGCCTCTGTTACTCTCCACATCATCCGATGAGATGGAAGGAGTCCTTTTAGGTGTCGGTGGCACCATCTACAACACTCACACTCTGAAGGGGGTAAGGGTTACACAGCTATATCCGCACACTCTGAAGCCTTTCAAGGAACTGTGTCTTGATTCCCAATTAGTTAAGAAGCTTGCCTCCAAGCTCCGTGTGCACTCTGTGAACTTTGCTGCTAAACTTGTCCATACCAGACGTGCCCTTTCCAGTACTGTTACAACTCTCATCAGGAGCCGGTTTCAGGCCAAGCCTGCGTCTTGATCCCCATTAATTTTTCCTTTCCTTTTCGCGGGGAGGAGCTTTACGGTACTCGGTACCAAAGTGGCCCCTTTTCCTTAATGTTGGGAGTGGCTTTCACTGCCTGCGTAATTTTTCTTTTCTTTTCTAGTTAACGAATCATCCACAGACCGAAACTCCAAAAACGCCCTTTCAGTTCCACTCGCGCCACACATAACTTTATAGTGCAACTATTCATGCTTAATTACTAATCCAACGGTTTAGATTAGGCAATTTTAAGGAATTTGCAGCGACCGAAGGTATTGTTTGCGTTCGTCATTTTATGTTATAAAATATTTAAATAATTGACAGGGTGGTAGGGTAGGATGACCCCCTCGTCGCAAGGGGATTCGGGCACACACCATGGCGCTACCCCCCTTACAAAAAAGGTGCTGCATATATGTTGCGCGTCCAGGCACATCAAATCTACTTACGCGAGTTGACGCAGCCGGCTCCTTCTGCCTAACACCCAGTTCTCATGTTCTCCACTTGTTGGAGATAATGCCACACTATCCACTGTGTAACAAACATCCAGTGCAGCCCCCAACAAGAGTGCTGGTGTTTTGATGCAGGAGCAGCAGCAGGAGCTTGCTGAAGACAATAATCCGCTTTACAAGCAGGACCAGTTCAGGATGTATTGCCTGTGAGTAGAAGCTGCCGCTTAAGTGAAGAGAACGAAAAGTGATGGCCACGAGAGCGGGCACCCTGGCTAGCTGCGGTTGTTCTCTTGCAGTTTAGTTGATGCAAGCGCGTTCAGTTCTAACCCAGATCCCTCCTCTCTACTCTCCCCTCCAACTGCAGCAAGGTTTTGCCCTGTTCCAAGCGCTACTGCCGTGAGTTCACATTGTAGGCTAGGCAAACTGTGAACAGGAGGATTGCCAACTGCTCTGTCCTTTGCTCTGTCCACCAGCAAGTTTTGGTTTCCATCTTGGTCAATGTCGCCATCCTTCGTCTCTAAACTTGCTAACACCGACTCCTCATCGTTCTTTCACAGACGACTGGACGACTTGTCCGTTTGCACATCCAGCAGAGAAAGCAAAACGGCGAGACCCACGCATGTTTACGTACACTGGCGTCGCTTGTCCAGAAATGAAAAAGGTGTTGCACAGCTCTCTCTTCAGAACTTTTGACAGAAGTCATTGTGGGCTTGCAACAGTTTCCTCCCTCCTGACACCTGCTCACAGAACATGCGCTGCCTTGCTGGTGACAAGTGCTCCTATGCCCACAGCGTTTTTGAATACTGGCTTCACCCCAGCAGGTAGGAGGCACCTTATTCGGTGCAATTCATCCTCAGGAGTGCAAGCATGTGCAATTGCCTCGACAAATCATCTACCATGTGTTAGATCAAGCTTGTCAACTAATGCGCACAGGTATCGGACACAGCTCTGTAATGATGGCGTCTCCTGCAAGCGCAAAATCTGCTTTTTTGCCCACACCCTGGAGGAGCTGCGCGTCTCAAGCGTCAAGGTGTTGAATCCTGAAATGGCGAGGATGGGAGAGACCTTTGAGCTGGACCCGTTCGCCTCTGGCACTTCCGAGTCCGGCCGGGGGGGGGGGCCAGGGTTCAGCACTAACATCAGCAATGGTGGTGGTCTTGGGAGGCCTCATGGGGGGGGGTCTGCAGGAGCTAATCACGGAGGCGGCTGCAACAACAACTCTGCTGCTGCTGCCCAACAGGCTCCAGGCTTCAGCATGGCAGACATGCAGCAGCTCACGCAGCTCCATGCAAAGCTGCAAGCCGCAAGCGGAATGGGCACATTGGGTGCACTGCAATCACAGCTGCAGCAGCAGCAGCGCATGGGAGGGGGGGGTGCTGCAGGAGGCGCGGACCCAGCCGCAATGGAGCAGCTTATGCACCAGCTCGCACAGCAGCAGCCGCACCAGCACATGGACCTCATGCACGTCATGTCGCAGGTGTGTAGGAAGGTTTGGTCACTCAACTCAATGCTTTGTATGATGTGGATCAACAGCGTCGAGCATGCATATCCAGGTTTGATCGCCGTTTCGTTTCAAGAGCAAATCCTCGTGCTTGTGTTAAGGAGGTGCAGAAGTTGTAGAGTTTGCACAAAGCACGTCAAATGTATTGCAGACCCCAGATTTGCTGAAAAACCCACACAGGTGCTTGCCAACCAGCAGCATCACCACCAACAGGCTACAGCTGCTGCTGTGGCAGCTGCAACAGTGCAGGCGGGGCACAATCCCATGGCAGCCCATTTGCAGCTACTTCAAAATGGGGGTGGGTGAGGGTGTGGGTGTGCATGCGCATACATGTGTCTCGCGAACACTTGCTTGTAAGGGTGCACCTTTAACATACACGCAGCTTGCTTTGAGCACACCCTGTGAGCACACAATACACACACATACACAATCACAAACAATTTCACAAATTCACGCACAATAGCATACAGATACTGCCACAACCTTAAACGTACAAACACGCAATACACATACACACTCTCTCTCATTCTCTTCTCATTCTCATTCTCTCTCTCTCTCTCTCTCTTTCTCTCTCTCTCTCTCTCTCTCTCTCTCTCTCTCTCTCTCTGTCTCTCTCTCTCTCTCTCTCTCTCTCTCTCTCTCACACTCTCACTCACTCACTCACTCACTCACTCACTCACTCACTCACTCACTCACTCACTCACATACACACATACATACACACACACATGTACATACAGGCATGCCCAACATGGGGGGCGGTGCTGACGGCCACAGCGCCATGGAGCACATGGCAATAGCAGGCTTGAACGTTGCTGGCATGCCCATTATGCCAGGCCATCCACTCCCCCACCTCCTGCAGCAGCAGCAGCACGCGCACCTGGCTGCCATGGCCGTCCCACGCCCTTTTGGTGCGGGAATTATTGGCATGCCAGGTGGTATGGGCCCAGGGGGTGAGTGACGATTGTTTGTGATGTGCTCCGTATTTTTGACCTGCTCTTGTGCTAGCAATGCCCACACACACTACGCACAATGATTATATGCCATGTGCCATGTGCCAGCGTGAAACAGGACACACATGCCCACTTGAACACACGCACACACACGCACAAACGCATACAAATTCAGACAAACACGCCTTTCTTGCGTGACGCAGGGGGTCTCATCATGGGGCCACAGGGGTTGCACCGCCAGCATGGGGTCCACGTGCACGACCCCCTGCATCACGGCAATAGCAACGGTGGTGGCATGCACGCCAACATGGGGGGGGGGCGACATGGTATGGTGGCAAGAGGTAGTCCAGCAGGAGGGGTCAACAGGGGCTCTGGCCCCAGCCTTGCTGCAGATTCGCAGCAGCAAGAGGCGCTGCTCGCGCAGCAGTTTGCGGGTCTAGCAGCCACAGGGACGGCGCCCCCTCCCCCTCCCCCGCCCTTCCATCTGCACTCCCAGCTCAGCAACGGCAGCAGCAGTAGCCATGCGACGGCACAGCATGGGGGAGGCAGGATGCAGGTATGTTGCAGGCCGTGTCCTGTACTAATTGCGTCAGTTGTAGAGCTAGGTAGGCCCAGGCAACAGCTGAAGGGGGGAGGGTGACGCTCGCTTGTTCGACAGAGCTCTGTGTTATCCCTCCGTTGTATGTGCTATGGGTGCTGCTCACGTTCAGTGCTCGTGCGCACACAGGAGAGCGTGTTGTGTGAGTACGACACCAGCTGGTTAAATCAGTTGTGTTGGCCCTGAAGCAATGCTCACACACCTCTCAGGCACACCCTTTCCTTCCTGCTACCACAGGGCATTAACAGTAGGCTTGGGATCTGGCGAAGAAATCTCCTAGCCATCCAACATCTCGTCATCACAAATCCAACTCACACCCCTTTTGCGCCCTTCCCTCTTTGCCACTGCAGGTCAATGGCGGCAACCGGATACAGCAGCAGAGCTCGCTGCCCCCCCCTCATGCCCCTGTGCCCATTACTGCCAACAGGCGTGCCTGCTCCTTGCAAGTGAGTGCCACAGACCATAAAGCGAGCACGAACAGGAGTTTGTCTGTTCAAAACCTATAGGGGGTCGCAAGAGAGTTCAGAGAACGGCACAGCAACCGCAAGTCTCACCAGTGTGTGTGTTTTCCAGTTGATAGGCAGATTGCATGCCCATTACAGCATGCCCACCGCCTGTGGAGGATACATGTACATTCTGATGGATTACGAACGCTGCTCGCCAAACACTTACTAAACAAACAAAGCGGTGGAAAGTTTTGCTGTTCAAAGATCGCTTAGCGCTGTGCACATGAAACGATAGTACAAGCGAGAGTTCAGCCGTACAAACTCATGAGGCTTCTCACAGAAAGGTCTGGCCTCATCCTTGTCCAAAGAAACTGCTATCATACTCTGAAGCAAGCAACGTGTAAAAAACGTTTAGCACCTGTTGAAGAGGGCTGGACAGCTCATTACCAAGCCTTTTTGCTCGCCACACTCTACCAACTCTCATAACGGTATTGTTCTGACTTGGGAAGTTAGATCTCAAAACCCTGGATCTCTTTATTTCATCGCCGGCTGCGTTTTGCTATGCAGTACCCTAACAGCCACCAGCAGCCAATCACAGACCAGCTGACACGCCACGCCTCACTCTCGCACACAATGGGCTTTGCCCGTCCGTCTGTGGACAGCACGATGTCTCCTGCCCTATCGCTGCCTTCGCATGCGATCAGGTGAGGAGCTATGAGTGCTAAGGACACACGTATAACACACAAACAGTTCTTGCATATTTCTGAACTGCTAGTGAGCTAGAACAAGTAAATTGTAAAGAATATTTCTCTGCTTGCGCCTTGCGACGGTTTGGCTTCGTAAGCTATGCAATACTAGCTTGACAGTTGCTCGTTCATTCTATTTTGCACATTCACACACACTCGCACACTCACACACACACACACACATACACACACACGCACACACACAGCACACATACATACACACGCACAAACCACATGCACACAGACGCTTGTACAAGGATGCACGTACTAATCAGTTCACTCGCACGGACCCTAAACTCGTTAGCACATTCACACACAGGCCATCTGGCAGCGGCAGCGGCACCCCCGTGCTAGACGTTGCCCTTAGCCAAGCCCCAAGTGGGAACGAGCCATACAGCTCTAATAGCAGCAGCAATAACAGCGCAGCAATGGCAGCAGCCGCAGCAACTACAGCTTCTACCCTGGCTACCTCCTCCGGTTCTCCGCCATTACAGCTGCACAGCAGCGGTAGTGGGAGTACAGCTGCTCAAGGTGGGTTTGTGAGTGGGTGTGTGGGTGCTAAGGAGGGCGGGGGGACATGTGTGTATGTATGAGTGAGTTCGTGTGTGTTTGTGTGTGGGTGTGGGTGTGGGTGTGGGTGTGGGTGTGGGTGTGGGTGTGGGTGTGGGTGTGGGTGTGGGTGTGGGTGTGGGTGTGGGTGTG
>Ga0307945_1003571_pt1 | contig 12578 bp, 10 predicted proteins | sample OrgLakmetagen228_FD_201818 | JGI IMG/M metagenome (GOLD analysis project Ga0307945, IMG submission 201818) | Saline water microbial communities from Organic Lake, Antarctica - #228 | ecosystem: Environmental > Aquatic > Non-marine Saline and Alkaline > Saline | place: Antarctica: Organic Lake...
GGCGATATCAAAATCAAAATTTTCCTTGAAATCTTCTGAATCAGGATGCTATCAGGCTCCCTGCGATCTGGTATGACATCAAGTTCTATGGCATGGAGGAGTGGGCGGGATGCTTGCTCGTCGAGACAACACCACAGTTGACGATGTACTGCCTCAATTCCCTCAAACCACAGGTGAGCAAGGAAAGCTTTGACTCAGCTGTGTCCAGGCATAGGCAGGAATGCACTGCTGATGTACAGGAACTTAAAGATTTTTGCTGACACTACTGCCAAGCCTTCATGTTGTACACGCTGGCCGACCATTCCTCCCACTTCTCGCGGGCAATGACCCTTTTTTCGGCGGGTAAGGCAGACGTGCTGCATTTGAACAGTGTACTGCCAAGCCTTCATGTTGTACATTTTTTGTGGGAGGCACGCAGGCAGCTCGTGCATGCCTCACTGAGATGGGATTCCTAAGCAACATCCCCGCTGGATTCAAACTTGAGGACGTAGTGTCGCTCGCATGTCAGGCACCAGCCCACCTCAAACAGCTCCAGCTACTATCATCTGGACTAGGCAAGTTACTGTCTAAGCGCCTAAACCATTTCCCCCAAATTGTGCTCTTCCAAGTTGCCTTCATTTAGTGAAAGGCATGTAGTAATATAGATATCTTGGTACATCTCATATGAATTATCATGCACACTTTTAAGTACAAAACGCATTTGAAACCTATATATTAATTACGTTCAAGATGGGAAAAGGAGTAAAGCCAAAATGTCTGATCAGAGATGGTTTACACTGAATCATGTAAACACTTGTGCATCGTGCATACCCACAAAAGGATGCACCACGTGACTTTACAGGAACTGAGTCTGACACCAGATTGAACAAGATGAGAAGACACCGCCGGTGGTTGATGCAAGGTACGATTGAGGATTCTGGCGCCGGTGTACAGCAAGGAACTAATAGAAAGGAGCTTCCTTGTATCCTCAACTCAAGTTGTTCTATGATGAGAGAGTATACAAAACGCACACTATACGCACACATCATCGCACACGCATGTGTGTGCGCACACACACACACACAAATACATACAATCAATCATGCACATAAAAGCATTCACGTTCTTATCCGTGCGCCGGCATATACAAATACACACACTCACGCACGCATCCTGGCAGGTGTATCTGGCGAGTCCAACACCCCGTGGAAGGAGCTGGGATGGCACAGCAGTCCCTTCACCGGTCCCCGCAATACCACCAAAAGTGAAGCGCTTGGCAGCGCAGCAGCTGACCTGAAATTTATCGGCGGTCACCCTGTTGGTATTGAATTAGTGAAAGAAAGGGAAATGGGGTTAGCTGCAGGACCTGATGGGGGTATTTTCCCTACACCCTGACCTGCTTCAGCACCCAACCCTTTTCGCGTTGTTTTGCTGCAACAAGTCAACGACCATTTTCAGAACACTAGACTTTTCTGTAAACGTGTGTGTGTGTTGTGCACATCGTGAGGATTGTGAATGCATCAGCTTGATAATGCGAAGACCGCACAGGACCACGAGCAGGGTTTATCCTCTACTCTATTGGTATACAGCACATGATGGTAACGTTTTAAATTGGTATTGGGTAAGAACCATGAGATGCTTGCAAACCTAGAACTGTTCAGGCCACAGAGAACTGGACTGCAGGGTATGAGCAGTTGTGCTCTTTTGTTTTAAAGTGTCTTTTTTCATAAGACAGTACTTAGCAAACCCCCACCGATTAAAACAAGCATCCAGTGTTTGATTTCGTCGCTTTGTATACATACTTACGTACCGCTGCGTGAGCTCACTCAAAAGCAGCTGCCAGCACCTAACAGCACCTGACTGATGTGAACAAGCATCCAGTGTTTGATTTTGTTGCTTTGTATACAATACGTACGTACCGCTGCGTGAGCTCACTCAAAAGCAGCTGCAAGCACCTAACAGCACCTGACTGATGTGAACAAGCATCCAGTGTTTGATTTCGTCGCATTGTACAATACCTCCCCTGATTAGGTCCCATTGCTTCTCAAAGGTTTAGGAAATCTCTCCTCCCTCGATCTACTTGACAAAAATAGACTGCAGACCACAGACCACAGATTGCAACAGTAGACACGTAAGCGATGAGGAAGGAGAACGGAGCCACTTTGGTAGAGAGCACCGTAAATCTCCTCCAAAACAGAGAAGAAAAAGATCAATGGGGATCGGGAGGGTTGCAGGCTTGGCATGAAACCAGCTCCTGATAAGAGGCGGCAATGGTAATGGAAGGACGCATCTGAATAAGGTCAGCAGCTAGCTAATTAGTGTTATGAGGAGGCCCGCCGTGAAGTGCAGCTTCATGGAAAGAAGGAGAAAGAAAAAGAACGCAGACAGTGTAAACACCACCAGCATGGATTAGGAAAGGATGTACGTTTTGTGTCCTACACCACCCAATGGATGCAGAGGCACACAACATCCCATCTGGAGAATAAGAATAAGAGAAGCTTGTCAGTGGGGAGCAGGTGGTTGGGAGGCAGAAGCCTGCACACCACCAGGAGTATTGCTCTCAGATATTTGTGGGGGTTGTGTTCAGTTCCCGTCTCATCTGTATGATTTTTGTTGTGTATCTGATGGCACATAAGCATAGTTTATATCATGAGGTTGCGTCATTTAGACCAGGAAATCCGAGGCTGTGGAGTGGGTTCCTTGTGTGGTTGCTGTAGATGGTGCCTGTTGCTCCTAGCAGGATGGAGTTTTACGGCGTCCGAGTGAGCAAGGCATTCAACTTATGTTGTTCTCGTGCCTTTTTTGTTTGTTGAGTAGGGGAAGTATCTACACAGTACTTAATTTCGAGTAAATGTATATCGCGTTTGTTTGTATGTCTCTTGGTATCATAGCCAGGGAAAATGGATTGGCAGCGCCATCTGCTAAGTTATCACGAGCAACTTTTCTTGCATTATTGGCGGCACCTGGTTTGATACGTTGTTGGGTTTCTTTTGGGGCGTGGTTGCTGGGTCGGAGTAACTATGATTGCATCTGGCTTGCTAAATTTTCGCCGCTGTTGTGCATTTATTATTTGATTGAAAGGTAAGATCCAGGTTGGAATCATTCCTATCTGTGTCTCTTCTGAAGGGCGTATAATGCCTTGTTGTACCATTGTTGCATGACTCCCTACGTCTGCTTGTGCTAGCAGGCAGACACCCCTGTGTACCTTGTTGGATCGCTTTTATGATCATTTGTCCAGCAGCGTTGTGTCGATTAATAATCATTTTATCAAAATGGGATGGCTGCAGCCTGACAGGATGTGGCAGGTGCCACCTAGATGTTGGCAGATGGGGCAGATTGGTGTGCCTTCTATAAGGGTGCACTGAACGGCACGCTGTTGGTTGTATATCGAATTTGTATGGCACTGCCAGAGCATGGCTTTTTATTTTGGCACCATCTACAACAACACGCTGGAGCCTTTTGAGGAGCTGGGTCTTGATTCTCAAAGAGTGAAGAAACTTGCTTCCGAGCTTCATGTTCATTCTGTCAATCACGCTGCCAAACTTGTCCATACCAGACGTGCCCTTTCCGACACTATTATCAACTCTCATCAGGAGACGGTTTCAGGTCAAGCCTGCAACCCTCCAGATCCCCATTGACCTTCTTCGTTTGGTGGAGGAGTTTTATGGTACCTGGTACCAAAATGGCTCCTTTTCCTTAATTAAAGTGGGGGGTGTTTTTTTCACTACCTGCGTAGTTTTCTCTTTTCTTTACAGTACTTTATTTTGATAAAATGCATGTTGCATTTCTTTGGTTGTATGTTTCTTGGTTTCATAGCCAGGGGATGGCAGGGTATGGATCGGCAGGACCATCTGCTAGGTTATTACGGGCAACTCTTTTTGCATTCAATCAGTTATTGGCAGACTTTGTTTGATACGTTTTGTTGCGTTACTTTTGTGGCGTGGTTGCTGGATCAGAGTTCCTATAATTGCGTCTAGCTTGCAAAGTCTCCGCTGCTGTTGCGCATTGAAATTGGAAGGTAAGAGCCATACTAAAATCACTCTGTGTCTTAGCAGAGAGGCGTATGACGATGGATTAGCGTAGCATTTAGTAGACTGATGCACGGAGTGACTGTGTTGGTAGAGTAGCACGGCAGGTTTAGTGCTGTAGGACTGGCTATGAGACTCGGTAATTATTGTGGATTGGCAGTGGCCGAGATGGGCGGTCATCCCTGTAGACCCTTAGCTTAGCTCTGCAATGTCTGTGCCTGGTGCTCTTGCTTGTTTGAGGCTGGTACTCCAGTCTCTTTGTACTTCTTTCCTCCTTCTGGCACTCTGTTGGACCTCTCTGACTGGGCCTTTTTGTCTTCCGGTAAAGGAGTTTTACGGTACTCGGTACCAAAGTGGCTTACTTATCCTTAATCTATGTGAGGAGTGGTTTTCACTGCCTGCGTAGTTTTTCTAGACTGATGATTTTTAAACCCTTTTAATTTTGGGACCTAGTTTGTGTTGAACGTGCATGTGTGATTTTGCAGCATTTTGAGATCTAAAAATACGGAGAGACTCTCTGGTGAGGGCATTTGGTTGAAAGGTGTTTCTGGAAGGCAGGCTGGTGGAGGGTCTTCCACCTTTGCTGGCCAGAAGATGGATGAGTGGGGATGGGCGTCAGTGTTAATGTGGACATCATGGCCACTTAGATTTCCCGCAGAGCATACTGCTATGGCAACAGCGCACTCGTTCCCAAGGATGCCGGCATGAGCTCACAACCTTGTAGATTGCTGAATGTTGTGCAGAGTATGCAATATTGCGTTTTGTGCCATTTCAAACGCTGTGGGTAGAAATGTAGAAATGCTGTTTCTTATTTGCCATAGTGCACCAGCGCTGTCTGTTGCACTATGGGTGTGTTCATTTATCAAGCAGCAGCAATTCCTGCTAGCTATGCTCTGGTTGACGCTTGTGCCCCCGGGATTTGGTGCTGTAACTTTGTTTGATGGGGGTGGTACACTCCAGCTCCAGTTGACCGGAGGCTAGTTCCTTTGTTTGTGATACAACTCCCACCTGTGAAAGCCTGCTCCCTCCAGTCAGCCAGGGGCTTTGAGTTCCAGTAAGCGTCGTTGATGGGTATGATCAAGGGCGGGGAACTGGTTTGTGTGTCTCTGTAGTGTTGTTGGCGAATTACTTAGGTCAAGGGAAGATAGCAAACTCCCTATTACGAGGTTGAAACGAACTGAAAGCTGATAAATAAAAAGGGAGCAAGAGAGGCAGGCTGGAAGAAATAAAAGAAAGTAGGGGGGGCAACCAGGTTGATGAGAAGAAGGGCAAAACGTATACGAGGATGTCAAGCACGGGAAAGAAAGAAGGAAGGAAAGCCTGCGTACTTTGGTGCCTGTGTAAAAACAAGGTTTAGGAAGACAGGGCTAGTAAAGAGTAAGGGCAACGGGCCGAGGGCACGTAGTGTTGCCAGTGTCCACAGTAACTGTTTCTTGAGTCTTTGGAGAGCTTGCATGTATTAGCCAGACACTGGCTGGCTGGCCTGGTTATTTGCGGCTTATTGGTCAGGCTTATTGGCCTGGCTTACTGGCCTGTTTATTTGCGGCTTACTGATCGGCCAGGCTTATTGTAACACACTGAGCGCTTACTGATCTAGTTCCCACCAGGCTTATCCTAGAGCTTCTTAGGCTAACTAAGCAATTCTTCAGCAGGCTTGTTTTGTGCTTACTTGGGAAGGCAAGACACATGATCACGCTTACTAATCCTGGGTTACCTGCTTCAGCTTCCTTAGGAAGGAGGAAGCATAACCAAGCACTTAGCCATTAATTGATACACCCTTACTTGCTTAAATTACTGCTGCTTACCTGCCGTCCTGGCTTCTTTGGCTTACCTATGCGACTTGTTCAGTAAGCCAAAAACCTGGTTTACTGGTAAGCACTCAAGAAGCTTAGCTAAGAAATCAACCAGTAAGGCTTTCTAACATTCCGACGCAGCCTTGGCAATACCCTTTCAGTTGGCGGTTTAAGAAAGGTATGCTGCCTGCGTTTCTACAGTTCCATGTTGCATCTGGTGATAAGTCTCATTGTATTTTTTCTAACCAATAAGATGGGATGTTTGTAATAAGTTGCTCCCTGGCAGCTTTGTTCCAGACCACTAGGATACGCATGCCCCATGTTGCTTATGGCAAGATGGTTGTGCTAAATCGGTGCCTGTGTTTAAACCGTTCCGAGAACGCAATAATCATAAAAGAAAATACAAGCAATTGGGTCAAATGGTTGGCGTTGGGTTGAAATATACTCAATGATTACATGGATGCCAGTAATATATGCATGCGTCCGTCTGTGGCATAAACCCTATAACCTGCTGAAATAATAACCAACATACAACTGTACAACAAATTTTGGTCACGTTGGCAGGGTCAAACAGTCTTCCTACTATTATTGCCTGTTCAGAAGATGTCTGCATACATATTTTGAGCTGTGGCACGTCATACAATTTACAGTACGATATGTTAATAATCGAAATGAGAAAGCTGAGAAAGCAGTCGTCTTTTTCATCGCAGCACCAGTCCATCTACTACAACCAGCTGGCTGTAGACGCTGCTAAAAGTGCTGGGGTCAACGGCTCTGGCTTCGATCGAGCCAGGCTCTCAGCACGAGGGAGTGAGCGTGTGCTGCTGCGTAAAGAGAGGCGGCCGGCTGGATCCTGTATGCCACAGCGTGCAAACATTGTACCCATAAGTGGCTGGTCCTTTCACATGTGAGCGATGAGGAGGGAATGGTGTCGCACTGCTAGCAGTGATACAAGTTGCTTGATTAAGTATGTCAGGCGCGAGAAGTTACAACAAGCGTACATTCCCTAAACCAGTATGTGTTGCTCAGGGAATCTGTTCTTGAAGGTCGGAAGGAGGAGAGCAGCACACATGGGACAAGTCGGATAGCAACCCGTAGGTATCGTACTTGAAGTGCAGCGATGGCTTCCAACTGGCCAGAGATGCGCCCTTCCCAAGCGGCCAAGTCGTTTTGTAGAGCAGCTAAACGCCGCCGCAAGTCTTTTGTGGCTCGCACGTCTGAGGCTGCAGCCGCACGCAAGAAATAACAGGAATTCAAAAAGCAAACTTTTGGTGGGCTGTACGTCCTTTGGAGACTTCTTTCAATTTGAATTGTCACAAACCATACACCTAATGCCAAATGTTTTAGATTGGGATGTCTCAGACGTCCTTTTCTAACACTTTAGCTTTGTACACTCAATGTGTGCTAAATATGCACGACATCTGCTCTTATCAGCACAGACTGATGGCTTCTAGATAACACTATAGCAAGCCAAACCATAAAAATTACATCCAAGACGAGCAAAATCACTGGTTTGGCTGATTTTAACGAATGAATTTGCTGTGACAGGGCATGAAGTTCGGTAAATATCAAAATTAGCATGTTTCTGCAGAACATATGTAGGGTTGGCCAGAACCGTATAAGTATAAATATAGGTATTATACGGTACGGTATATACGCCGTATAATACGGGGGAGGGGAGGCCGTATCTACGTACCGTATTTTCCGTACCAGAAACCTTTAGGTATTATGCGGCGTATATCCGGCGTATTTCCGTATAATAATACGGTGCAAAACCGTATTTCGAAATGTACACCCCAGAATCAGGTTCGAATTCCAGCAGGACCAGTCCTTTTTGATCTTTGAGGTCTTTTGAGGTCGATATTTTTCCTTTGCGACTCTTTAATTAAGCACTCCCTTTGCTTCCCACTTTCTTTTAATGCACGTTTTTGCATCAATCACAATGTTTTATTGGTGGTTAGAGTAGTTGGGCTTCTTTTTGCACTGGAAATTGCCATTTTGGGGTCTTTTTGGCTTTGGACAGGCCTAGCCCTTCAAACTTTGATTTTTTGGCACAACTAAATTGGATAGAGGTGTGCAGCTCTTCAAGAGCTACAAAATGAGCCCATTATAATTTAAATCTGAAGGGTAATGATTTCTCTGTATATATGGAATATGGTTTTACACGGTATATACCAGGGTTGTTCAGTTCGTTTTTGGGAGCAAGGGTTCAATAAAGCTACGCGCTCCCCTCACGGGGAGGGAGGCGCATCCCTCACGGGTCCCTTCTTCGTGAGGGGAACTGTGAAAGTTCTAGAACCCTCGAACTGTTTGAAGGGTTCGATGAGCATTTTTGGAGAACGGGCCCTTGGGCTCCTCCCACCTTCAAAACTTTCCAATTAGTTGTGTATGTATGCTTAATAATAGTTATAGGGAAAAAAAGGGGGCCGGAATGAGACCATGTCATCATTGTAAAGCAGAAAAAGGAGAACCTTAAGGTGCAGTGCAAGTGCCGCGTTGTATACATCCTTAGCAGTTCAGAAGTGTGTGACAAGTTTGGCCTTAAGACCAAGGAAATTATTACTTGATACAGGTTACAGATCATATTTCATAAATCATTAAACATGTTATTTTTACTGCAAGGAAAGAGTGGGACTGAACTGGGAGGGGCTGTTGTCCCTTGTCATTTTGACAGACACATGCTGTAAAGTTCGACCAAACCTTTAAAAGTTTGTCGAACTCTGACCGGACCCCGAACGGTACCTTTCAAGTTCGTTAAAGTTCGTGAAAGTTCGCAAACCCAAACTTTTGATCGAACCTCGAACTGAACAACCCTGGTATATACCTATATACATACGGTTTATACGGTATTTGAAAAGGTAATATACAGTTCTGGCCAGCCCTATACATATGGCATGGATAATCGAGTTGTCAATGCTCACTTTTTGCTATTTACTTCAGCTTCTAGTTGTGATTGAGTTCAGCATTGAGAAAACCAGGGCCTAGGAGCGCATGTATAATCCAGTACCAAGGAGCGTATATCAAAGTCAAATAGGTAGGGTTGGCCAGAACCATGTACATACGGTGTATACACGGTAATTTTGGCAGGGAAAACACCAAATATACGGTCATATGCGGTGTGTACATACGGTTCTAACCAACCCTACAAATAGGCAAACTGGCACAAACACACACACAGTCGCAATCACAACCGGCGGCAACAAAAACCATGGCAGCTTTGTGACTAAATCGCTGATTTGTGATCCGGAGGAATATGATGACACACACACATCAAAACGCACCTGCGACAATTGCTTGCGCTCCAATGGCGCTACCTGCCAGCTGTAGCTGATGGAGTTGGGTCGACATGTCTGCCAGTGCCCCTTGGCAAGCACGTACCTGTTGAAGGCACATAGGAACATGCAAGTAAAAACAAGGAAAGATTTTGCACGGAATGCAAGCATGGCGGTTCGTCAAGCTTTGGTCCCAAGTGTATTTGCTGTTTTTTCAGACCCTGCATGCCATTGCCTGCTTTCTGCTCTTGCGTTTTCCTGGTGCCACATGCAGGTCACGAGCAGAACTTCAGTACAACCTGTCAACCAGGACTTTTCAGTACGACCTGTCTCTCAGCACAATCTTTCAGTACAACCTGTCTCTCAACACAACCTTTCAGTACAGCCTGTCATCCATGTCACGTCAAGAACATGCTGCACTCAAACACTGGCTTGCCACTCTGCTGCAGCTGTTGGTAGCCAGGATCACAGCCCAAACGCACCCTGATTGCTTTCAGCGTCAAAGATTCCTATCTGCCTTAGCTGAAAATACCTTTGTGTAAAGGTGGCTTGAACCTCACCGCCACACCAGCACAGGCAATTAATCGATAACAACAGTTTTTAGGGATTCTTCCTGTCATCGATATCAGCGTCATGAATATCACCTCTGGACATAGAAGTAATGCTGAGAATTTGCAGTTCGCTTACCCTAGGGCCGTGTGCTTCAGCCACATCCGGTGCCAGCCCTGACAGCACACGCTCCAACCTGTAGCCCACAAAGATGTCAGTCGTGGTTCATGAACGTCAGTCAGTCGTAATTCATGAACGTTAGGGGGTTTTGTAGCCTGCTGCTGACCTGTGAGCATGATTCAACCTTTTTTGGTGCAAGCAAACCACACAGTCACCGCATTTGACAGTAACTATCCGACAAAAAGGACTCAGCAGCGCCAGTATTCACCTGCGCAAGCGCTCCCCCCCTCGCTCCCAGCCATACTTCAGATTAGCAAGCAGTATTTGAACCGAGCGGCCTTGAGTGCTGCTGCGCACACCTCCCTGCTACAATGAAATGGGTGCACAGATTTGCAGGAGTGTAGTGTGAAATAACAGACTGTACAGTGATTACACGGCTGAGCGATCACAAGCGGATTCTTTGTTTCTATCTTTCATGCTGTGATGTGCTGTATTTTTCATGCTGTGTATGGTGCTTTGGATTTGCATTCCTTCTGTCTTTCATGCTGTAGTATGGTGCTTTGGATTTGCATTCTTTCTGTCTTTCATGTTGTAGCGTGGTGCTTTGAATTTGCACGAGAGGATTGTGATGATAGCATAGAACGAGTCTGTAATGCTGATGTACACGCCTTACACGAGTACAAGTACTCTGTGTATTTGGCGCTCCTTCAGAAATTACGGTTGAGATGCGTTGACGTGGCAGACTGGCAGCTGCAGGTCCTTGGGTTGTGAGACGCTGTCGTTGCACGCACTATTAAGAGCAACTCATGGGATTGCAGGGACTGTTCAAACTTTTTGCCCGACCAAGAAGGGATTGCCACGAGGATCTGTAGAGAAAAAGCAAGAGCTGCAACAGACCATGCCAGCCAGGGGATTAAAAGCGACAAAAGACAGACGTAAGAAAGGCAGGAGAGACGCACCAGTGGGGAGGGTGAGCTCTGCCTCAACAGCTCCATCCTTTCTTCTGCTGCATCACGCGCCCTGGCAAATTTAATTGTGTGTGTATATTTGTATGTGCACATTTGTGTGTATGCATGTGCACACATATATAAATGCACATGTGTCATGCACGTTATGTTCTCAAGTATTCACGTGCGTGCGCGTTTGTGTGTGCATACGAGTGCGTATGGGTGCGTACGGGTTTCTACCATGGAAGAAAAGCACCGCGACCACCCAAGAGCACAGCGCACCTGGCCCCATGTATTTGGAAGGGAGAGGGTGAGGACGTCGTCTGTTGAGAAGTGCTCACGCTGCTATGCCCTAAACCCTGGGGTCTCCTTGATGCTTCTGCTGCAGGAGTGGCGGCGGTAGTGAGGGCAGGGTAAAAAAACAATAAAGGGCTACGTTTTATTGGCTGGTCCTGGGGTACAGAAGTATGGGGGTATGCTGATGAAATTGAACGTGCATGGAGGGACTCCAGCCTCATGCATGCAGTACCCAGAGTCCAGCCGATGTGGACAATGGTGCAGGATGAGGTTTGACAGGACTGGACGAGAAGTGAGGAGAGTGAAATTGGAGACGATCTGGTTTTGCCAAAAGGTTTCAGCCCAAACGCAACGTTTGGTAAAGGAACAGGATTGAAAGGCAAAGGGGGCAGGTGACAGGTGTATAGGGTTGGCCAGAACCGTATATATGCGCCGTAAATGACCGCATATTTGGTATTTTTCCTGCCAAACAATTGTATATACACCGTATATATATGGTTCTGGCCAACCCTGCAAATGTGTGCTTGTTCAGGTTTTAGTAAATTTAAGAAAACAAGCAGCTTTCTTTGTATGCAGGGGGGAGGAGAGCTACAGGGTCGTATGCCTGTCCTTCTCTCCTCTGATAGAAGTCCGTACAGACTGCTGTCTTAAAGGGCGGCTGTGAGTGTGCAGCTGCAACTTGCTCAAACACCTCATAAATGTGGTTGGGGCGAAGGTCATAGCACACTTTTGCACACACACACACACACACACACACACACACACACACACACACACACACACACACCGGCTGATCACCAATACGCACACACAACCCTACCTGTGCTAACACCACTTCGCGGCGGCCGCCGGTGCCGCTCCCCTCCCTTTCCTTCCGTTGCCACACCCGCTGATCCAATCCACGCGTGCCCTCCTGACGCCGCACCGGCACCGGCACCAGCACCAGCCCCACCTGGGCCCATCATCACAGCTGCAGGCGTAGGCATGAACGCAGAGGCACTCACAGAAGGGGTGCCTCCACCATCAACCACCCCCGCACCACTGCCTCTCGTGCCCCCCCCCACGAAGCCCCCTGCTCCGTACCCAAAAGAAGCAACGCTCGTGCGCGTCGCACCCTCTGCCATCGCAGCGGCCGGCGTAACAGCTGCAGGAGTTGCTGCTGCAGCTGCGCCACGATTTTGACTGGGCCATTCTCCTAAACTTGCCACTCCTGCCGCCCCCCCAGTCACTGCACTCCCTCCCCCACTGCTACTGTCCCTTGCCCTGCTACTGCTGCCCCTCCCACCTCCGCCATCGTCGCGACCAACCACGGTTGACCGGTCACTACCTCTCACGCTACTGTCCCTCAGACTTCTGCCATGTTGGCCGCCTAGGCTGCTCTTGCCTCGGGCCTCGGGCCGCACAGAGCCCATGAGGGGGGTGTCAGATCGCTCTGACCCGTCGTGCTGCGGCTGCTGCTGCGGCTGCTTCGGCCCAGGCCTTCTACCCTCAGGCATGCCTCCCAAGCTATCCCCCACACTGCCAGCCACACAGCCAAACGCACCTAAAGAGCCCCTCGTCCGGCCCTCTGCACCAATCGAGCTTTTCCCCCCG
>Ga0307945_1003581_pt1 | contig 12559 bp, 7 predicted proteins | sample OrgLakmetagen228_FD_201818 | JGI IMG/M metagenome (GOLD analysis project Ga0307945, IMG submission 201818) | Saline water microbial communities from Organic Lake, Antarctica - #228 | ecosystem: Environmental > Aquatic > Non-marine Saline and Alkaline > Saline | place: Antarctica: Organic Lake...
CCCCCTTCCAGCACCCCACCTCCCCAGGCTCAGCACCCGCTACAGCTGCTACTGTTGCTGCTCCTGCTGGTGCTCACCCCATACTTGAAGGCCCATGGGGCGGCGCCTCAACTTCCTACGCAAGGGCTGGCCCACACAGTAGCCCACGGAATGCCTTAACTGGTCTAGACAGAGGTCCCACCAATACAGCCTCTCCTCATGGCCCCCACAGTGCAGTGAACGGCCCTTGCAGCGCCCCAAGCGGCTCACATATCACAGCACATGGCCCCCACAGTGCAGTGAACGGCCCTTGCAGCGCCCCAAGCGGCTCACATATCACAGCACATGGCAATCACCTTGCCTTGAACGGCCCTTGCAGCGCCCCAAGCGGCTCCCATGCTGCAGCAAACGACCCCCACGTTGCCTGGCACACGCCATCAGCACAGGGCGCTGTACAACAGATTGGCCCTTCCAGTGCTCCAAATGGTCCTTCTAATGCCCCAAGCAGCTCCCATGGTGTTGCCAATAGCCTCCACACAGCTCCAAACAGCCTCCACACTGCCTTGAATGGCCCTTCCAGTGCACCAGCTGGTCTTTCTAATGCCCCGGGCACCTCCCACAGCGTTGCCATCGACCCCTGCAGCGCCCCCAACGGTTCGCATGTCGCTCCAAACAGCCCCTTTGTCACTCCTCACACCCGTACCCACACCCAAGCCACCGTCCCTCCAGCCCATACCCAATCCACGACAGCGTTTGTGCAGGGCCCCCCCCTTACGCAGCCGCCCTCAGTGAGTCCAGCACACTTCAGCCCGACACTGCCACCCCAGGCGCTCCCACCATTGGTGTGCCAGCAGCGCTTCCCACTGGTGAGTGCTTCACCTAGTAAGCTTAAATCAGAGCATACCCTAGTAATTATCGCTGTCCCTTATTTCCAATCAAAAGGGCTCATTCAGTCACCCATCCCTCTGTATATCATCCTATCTTCCACAATTCACACACCCACACGCTCACTCTCAATCTTTGCAGGTCAATGGGCGCTGCATCGCGCTGGATGCGGTGAACGCACGTTTGCTGGCGAGCAGTTACAATGCTGCAAGTAGTAGATGCTGCTTAAAACAGCTCTCGTTGATATGCCCTCAGGTCAGTCAATCTCTGTGTGTGTGTGTGTGTCTGTTTGTGTTTGGGTGTTTGGGTGGTGGATGTAGGTGGATGTGTGGGTGCGTGCCTTTGTGTTAATGTGTGAGTAGGTGTGATGCAGTGGGTGCGTGTCCACAGACGCAAAGCCATGCAGGCCTGCCAGAAGCCGTCATACTTTGATACAAATTTCCTTCTGTTGTATCAGAGTGACTCATTACATGTGAATTTAGGGTTCAGGGTCAGGGATTAGGGTTTAGGTTAGGTTATGTTGCATGCATGGGGCGCTGTGGTCCTGCCAAACCAAAACGTTTGATTCTGTTAACAGTGTAAACAATCACAGCAAGGCTTGCATGCATGCTGCAGGCATGGGCCACTGTGGTGTTGCCAAACCAAAATGTTTGATTCTGTTAACAGTGTAATCAATCACAGCAAGACTTGCATGCGTGCTGCAGGCATGGGGCACTGTGGTGTTGCCAAACCAAAACGTTTGATTTTGTTGACAGTGTAATCAATCACAGCAAGGCTTGCATGCATGCTGCAGGCATGGGGCACTGTGGTGTTGCCAAACCAAAACGTTTTATTTTGTTAACAGTGTAATCAATCGCAGCAAGACTTGCATGCATGCTGCAGGCATGGGGCACTGTGGTCCTGCCAAACCAAAACGTTTGATTCTGTTAACAGTGTAATCAATTGCAGCAAGACTTGCATGCGTGCTGCATGCATGGGGCACTGTGGTCCTGCCAAACCAAAACGTTTGATTTTGTTAACAGTGTAAACAATCACAGCAAGACTTGCATGCATGCTACAGGCATGGGGCACTGTGGTATTGCCAAACCAGAGTATGTGACTCCGTTGTATCAATGATCAATGAAATCGACCACAGCGTGATTTGCATGCATGCTGCAGGCATGGGGCACTGTGGTGCTGCCAGAGGCTGTGAAGGGCGTTAAGGACATCTGCCTGGCACCAGACGGGAGGCTCAGCGCCGTGGCAACACAGGTAGGCTTAGGCGTAGAAATGAACTAGGTATACACGGGCATACCCCAGGTAGGCATAGGTGTAGAAATGCACTAGGGCTACCGCTCAATTGATCATCATGATGTTGTTGGTAACGGTGAGTTTATACACAGGCATATCCCAGGTAGGCATAGTTTGTAAATAAACTAGGTATACACAGGCAGACCCCTGGTAGGCATAGGTGTAGAAAATACCTAGTTACATACAGGTATAGGTGAAGGAAAAACCTACTTAGTACAAGGAAGGTGTGGTTTGTCGTGCCTTAACATTGTAATGAGGGGAATGATGCTCTCTGCCTGTGCTACGCTTTTCCATTTCCTTTTTATTGGCAACGCAGCCAGGCATATACCGTACCTTTTCAATCGCAACCAAAGTTTCAAAGATGTTAGGGCCAAAACGTGCACCTTCCTTGCACCCAGGAAACACATGTGTAATGTGCATATATAAACTTACCGCGGTCGCCCCGCAGGGCAAATTACTGTAGTCAAGTGGGTGAATACACCTAGGTACAAATTACTGTAGTCAAGTGGGTGAATACATCTAGGTACAAATTACTGTAGTCAAGTGGGTGAATACATCTAGGCACAAATTACTGTAGTCAAGTGGGTGAATACATCTAGGCACGACAGAAAAAATCTTCTGTAAATATGGGTAGGGGCAACGCCTCAGCGACACAGGTAAGCATGTAAGAATAACTTACTATATACTTTACGTATGGAAAGCGCCACACTTTGACAGCACAGGCAGGTATGTGATTTCACTTCCTGTGTACAGCTATTTATATATTATATGTAGGGTTGGCCAGAACCGTATATGCACACCGTATATGACCATATGTATGGTGATTTCCCTGCCAAAAATACCGTATATACACCGTATATACCTTCAAATGTATGGTTCTGGCCAACCCTAACTATATGGAAGGCTCCAGCCCTTTGCAGCACATGCTCAGGATGTGAAGAAGTGCACAACTGAATATCATATTACAACACAGGTGTGAGGCCCATTTATATAATTGCATGGAGCGCAAAAAGGCTACCTTTCTTACTACATAGGGTTGGCTTTGCTGCGTGTAAGTATTTGGCATGTGCTCACCACCCACCTCTACACTCACCTTGAGGTGGGAGGCTACCTCTCTTGTTGTGTGGGATGGCTTTGCTGCTTGTGAGTATCTGGCATGTGCACACCACCCTCTACACCTACCTTGAGGTGGGAGGCTGCCTCTCTTGTTATATAGGGTTGGCTTTGCTGCTTGCGTGTATCTGGCATGTATCTGTGTCTGGCATGTCCTCACCACCCACCTCTAGGCAGGAGGCTGCCATGTACTGGTATCTGTGTCTGGCATGTACTCACCAGGTGGTACTGGTATCTGTGCCTGGCATGTACTCATTAGGTGGTACTGGTATCTGTGCCTGGCATGTACTCATTAGGTGGTACTGATATCTGTGCCTGGCATGTACTCATTAGGTGGTACTGGTATCTGTGCCTGGCATGTACTCACCACCCACCTCTAGGCAGGAGGCTGCCATGTATGAGGTGGCGTTTTCGCTAGTGTATTCTTTTAGTATGGCAAGGAAACAACCATATGGAGTAGCTTGGTGATGTTTGTGTCGGTTGGGATTGCTGGTGCCTGAATTACAACAAAGCTGCTTGTGCGTGTGCAGCACGTGGCATCTGCGTGTGCAGCACGTGGCATTTGCACGTGGCATTTGCAAATGCCGCATTTGCGTGTGTGTCATGAAGCGCTGCCAAACGCTAGACGTGTTGCCATTTGGTGGTATGCATGCTGCCTGACACACACAATGTTTGATGGCTTTATGGACATTTGAAAAAACTAAATAGCACTCACAATATGTGTGCGCGCCAAACAGGGGATGGGGCTGTTGGTGCTATCTCAAGCTGGGAATCAGGTGGCTGACTTCTCAGACCTAGGTGCACAAGTTTGGAGCTGCGCATGGAGCCAACGCAGTGAGCACCAGGTACGTTGTGTGTGCGTGCGTGTGTGTGCGCGTGTGCGTGTGCGTGTGTGCGCGCATGAAGCCACTTTAGTGAGCACCAGATGTACTTTGTGTGTGTGTGTGTGTGTGCGCGCGTGCTTAGATTTAATGTAGTGAGCATTAAGTGTGTTTTGTGTGTGTTTGTTTGTAAAACGTGTGTGCATGAAGTTGATGCAATGAGCACCAAGTTCGTTTTGTATGTGTCTGTCGAGTCTGTGTGTGTTTGTTCGTGTGCATGTGCGTGTGTGTCTCCTCGCGCAAACAGTCAACAAGCCACTTTGCTACCAGTACGTAACATACAATTCCACAGTCACACGTGACGCATACAAAACGAAATACACCTCAGGTGTACGTCGGGATGTCAAACGGCTCTGTCCAGCTGATTGACCTACGCATCACCAGACCCAACGCTGTGGTGGAGACCTTTGGGCACCCGCCCCTTCAGCGGCCCATTCACAGCTTGGTGGCATTGCCGAGCGCTGCAGGTGAGAGACATGTCTGAAGATACCGAGTAGAGTGTGCTTTTTGGTTTAGGCTTTTGACCACTCTCCCCCTGCAGCGGTCTAATCACAGCTTGGTGGCATTGCCGAGCGCTGCAGGTGAGAGACATGTCTGAAGGTAGTAGAGTGTGCTGTGTGGCTTAGGCTTTTGACCACTCTCCCCTGCAGTGGTCTAATCACAGCTTGGTGGCAATGCCGAGCGCTGCAGGTGAGAGACATGTCTGAAGGTAGTTGAGTGTGCTGTTTGGTTCAGGCTTTGGACCACCCTCCCCTACTTACTGAGCTTGCGTGTGGTTTGTCCAAGCAGCAGTAGCAGCAGCAGAACGGCCAGTCTTGATCATTGTGATGTGTGTTTTTTATTGCCTGTCAGGCCAGCCATCACACACAAACAAATACCATGTAAATAACTTAAATACAAATGTGGTTCTGGCCAATTCTACACGTGCGCAATCCAGACAGCCAGCTCTTCTTGGTTTACCATTGAAGGCTTCATAACTAAGGTTGGGATCTAGAATAACAGCAAATGGAGAGTGGAAAAGACTGAACAATTTGGCTGAGGGGAGACAGATCATTGGAAGCAGATATAGAGGAGTTTCACTGCATTACTTTGTGTCAGGCCAGCCATCCTGTGAGAGAACCTTAATTGGATATATCTAAGCACCCCTGCACACTCATTTTGTGGTGGGAGGTGCCCAGGTGGGTAGGGTGGGTAGGGTGGAAATGGCTGGAAATCCCTGCCAGAAAGTGGATCCCCAAAAGCTCCTCCCCAGTACCATCAACTTACCAGGGGTGTTTGCAATAATATTGGGGACATTTGGTGAGGGCCTGGGGGTGTGGGGTGAAGGTCCGGTTTTGGACCCCCTTTTGGCAGGAAAACTACTAAAAACCGAGGCTTTGGGCGGGATGCATGGATTGCAAAGCTGATTGTTGTGATGAGCAGTGTATAGTAAAAACTTTAAAACATGACAATCACGTAGCCTGATATGGCCCGGCAGATGTGAAACACAGAGGTGTACAGCGTGGAAGGAGTATGACTGCTTACAGATCGACGCGCCAGCACCTATATAAAGTGAACTGCACGGTTATGTGTGTGTGCAATGACGTGTATGTGCAATTACGTGTGTGCGCAATTGCGTGTGTGTGCAATTACGTGTATGTGCGATTGCGTGTGTGTGATTGTGTGTGTGTGTGCAGGCTCAACCCTAGCCTTATAGAGTTTTAAGCTTACCACCCTAACTTTGCAGGGGACGACATTGAGGTCCTTGCAGCGACGACGTCTGGTGTGTGGGGGCTAGGAGGAGCTGGCGTGTCAGGGGCTCCTGCCGACGAACAGGTAGGTAGAGGTGTGATCCAGGATGCATGAGAATGCACCTGCAAAGTGTGGGAGTGCTTCTGCGTGTGCAAAATCTTTCTCTGCGCATGCTTAGGGTTGGCCAGAACCGTATATATGCACCGTATATGACCGTGCATTTGGTAAATTCCCTGCCAATAAAACCGTATATACACCATCATTGTTTTTTTTAAGGATTTGGGAAAACCTTGGTTTCATGTCCCCTCCAAATCTGGCAATTTGAGAAGTTGGGTTCTCATGTCGATATTATTTTGCTGCCCCAGCCTGCCGGGAAAAAGGCCTCCCGGCAAATGGTGTATGCAATAGTGTGATCTGGAAGCAATTGCTTTAAAACAGAAGTTTGTCTGAATTTGCAAGGTAGGGCCTGATAACCCCCTTCATTCTAACTGTGAGTTTGTTTACTTGATACCACAGTGCTTCTTAGCCTGAGCCAGCCTCTGGATGAGGGAAGGACACCACGCCGAATGCTGAGCTCTTAAACCCCTGTGTGCAACACGTCAGGTGCTGCGCATTTAGCCTATTGCGCTGGGGGTCACAGATGTACTCAAGCATGCTGAACATAGAAATGAAGGGGGGCTATGCTGCAGAGTATTTTTAGGCCAGGTTTAAACCAATTCTTTTCGTCCCCCCCCTTACTCAGCCAGTCCTTGCGCTGGGGCTGTCCCTCAGAGGCTGGATGCTCTAACCACTAAAATTGTTTGTGGGCCCACGAGCCTTTAAATACTTCCCACCACTTTTTCCATGGCAACTTTGAGCTTTTATGATAAGGTTTGCCGTTTATTTTAATATGATAGTTTAATGTTTGGATTTTTTTGGAATTTGTGGTGCGTGAGGGCTCTCGAAGGCCCTCCATTTAGCACATCCGTCGTTTTACAGGGGCTCGTTGGCACCCCAAGAATCTTGGTAAAAGTCGGAAATCCATGTTTTCATGTCGATCATGGTATGTCGCCTTAAAAAAAACACTGTACACCATATATGTATGGTGCTGGCCAAACCTACACAAGCTACCTCTGTGCATACACTCCTGTATATACTTACGTAGTCATTAGCACGTGATGATGTCCACACACTCTGTATCGTTGCACCCGCGCACAAAGGCACACACAGTTGTGCGCAACACACGCACAGCTATAAAATGTATTAATAAACACATCAGCACTCACCCTCTGTTGCGTCAATCGTTGCACCCACGCACAAAGGGTCACACACGGTCGCGTGCAACACACACACAAACTTAAAATGCATTTATAAGTATGCTCACACACACACACACACACACACACACACACACACACACATAAACGACTGCCCACATACACACACAGGAATTGTATGGATGGATGGACGGTGGTGATGCACCTCCTGCAAGGCCCCTGTCGTCGCAAGGACAGCAGGGCAGGCGTACGTGCGAGGTGGTTGCGCGCAGCTGTCGTACTGGCGCAGGTGCGCTGTTTCTGTTGTTGCTGTTGCTGTTGCTGTTGCTGTTGCTGTTGCTGTTGCTGTTGCTGCTGCTGCTGCTGCTGCTGCTGCTGCTGCTGCTGCTGCTGCTGCTGCTGCTGCTGCTGCTGCTGCTGCTGCTGCTGCTGTTGTTGCTGTTGCTGTTGCTGTTGCTGTTGCTGTTGCTGTTGCTGTTGCTGTTGCTGTTGCTGTTGCTGTTGCTGTTGCTGTTGCTGCTGCTGCTGCTGCTGCTGCTGCCGCCGCCGCCGCCGCCCCCGCCGCTGCTGCTGCTGCTGCTGCTGCTGCTGCTGCCGCCGCCGCTGCCGCTGCCGCTGCCGGTGTCGGTGTCGGTGTCGGTGTCGGTGTCGGTGTTGGTGTTGTGTTTGCTGTTGCATGCTGCGTATCGTAGGCAACACATAGTGTAATTGTGGGGAGGGAAAAAGGTAGGGGCCTGTGTGAGGTGGTTGTGCGTTGCTTGTACGCATGTGCAGCATTGATGACCCACTGTAGATGTACCATCATAACCTACCAATAACCCATGTGCACCATTAATAAGCGAATACGTTAAGCACACTGTGGTTACCCCCCGTCGTCCCCCTGTACAAGTGTGCCGTCCAAGAAAGATCTTAGAGCAACCTTGGTGTCTGGCACAACCTGCATTGACGATTTATCTACAAAGAAACAAAGAAACAGAAAAAGGTTGTAGCTGGCAGTGAAAACTATCCCTACAAGAATCAAGGAAAAGGAGCCACTTTGGTACCGGGTACCGTGAAACTCCTCCGCCCACATGCATTCACAATTGATCTACATGCCTGCGTTTACACGTTTGATCTACATGCGCTCACGATTCATGTACATGCCTGCACTCACAACCTGACCCACGTTTGATCTACATGCCTGCGTTTACACGTTTGATCTACATGCGCTCACGATTTATCCAAATGCCTGCATTCACATTCAATCTACTTGCCTGCACCCACAATTGATCTACATGCATTCACCATTGATCTACATGCCTGACCCACGATTGATCTACATGCCTGCGTTTACACGTTTGATCTACATGCGCTCACGATTTATCCAAATGCCTGCATTCACATTCTATCTACATGCTTGCACCCACAATTGATCTACATGCCTGACCCACGATTCATCTGCATGCAGTGTCCGTGTCCTGGCGCAGTCCATACCAAGGAGGACCCGCTTCCCATCTTGGTGCGTCCTTGTGTATTCATAGTTGTTCACGTACTCTGCATGTAGATCCTGTGTATTAATAAGTGGCTTTTGTGCAGGAGCACTGCATGCTCCCGTTTTATCATGCCAGCTTGTTCCCTGCCGCGATATTTTTATGCGAGCTTCCTCCTTTGCTTCTTATGCCTCCTAATCTGCCAGCTTGTTCCCTGCCACACTGTTTTTATGCAAGCTTCCTCTTTCGCTTCCTATGCATCCTAATCTGCCAGCTTGTTCCCTGCCGTGCTATTTTTATGCAAGCTTCCTCTTTCGCTTTCTATGCCTCCTTACTTGTCAGGCTTGTTCTCTGCTACACTGTTAGTATGGAAGCTTCAATTCTACCTGTCTTGACATTGTGTGTTTGCTTCTTATGATCAATGCTCCAGTCAGAGACTAGTCCAGAGTAAGTGCACACTTTTAAGCCAGTCAGATAGTAGTCCAGAGTAAGTGCACGCTAGTCCAGAGTAAGTGCAATCAGTCCAGAGTAAGTGCACACTTTTAATTTAGTCGGAGACTAGTCCAGAGTAAGTGCACGCTAGTCCAGAGTGAGTGCAATCAGTCCAGAGTAAGTGCAAAAATTTAAGCCAGTCAGAGACTAGTCCAGAGTAAGTGCACGCTAGTCCAGAGTAAGTGCAATCAGTCCAGAGTAAGTGCACACTTCTAAGCCAATCAGAGACTAGTCCAGAGTTAATGCACACTAGTCCAGAGTGAGTGCACACTTCTAAGCCAGTTAGAGACTAGTCCAGAGTTAGTGCACACTAGTCCAGAGTGAGTGCACACTTCTAAGCCAGTCAGAGACTAGTCCAGAGTTAGTGCACACTAGTCCAGAGTGAGTGCACAACTTATTAATCGTCATGCGGCACTAACTATTTAATGTCACAAAATAAATGATAATGCAGGATATTATATGACGTGGTATGTCATTTACGTGAAGTAAAAATAAATGACAATGCAGGATATATGACGTGGTATGTCATTTACGTGAAGAACAACCGCCCATTTGTTGATATTAGGCTGAAGCAGAAGCATCCATCATGTGCATTCAACATAGTAATAGGGAACGCCACGCTGCTGCCACGCCCCTACCCTATCCTGTCATTACACCTGCACTATATGGAACACCATAAAAGTACCACACCTTTCTTCTCGTGGTTACGAGGAAAACCATGTATCATTACAAACAAGGAACACCGCACTGGCGCCACATTCATGTACCACTACATTCGTAACGTGGTTACAGGGAACACCACGCTGATGCCACACCCCCGCCTTCTTGTGTATGCAAACAAGGGACACCGCACTAGCGCCACATTCATGTACCATTACATTCATAACGTGGTTACAGGGGACACCACGCTGATGCCTCACCCCCGCCATCTTGTGTATGCAAACAAGGGACACCGCACGAGCGCCACATTCATGTACCAGTTCGTTTATAACGTGGCTGCAGGGAGCACCACAATGGTGCCAGACCCCTACCATCTTGTGTATGATGCCCTTCCGCAAAGCCCGCAGCAAGAGCAGCAGCAGCAGCAGCAGCAGGGCCAAGGTTGGACACCCAGTGACCACACATTGGGACGGGAGGCCACACCTTATTATTACAAGGTATGCTTGTGTGGAGGTGGGGGTGGGTGAGTGTGCGTGCCCTGGCCACGATTTACTATTACAAGGTGTGCTTGTGTGGGGGTGGGTGAGTGAGCGTGTTCGGGCCTGCATGTGTCCTGCTTGGTGTCAGGCTTGTTTGTGCATGCAAAGGGCACTTGTTGTTTTAGATGCACGGCAAATTTCATAGCGCAAAGCGCAAGATGTGTAGCACGTTTTTTTGTAGCCTGGAAAATCAGGTCAATGGGGTACTTGGTGTTTTGAAGATACTAATCTTATAGGGCTTAGGCTATTCCCACCCTATGTCCTGCACGCTGTTGTGTTGTTCGAGTCAAGCTTAATCAGAAAGATATTCTTGTCTAGTTTAAGTTGTATTTTGGAGGCACAAGTCAAAGCCGAAGGGGGAAGTTCAGGTAAGCAGAAACAGCGATGCCTGACCCTCAAACCTGTGAATAGCTCTACACGCGAGGCCAATACCTTTACAAAGACACATTCTTCTTTTGCCGTGCTTGTTTCCGTTGTTGTCCGCTTGTGTTGGCTTGTGTTGGCTTGCTACGTCAGCGTGGTTTTGTCGTGTCACACACATAGGGGCTTGCGCACGTGCTGGAGGGCCACTCCTCTTCAGGAGCGATTACGAGGGGCTGCTTCCACGATGTACACAGCAGCCTGGACACAGGGGGTCCAGGCTTCTGGGCGTCCGCTGACGAGGTGCGTTCACTGATGGGGTTGGCCAGAACCGTATATATACACCGTATTTGACCGTATGTTTGGTGATTTTCCCTGCCAAAAATACCGTAAGTACACCGCATAACTATGGTTCTGGCCAACCCTATTCACTGATGAAGAAGCATTTCAAGGCCACGGCAACGCTCCAGATCCAGCCTATCTCAGGGACCACATTGCTATGGAGCGTATGTGTTGGTTTGGCCACCTAACTGAGACAACTCTCAACAACGGATATCTTGGCTCTCGCAACGATGAAGAACGCAGCGAAATGCGATACGTAGTGAGCCATATATATACGGTATATATACAGTCTTTTTTGGCAGGGATTTTATCAAATATACGGTCATATGCGGTGTATATGTATACGGTTCTGGCCAACCCTACATATGTGTGCGTAAATGAAAAGAGGTCACCGTAACGAAGAATAAGCAGTATGAAGTCAAAGGCGGTGGTGATGCGCAGGCTGTGTGTCCAAGTAATTATACTATGTGCAGGTAGGTCTGTACCTCTAACTCTGAAGGGTGCTAAAGGGCAAAGTGTGAGTAATGGTTGCGCACTGCCGCTCTCATTTGTTTGTGAAATTAGAAGTACAAATGCTACAAGGTCCTGGCGATGTGAGTGTTGATAGTTGTGTACTAAGACTGAGGTCATAGCCTTGCAGCACCTCCAGCTGCCTACTCTTCTTAGTGCAAGGACTGCGGTGCATTCTTTCTCAAAACTACGTCTCAGCTCGTGGGGTGCCCTGTGTGGCCCTGGAGAGGCTTGTGTTGTCGTGGTTTGCGGTTCTGTCCAGAAAGACGCATTTACCAAGACCGTGAGGTGTGGTGGGAAGTAGTCAACGCAACTGACAGACATAGAATCAATGCAAGAGGGGGAAGTTCAGAGGCTTTGATCACTTATTGAAAGTAGTTGCAATTTTACATGAGGGATTACAAAATGGCCGCTGTATGTGGAGGTGTCACGTTTCCGAATCTCTCACACACGTGTGTACGACACAGCAGCGTCACAATCCCCTCTTATACAGAGAGACTTCAAAGGAGTTGAGCAACGGCAAAAGTCCGTCAAAGAACAATTCCAGAGGTGGTGACCATCTGAGGCCCCAAACAGGGGTACTTTAGGAATGCAGCTAGAGTAATTGCACCGGAACTGGCTATTTTCTAGCTTAGGACCCAGAGGTAGCTGCTGATAACACCTGAGCTTGAAACTAGCCAGTTCCGGCGCACACGTCTAATTGCCCGCAGCGTGAACCCTATTTTTCACCACCATTCTCTCATATCTCACCACCCACTGACCAGATTTATGTCATTTTTATATGAATCGTCTACATTTCAATGAAGAATATCATTGCAACAAACTTGGGGCAACACGAAGCAGTACTTGGCCAGATACCCCATTTTGGCCCACTTCCCTTTGAAAAAACAGCAAAAGGGTCGCCAAAAAAGTGGAAAACCAAGTTCCACCAAATCTGGTTCTATTCCGGCTCGTATCCACCGAACTGCTGGAGGGGGATTTTTACACTTGTGCCCAATACCAAAAGAGACACTGAACTGGCTAAAAAGAGACACTGAACTGGCTAAAAGAGC
>Ga0307945_1003586_pt1:5000-12550 | contig 12550 bp, 6 predicted proteins | sample OrgLakmetagen228_FD_201818 | JGI IMG/M metagenome (GOLD analysis project Ga0307945, IMG submission 201818) | Saline water microbial communities from Organic Lake, Antarctica - #228 | ecosystem: Environmental > Aquatic > Non-marine Saline and Alkaline > Saline | place: Antarctica...
CTCGGTCAACCCCCACCCCCACCCTTTCCACACAAATTTTCCTGAGCCCGCACCAAAACTAGCACCCCTGAAATCCACGACACCCTCCCCTCCCTCCCATTCCTCTCACATACAGGCCAGGGAATTGAAGGTTAGCCAGAGGGACCCACAGATCCACTCAACATTACTCACACGGTCAGGAGGGGAGTCACACCACCCACACGGCCACCACTCACACGGTCAGGAGGGGAGTCACACCACTCAACATGGTCACCACTCACACCACTCAACCACTCAACATGATCACTCACACCACTCAACACGACGTTACAACGGCGAAAACCTCTCGAAATCCACGGTCGAAGAACTTCTCCAGGTTAGGAGGAAAGTCAAGACAGTACCACCGCTGATGCTCAGCAGCATCACACCACTCAACATGGTCACTCACACCACTCGACAGGAGGGGAGTCACAACAGTGCCGCCACCAATGCCCAGCAGTCCAGAGGCAAAACCCGACACCACATCACATTTTTTTAAATTGCATCTTATACTTATTATAGCGCACTGCTTCCCAGGTTTACAGCAACACCCTTACGCACCGCTCAGCACGGCCAGGAGGGGAGTCACGACAGTGCCGCCCCCAATGCCCAGCAGTCCAGAGGCAAACACTGACAACACATGACATGACTTGGTTGCTTTTTTCCCCATGACATCTACTTCCCAGCTCTTCACCGATCCTTGTGCACGCACCGCTCAGCAGTGCCAGGAGGGGAGTCACGACAGTGCCGCCACCAATGCCCAGCAGTCCAGAGGCAAAACCTGACACTAGGCCCACAGCGGCTAAAGCTGCGTCACTGCCTCTAAGAGGCCTCAGCACAATACTACTGCTTGCATCCTTACTGTAGCTGTTATCGCCGCCGCTGCTATCACTGCTGCTGTTATCACTGCTGTTGCTGTTCTCCCTGCTATGGCTGTTATCACTGCTGTTGCTGTTATCACTGCTGTTGCTGTTATCACTGCTGCTTGCATCCCCTCTGTTGCTGCTATCCCTGATGCTGCTCTTAAGACTGCTGCCAGCATTCCTACTGTTGCTGATATCACTGCTGCTATGATCACTGCTGCTGCTCTTATCACTGCTGCTTGCATCCCCTCTGTTGCTGCTATCCCTGATGCTGCAGGCATTCCCACTGTTGCTGCTATCCCTGATGCTGCGGGTATCCCCTCTGTTGCTGCTATCCCTGATGCTGCTTGCATCCCCACTATTTCTGGCATCCCTACTATTGCTGGCATGTCCAGGAAATGGTGCATCCCTGCTCAAATCGGCGCCACTGCCTTCACCCCCCCTCCCGCTCCCACCTCCTGCATCACCGCAATTCTGTTTGTCGCGGCATGAAGGCACTGCCGGAGTTGACAATGTTGGTGTTGCTATTGAAGAGGGTAATGGGGAGGCCAGTGGTGACGTGTGCGTGTCCTGGTTTTGTGTGCAGTGCGAAAGCACCGCTTTTATTGGCACAATCACGGCAACGAGGTACAGCCACCATCTGTGTGCAGTGTTTGAAACTTTGCTATCGCATTCAAGCCAGATGACTTGACGAAATGAGTTGAATAAACAGCCAGTGTGTGTCAGTGTTTTTTAAGGGTTTGGGACAACCTTGGTTTCAATCACCCCCAAATCTGGGAATTTGAGAAATCGGGTTCTCATATCAATTTTGCTGCCCCGGCCTGCCCTGCGGCCTCCCGGCATATGGTGTAAGATAATTGTGGGGTTCAAAAGTGTTGCTTCAACTCAGCAAGGTCAAGACTTGGAGTTGTAAGGAGGAAAGTATCTCCAAAACTGTCTCCAAAACTGTCCCTGAAAATTTCACGGCCTTTCTTTGCGCTGGACCACTCGAAAACAGCCCTGGCACAATTACCATCTCCAGCTCTGCTAACTTAACCCACTCCCCAATCCTGGCACTCTGACCTTTTTCGGTGCGGGTTTTCGCTCATTTGAACACAGTAATTAAATGATTGGAACATTCTGGAAATTGTTTTGGGATTTGTGGTTTGGACGCTTTCAAAAGCCCTCTGAGGGCCACAGAACCGTTTTACACAGGGGCTCCTCGACACCCCCAAAAGCTTGATTTCATATCGATTCTTAAAGTTAGAAACCCATGTTTTCATATCGATTAATATGGTATATGGTATATCAACTTACAAAAAACAATGGCGTGTGTGTGCGTGTGCTGCGTCTGTGTGTGTTCATGGATGTATGTGTGTGTGTGAGTGTGTGAATGTTTGTGTGTGAGTGTGTGAATGTTTGTGTGTGTGTGTGTGTGTGTGTGTGTGTGTGTGTGTGTGTGTGTGTGTGTGTGTGTGTGTGTGTGTGTGTGTGAGTGTGTGAATGTGTGTGTGTGTGTGAGTCTGTTGAGGTACATGTAAGTCCCCCGGTATGTACATCAGCAGTAATTGCAAGCATTTTCAGACACACATGCATGTGTGCAAGCTTGCGAGCTTGTACTTGCGTACGTGCATGTTTTTGCGTGAGGGGCCTCCAACGGGGCTAAGTACACAACCGGCTAGAGCTGATTTGGGTGATTCTATCATCCATATCTAGGGTTGGCCAGTACCATACACGCCTACGTTCGTACGGTGTACATACGGAATATATAATATATAGCAAGGAAACTACCATGCATGCGGTCATATACGGTGTCCACAAACAGTTCTGGCCAACCCTATCCGTTTTCGGGTAACACAGATGCCCTGGCATACACAGGTGCCCTAAAAACACAGGTGCCCTGGTAAATCCTGGTAACTCAGGTGCCCTGGCATACACAGGTGCCCTGGTAACCCAGGTGCTCTGGTAAATCCTGGTAGCACAGGTGCCCTGGTAACACAGGTGCCCTGGCAACACAGGTGCCCTGGCAACACAGGTGCTCTGGTAACTCCTAATGACACAAGTGCTCTGGTAAATCCTGGTAACACAGGTGCCCTGGTAACACAGGTGCTCTGGTAACTTCTGGTATCACAGGTGCCCTGGTAAATCCTGGTAACACAGGTGCCCTGGTAACACAGGTGCCCTGTGGCATACACAGGTGCACTGGCATACACAGGTGCACTGGTAAATCCTGGCAACACGGGTGCTCTGTTAACTTCTGGTAACACCACAGCCCTGGTAAATCCTGGTTATACAGGTGCCCTGGTAACACAGGTGCCCTGGTAACACAGGTGCCCTGGCAACACAGGTGCTCTGGTAACTTCTGGTAACACAGGTGCCCTGGTAAATCCTGGTAACACAGGTGCCCTGGTAACACAGGTGCCCTGGTGACACAGGTGCCCTGGTAACACAGGTGCCCTGGTAACACAGGTGCCCTGGCATACACAGGTGCCCTGGTAACAGAGGTGCCCTGTGAGAAGCCTGCAGATCCTAACTCTAACCTGGTGGGTTGGCCATTCCATATATGTACACCGTATATGACCGTATAGTCGGCGATGTCCCTGCCAAGAATACCTTATATACACCATATATATATGTAGGGTTCTGGCCAACCCTAGGTATATGCCATTACAGTTTCTTCCTGGAAAAATATAAAAACATAATTATATTAAAAACAGGTGCTCGCTGGTTGAAGCAAGGATCTGACCGACTCACCCCAGGAATCGACGCAGCTTGTTGCAATCAAACTTGTGGGTTGCAGCGGCACCTGAGGAGCAAAAAGAGCAAACTTCACTCAAAATGGACGTGCGGTCTAAGAATAATTAACGTGCTTGCGTGTACAGTAACCTACACAGCAGTGAAGAGGGCAAGGAGAGTGCCAGCAGCAGTGATGGAGGCTAGATAAAGCAGAGGCAGATTTGGGGGGGGGGACGGGCAGCAAGGGCTTATAGTAGTAGAACAAAGAGCGTCAAGCTAATTAACATGCGAATACCATGATGACTTTGCTTATCCCTTTTGCGGTGTCCATTCTCATTTAAAGCTTATTGGTGCTGAACAGGGCTAAAAGCCCTGCGGGATGACAGCGGCAAGGGCAAAACTTGATTGATGTTAAGTGCGGGTGAAGTGCGAGAATCAACAAACGTTTTTAAGATTCGGGGTGCAGGATGGGTAAGGTACGGCACGGCACACACATGTTAAGTGACATTCATGTCAAGTTTTGTTTGCACTGCAAGAGATGCAATAGCAGAAGTGTAGAAACAAAAGAGAGACACAGACAACAAGCGAGAGTGGCATTTGATGCACTGCAAGAGATGCTTTAGCAGAGGTGCAGAAACAGAAGAGAGAGACAGACAAAAAGCGAGAGTGGCATTTGATGCACTGCAAGAGATGCATTAGCAGAAGTGTAGAAACAGAAGAGAGACTCAGACAACAAGCGAGAGTGTCATTTGATGCACTGCAAGAGATGCGTTTGCAGAAGTGTAGAAACAGAAGAAAGACTCAGACAAAAAGCGAGAGTGGCATTTGATGCACTGCAAGAGATGCATGAGCAGAGGTGTAGACACAGAAGTGAGACACGGACTAAAAGCGAGAGTGACATTTGATGCACTGCAAGAGATGCATTTGCAGAAGTGTAGAAACAGAAGAGAGACACAGACAACAAGAAAGAGTGACGTTATTGCAGTGCAAGAACTGGAATTAATGTGTGTTTCATGTTTCATGCTAAAGTTCTAACCTTGAGATGGCGGTGGACATATCATTCTATAAGGGGCTCCTAAAGACACGTTTTACACAATGCACTTCTAACCAAGAGATGGCGGTGGATGACTCTTTTAATAGGGGCACCTCCTAACGACATGTTCTACACACTGAACTTTACAGCAAGAAATGGCAGTGGAATGTTTTTGGTTGCATCGTTTTTAGATAAAAGGGTCACCTAAACACAAGCGTTGCACATTAATTCAGCAGTCCTGGACTGACCTGCTGATGCCGTAAGCAGCGCAGACCCCCCAATGACCGCAGCAGAGGTGAGATCTACATAGCCGCTGCTCCTGCGTTTGTTTCCATAGTTGTTTCAGTGATGATATCGAGCATTTGCTTGAAAATGAATTTAATAAGTTACGCAGGCAGTGAAAACCACTCCCCGCATTGATTATTAAAAGGGGCCACAATAATACCGGGTACTGTAAAACTCCTCCACCCCAAAGAAAACATAAATATCAATGTTTGTTTGTGTGTGTGTGTGTGTGTGTGTGTGTGTGTGTGTGTGTGTGTGTGTGTGTGGTGTGTGTGTGTGTGTAAGTGTGTGTGTGTGTGTGTGTGTGTGTGTCATCATCACGAGGGCAATACCCTGCGCAGGACTCGCTTGGGTGATTATAATTACGCAAACTCTTTGATACGACCAGTTTTGACCGCTGTGTAGAAATTTGGAAATTTTAAAAGGTACCCGACACCAACGTGGCTTCTTTTTCCAAAGTTAATGTGGAAAGTAGAGTGACAATCGTTGCCTGCAAAAGTAGAGTGACAATCGTGGAAGTAGAGTGACAATCGTGAAAGTAGAGTGACAATCGTGAAAGTAAAGTGACGATCGTTGCCTGCGAAAGTAGAGTGACAATCCTGAAAGTAGAGTAACAATCGTTGCCTCAAAAGTAGAGTGACAATCGTGAAAGTAGAGTGACAATCGTGATAGTAGAGTGACAATCGTTGCCTGCGAAAGTAGAGTGACAATCGTGAAAGTAGAGTGACAATTGTTGCCTGCGAAAGTAGGGTGACAATCATGAAAGTAGAGTGACAATCGTGAAAGTAGAGTGACAATCGTAAAAGTAGAGTGACAATCGTTGCCTGGAAAGTAGAGTGACAATCATTGCCTGCGTGGCTCCTTCATTTTGCAACAAAAATCATGTGATCAGACAAGGAATTCAAAGTAACCCCGAGGAGACTTCTTGCCATAACTCCTAATGATGTACCAGTGTGTAGGGTTGGGCATAACCATACACGGCAATTTTGGCAGGAAAATCACTAACAATACGGTCATGTACGGTGCATATACACCGTTCTGGCCAACCCTACAAGTGTGTCCTTTCCTTGCAATTCTGTAGCCACAGAAATTTGGACGTCCACAATTTGGTCGTCCACACTTAGGCCATCTACACTTTGGCCGTCCACACTTTGGCCGCCCACAATTTGGATGTCTACACTTTGGCCGCCTACACTTTGGCCGCCCAAACTTTGGCCGTCCACAAATTGACCGTCCACAGGGCTTGCACACCAAACAGGGGCTTGTTGCACCTGAAAAACCTGTGTACCGTACGTTCATGAACTCACCGCCCCCCCACTCTAAAAAATAATATTTCGCAAAAAAAGATTGATCATCGCCCCACCCAAGAGCGTTCATTAAAAGCGGTGATATTTTTGTTTTTTTTTCCCGCACGGTAACCAACATCTCTCCCATTCTTTACCGTTTTTGGAACCAAGAAGATGCAAGAGAAAGCTCTAACTACCCAGGTCCAACAAGGGCCGTGACCAGCAAAAAGCACCTGATGCTGCTCTTTTGTGTCCGCCATGATGCTTACCAGCACCCACACACCCACACCCCACACACCCACCCACACCCACACAACACTCACACCCACCCACACCCACCCACACACAGGCTACTATTTTTAGCCTCTGCGCTCACCAGTAAACGTAGCCCGAAGCGCTGCCTGTGGTTATAACTGCTGCAAGGGAGGTCCCGCTGATGATGCGTTGTGGCAGCTTCCTGTCGGACGTAATGCGCAAAAGAAGCAGTGTGTGTGTGAAATCATAGTGCAGAAAAGCAGGGAAAGGAGGTTGCTGATGATGCGCTGCTGCGGCAGCTTCCTGTCGGACGTAATGCGCAAAAGAAGCAGTGTGTGCGTGTGAAATCATAGTGCAGAAAAGCAGGGAAAGGAGGTTGCTGATGATGCGCTGCGGCGGCAGCTTCCTGTAAGAGCTGATGCAGGCATGAGCAAGGTTATGCAATACATAAATAGGGTTGGCCAAAACCGAATATATATACAACGTATATGACCGTATATTTGATGATTTCCCTGCGAAAAATACCGTGTATACACCGTATATATATGGTTCTGGCCAACCCTATACATAAACAATGCGCAATAATTTTGGACGTAAGTGCAAAGGCAGGTCGAGTATTTTGCAGTCGATGCACCGCAACAACCTTCTGGCATTGCTAAAGCAAACGCAGCACCAGCTGCTGGAGTAACAAAAAGGAATAAACGCTCTGGCCCACGGCCCACATGGAACCTGAATAAATGCTCTGACACAAGGAACCTGCATAAACGCTCTGGCACATGCAACCTGCATAAACGCTCTGATACAAGGAAGCTGCATAAACGCTCTGACACAAGGAAGCTGCATAAACGCTCTGGCACATGGAACCTGCATAAACGCTCTGGCACATGCAACCTGCATAAACGCTCTGGCACATGCAACCTGCATAAACGCTCTGGCACATGCAACCTGCATAAACGCTCTGGCACATGGAACCTGCATAAACGCTCTGGCACATGGAACCTGAATAAACGCTCTGGCACATGCAACCTGCATAAACGCTCTGGCACATGCAACCTGCATAAACGCTCTGGCACATGCAACCTGCATAAACGCTCT
>Ga0307945_1003588_pt1 | contig 12548 bp, 13 predicted proteins | sample OrgLakmetagen228_FD_201818 | JGI IMG/M metagenome (GOLD analysis project Ga0307945, IMG submission 201818) | Saline water microbial communities from Organic Lake, Antarctica - #228 | ecosystem: Environmental > Aquatic > Non-marine Saline and Alkaline > Saline | place: Antarctica: Organic Lake...
CCTGAAGGGTGGGCTAAAATGCGTGCGCGCAGCACACGTACACACACACCCCTACCTGAAGGGTGGGCTCAAACGCATGCGCGCAGCATACGTACACACACACCCCTACCTGAAGGGTGGGCTCAAATGCGTGCGCGCAGCACACGTACACACACACACACACACACACACACCTACCTGAAGGGTGGGCTCAAACGCATGCGCGCAGCATACGTACGCATCCTCGATCACTGTGCGCTCAATGCGTGTCCCGAAAACCTCCAGCAGTGCGATCATGTCAGCGGTAGCTTTGGGCGTGCCCCACTCTTGCATGAGGTGCCGCTGCTCCTCCTCGGCAGCAGTGTAGGAGGAGGGGGCTGTGTGTGTGTGCGTGCGTTTGTGTGTGTGTGTGTGTGTGCGTGTGTGTGTGTGTGTGCGTGCATGTGTGTGTGTGTGTGCGTGTGTGTGTGTGTGCGTGCATGTGTGTGTATGTGTGTTTGTATGTGTGAAAAAAGGACACGGTGCAGGTAAACAGGAGGGGTCGAGTGTGGGACATGGCTGAGTAACATAGAGGAAACGGGTGTGGAGTTCAGGGTAAGGGAGGGGATGAGTGCAAGGGGGTGTGGAGTTTAGGGTAAGGGAGGGGATGAGTGCAAGGGGGTGCGGAGTTCAGGGCAAGAGAGGGGCTGTGTGGCATAGAGGAAAAGGGGGTGAAGTTCAAGGAAAAGGGTGTGGACCCTGAAGGGTAAGAGAGGGGGTGAGTGCAAAGGGGGGCTATGTGTAAAGGAAAGCAAAGGGGCTAAAAATGGAGGAGGAGGAGGTGGGAGCATGTCAGAGTTTTACGTAGGTAAAGTGGGCCTCTTGCATGAAACGCTACTGCTCTCTGTTGTCAGTGGATGATGAGGAGGGGGCTGTTTGTACGGGACCTCTGTCAGGGTGTGAATAACTGTGAGAGAAGGGAGCAAGGGGCTGCTTGTACGGGACCTCAGTCCGGGTGGAAGAGTTAGTGAGAAGGGAGCAAGCGTGAACAGGAGTAAGGGGGCGTGAACAGGAGTAAGGAAGCGTGAACAGGAGTAAGGGAGCGTGAACAGGAGCAAAAGAGCAAACGTGAACAGGAGCAAGCGTGAACATGAGTAAGAGCTGGTTTTTGTAAGGAAGGAGTTCAGGGGATGATTTGAAACAAGGAGGAGCTTGCGCAAAAATGTAGGCTTTAAATACCAGGAGGGGGGAAGGGGGATGAGTAAGAGAGAGGAGTCGGCACAAAAGAGCAAAAAGTAAAAGGAGTTCAGGGGATGATTTTTCACAAGGAGGAGGAGCTTGCACAGGAATGTAGGCTTTGAATACCAGAAGGGGGGGGGGGGGGATGAGTAAGAGAGAGGAGTTGGCGCAAAAGAGCAAAAAGTAAAAAATGGGGACCCTCCTGTGTTGGATTATGAAGGGGGGAGGGATTAAATTATGGTAAAATGGAAGCAAACTGGCATTTTGATGATTTCCAAATAGTAATGCTGTCCGAACAGACGGCGTGCGTGATTTCTCTGCTTGTGCATGTTTTCTTACACTGCTTTTGTGTAGCTCATGTTTTTTTCTAATTTACTGCGCTAGGTTAGGCCTAACTCTAAAGCTGGGAGGCGTGGAGCTGGGGGGTCCTGGAGCTGGGGCAGGATGCAATCGATATAAACTTCTTTTTAATATCAAGGAGGGTTTATAAATTCGGAGATGGAGTTTGGGGTCTGGGGTCGAGTTTGGAGTTTGGGGTAGTAGGCGGTGAGGGACAAAGAAAATGAATGAGCAAGAGCCTTTGGTGGGGACATCATTGCTTGCGTAATTGATGTCTTTATTCTTTATGGTGGTGGAAAGGGAATGAGCTTATGGATTCATTTGTGGCTGGCCGAGACCAGTCAGCAGCCGATCAGCCAAACAGCCTGGCTGAAGGTCACCCCCCATTGTAACCATTGTAACCATTAGTTGTGGCTGGCCGAGACCAGTTAGCAGCCGATCAGCCTAACAGCCTGGCTGAAGGTCACCCCCCATTGTAACCATTGTAACCATTGTTATGGTGGTAGATTGGGAAGTGAGAATTATGGAGGGTCGCAGAATGGGTACAGGAGGGGGCAGGAGCGATGAAGAGAAGTTGTGGTGGGAGATATGACCACATGGAATATGACCACATGGAATATGACCACATGGAATATGACCACATGGAATATGACCACAATGGAATATGACCACATAAAATATGACCACATGAAATATGACCACATGGAATATGACCACATGAAATATGACCACGTGGAATATGACCACATGGAATATGACCACATGGAATATGACCACATGGAATATGACCACATGAAATATGACCACATGAAATATGACCACATAAAATACGACCACATAAAATATGACCACATGAAATGCACACACACTGTGAACAAAGAGGTGGGGCAGAAGCGAGAGGGCGATGTAGGATGGAGGGAGGCTTTAGGTAAGTATATCACAGCTTTTTCCAACAGGCGGGGCGAGCGATGGAGCGTGTGATAAATGGCTCAGCGAGGGAAGGAGGGGAACCAACACAACCACCAATACCACCACCATCTTCAGGGGCATCGACACCACCACCACTAGCACCACCAATAACAACAACTTTAGGGGCATTGACACCACCACCACCACCACCACCACCACTACCACCTTCGCGGGGAGATTTCAAACATACGGTCATACACGGTGAGTGCATACGGTTCTGGAGACCCTAGAAGAGATTGACGACTGCCGGTGAGCTGAGGGCAAGGACAGACAGAGCTGTAAGCTAGCATCATGCACGCCACTTTGAAATGGCCATCAGTTGCCCATTAATTTGCCTCGTGCTATGTGTAGCATGACACACATTGCAAGCACGTCAACTTCTTCATCCTTGGCGTCTAGCGCATACCACCACGACTCCTTGTTCATGTGTAGGGTTGGCCAGAACCGTATATGGACAGTGTATATTCGGTATTTTTGGCAGGGAATTCATCACATTGATGACGGTCATACACGGCGTATAAGATATAGGTACACGGTTCTGGCCAACCCTATTCATGTGTGCAAGAGCAATATATTTCCTCACCATAGTCAAACGGATCGCCCCTCCGGTTCTGTGCGTTGCGGAGGTTCAGACGCTGCTGACCACGACTAGGCCCACCTCGACCATGTTCATCATCGTCAAACAGCTCAAATTCACCATGCTCTATGCCCTGTGTGTGTGCGTGTGTGTGTGTGTGTGTGTGTGTGTGTGTGTGTGTGTGTGTGTGTGTGTGTGTGTGTGCGCGCGTGTGTGTGTGTGCGTGCGTGCGTGCGTGCGTGCGTATGTCTGTGTGTATGTGTGTGTATGCGTGTGTGTGTTTGTTAAACCGAAATGTGTGTGTGTGTGTGTGTGTGTGTGCGGGCGTGTATGTGTGTTTTTGTATGTGAATGCGTTACTGTGTGTGTGAGTGTGTGTGTGTCTCTGTGTGTGTGTGAGTGTGTGTGTATGTGTGTGTGTATGTGTGTGTGTGTGTGTGTGTGTGTGTGTGTGTGTGTGTGTGTGAGTCACTCGATTCTTGTGCAGATACCCAAGTATTCTTGGGAATTTTGTTGACCAGCATCAGACGGCCAACGAAACAAGCCAGGAACCCCCACCTGCTCAAACGCTGCCCTGGAGTTTGCAGCACACAAATTGTAACTGATTGTCCTCTGGCTGCGTCTAGGCATCTGCGCGTGGGGAAAGGCAGGTCTGTACTGTGTCCCCGCCACGTGATTCAGTCATCATCAGAAGCTTTGCACATGTTTGGTCACGCTGCACACTTACTGGATGCGTGCAAGGATTATGCATTTGCCATCGCAGGGGTCCCTACCTTTTCCTGGACACCTCCTGGTTTCCTGTGCTCTCCACCAGCAGCTAATAACAAGTAAAACCACAACTCACACACGTGGGAGTGATGCAAAGTAAAGCTGATCAGCCAGCTGTCGAGAAGGGCCGATAAAAATAGATACAAATATGATGCGAATATATATATTGATGTTAATATGTTAGCTGATCATGCTGGCTAAGCCTCTTCTGTCACAGGCTTTCAAGGCCTGCTTTTTCCCAAGACCTAGGCCATCCATGTCCACTAAGACACAAGCTGCAGCCGTCGAACACCCATGCGTGGCTGTTGTTGGCGCAGGCTTAACAGGTACGCATTTTAAAGCCTACGCACAAGCGCGTGTGCGCGTTAAGTGTACTTGTATGTGCATATGTGCATGTGTGTGTACGTGCAAATGAGCACATGTGTGAGTGCGTGTTCTGAGCACAAGGAATGACGAAGTGTAATTACTTTCCTCCAGATTCACGTCAAAAACCATGTACCATCATCAGGTTCAATCGTCGCAAGCCAGCTCGCAAGCGCAGGATGCCGGGTGAACGTGTTTGACTTGGGAGGGGCACCTGGTGGGTATTTTTGTTGCATTTTTTTGGTGAGTAGGTGTTTGTTGCAATCCACTTAACCACTGTTAACACGCACGCACGCACGCACGCACATGCAGGAGGCCGTGCATCTGCAAGGAGAGGCCTTTTGCCCGCCCCCACGGCAGACCAAGCTCCTGGCACTCTTGATCATGGAATGCAGGCCCTCAGAAGCCCCACACACCCTGCCGCCTCCAAGATCTTACAGTCGTGGCTACATGTGCGTGTGCTAGTTGGCTTTGCCTGGCTGGCACATTCATTACCATTCCCAATTATATTGTTTGCCAAATACGCGCGTGTTTGCTGGTCTTCCTGTACATGCCTGGCATACTGGGTTACTTGGTTATTTTTGGCCTTCTGCTGCGTCGGGCCATGGTCATCGTTATAAGCCGACAGTAAGCGATGCCAGCCTGCTCTCCATGCTAGTTGTGTCCATGGGTTTATCTTTAAGGAAGGCAATGCATTCGCAAGGGTGTGTGTTCAAACAAACACGGTAGGCTGCGTCAAAAGATGCAAATCCACACACTCACTGTGCCAAGTGATGATGCAGGGAAGCTATCAAACCAAGCTGTGTAAGGTTGGCAATACCATGTCTTTCCCATCTACGTCGTCAATTTAATGAGTAACTTTTCCGTATGTTCGGCTATGTTTGCACGTACATGGATAATGAACGGTGGTGGTCCTAGCCTTCCAAACGTGTGTCTGTCCTGTTTCCGTGTACTGCTATATGTGTACCATAATGCATATGTTGGCCAAAACCTACACATATACAGTGTACATACAGTACTTCTAGAAGGGAAAGCACCACACATATGGCCGCATACGGTTTACGTGTACGGCTCCGGCCAACCCTAATAATGTGTGGTGGCAGTTCTAACGGTTCCACTTTTCCAAACGTGTGGCTGCCCTTGTTCCACGCGCAGGCTGGGGTGGTGGAGGAGTGGGGTGGCGGCAACAGCAATAGTCTTACTAGCAGTGACTTGATCGGTTGCTTGGATGCGCCCACGGGTATCTTTACTCCACGTGGCGCAAGTGCTAATGGTGCAAGTGGTGGTGGCGCAAGTGCTGGTGGTGCAAGTGGTGGTGGCGCAAGTGCTGGTGGTGCAAGCGCTGGTGGCGCAAGTGGTGGTGGCGCAAGCGCGGGAAATGCTTCAAGGTGGGTGGCTTTTTGGCGTGTACCTGCAAAAGGAAGCCAGGTGCTGTACATTCCATGCCAAACTACAGACCTACCATCGGCTACTTCAGCATTCTGGCACTTCTATAACCAATGTTTGTTCAACTCATTTCGTCGAGTCATCTGGCTTGAATGCGAAAGCAAAGTTTCTTTATTTCAGAGTCGGAGTAACAAGGACACTGATGCTCTTAGTCATAACAGGAGCAGCAACGAAACTAGCAGTAGTAACGACCAGAAGGCGGTAGTACGAGATTAGCAGCAGTAGCAGCAGCAACAGTCAAGGCTAGCAGTAGTAACGACCAAAAGGCGGTAGTACGAGATTAGCAGCAGCAGCAGCAGCAGCAGCAGTCAAGGCAGCAACAGTCAAGGCAGCAGCAACAGCAGCAACAGCAGCAGCAGCAGCAGCAACAGTCATGGTGGTGACTAAAAATGGGTGCTTTAAACGTCATGTAGCTTTTACATTTTGTGGATGCCAGTGTGAACAGAGGGGGTGCCCCAAGGACAGATGTCTGGCAGAGTTGGCAGGTCGTCTGCACAATTCCTGTTGAATGCCGTTTTACTATATTTGTTGATTTTTGTGCAGGTAAGAGAGTAGATGTGTGCCTGTTGGCAGGTCGTCTGCAGAACATTTGTTGAATGCCGTTTTACTTATTAGGCAAGTAAGAGTGGACGTTGCTTTAACAGTGAATGTCACTGTTAAGAAGGACGTAAAATCCGCTCTGGGTTTTTTGTCCATTTCTTTGATGCAAACAAGCATTCACGCTGTGGCTGACAAAGAAGAGATTGTCAAGAGAGGCATGCGGATGGTTCTTTTGGCTTGTGTCTTGCATGACTATTCTTAACTGTACTGCATTCTTAAGTCGGTCTTGTGGCTTGTGTCTTGCACAAATATGCTTAACTGTCTTGTGGCTTTTAGCTTTTGTGGCTTGTGGCTTTTTTAACTCTCGTGGCTTGTGTCTTGCACAAATATTCTTAACTGTACTGCATTCTTAGGTCTGTATTGTGGCTTGTGTCTTGCACGAATATTCTTAACTGTCTTGTAGCTTGTGGCTTTTTTAACTGTCTCGTGGCTTGTGTCTTGCACTAATATTCTTAACTGTACTGCATTCTTAAGTCTGTACTGCTTGCAAATCTGTTCCACGTGTCTGGTCTTTCTTCTTCTATCTTTAAAACAAGTATACTGTGCTTTCATATAAATGGTAACAGTATACTGTGCTTTCATATAAATGGTAAGATTTTTATTGTGTTTTTATATAAATGATAAGAGCAACAGCGTCGGGGTTATGTGTCAGTGGTCTCCACCACATATTCCGCCTCTCGATCTTTAGAAAATGTATCCTGTGTTTTTATATAAATGGTGAGAGCAACAGCGTCGGGGGTATGTGTCAGTGGTCTCCACCACATATTCCGCCTCTCGATCTTTAGAAAATGTATACTGTGTTTTTATATAAATGGTGAGAGCAACAGCGTCGGGGGTATGTGTCAGTGGTCTCCACCACATACTCCGCCACCGTAAAGTTTTTTTGTCGGGTGCAGCACTGCCATTGCACGCCAAGTACCGGGATGCTGCACAGAGAAAGTCAGACGTGCTGTGAATTCACTTGTGTGACAAGTTCCTGTGCCGTGACGTGCAGACATGCTGTGACCTCACTTGTGTAAGGAGGTCTCCTTGGTGTGACGTGCTGTGACCTCACTTGTGTGAGAGAATCTCACTCATCATCCCATTGGAAGCCTTGCACGAGCACGTAAAAGAAAGACTGTTGGGCGAAGGACCTCGTACGTCCGTACGGTGTGACGTGCTGTGATCTCTATTCCTGCTGTTGCACCACAGTACGTAGTGGTACACCTTAGTACCAATACGTACTAGAGTGTGACGTGCTGTGACCTCGCTTCTGTGAAATGTTGCTGTGCTGTGACGTGCAGACATGCTGTGATCTCACTTGTGTGAGGAGGTCTCCTCACTTGTGACCTCGCTTCTGTGATGCGTTAATGTGCAGATTATAATTCAGGATATGCGTGGGGGCTGTGTGGCTTGCTGGAAACTAATCGTAGCCTTTGATAACGTGCAGTATGTGCCAGTTCAGACACGCCTTTGATAACGTGCAGTATGTGCCAATTTAGACACGCCTTTGATAACGTGCAGTATGTGCCAATTCAGACACGCACACAAGTGTATATGCATACACACATGCACAAAAACGCACACATACACACACTTGCACACAGCACGCACATACACACATATGCACACACGCATGCACACACAATGTCGCAGCTTTTCTGGCTTGCTAGATGACCTTGGTCCCTTGTACGTAGCTACACAAACCACAGCACGCAACCCAAACACGCACACCTGCATGTACAAACACACACACACACACGCACACAAACACACAAGCATACACAATGTTGCAGCTTTTTTTGGCTTGCTGGATAGCCCCAACCCCTTAAACGCAGCTTTACACACCCAAACATGCACACCTGCACACACACACACAATGTTGCAGCTTTTTTGGCTTGCTGGACAGCCCTGGCCCCTTGTACGCAGCTACACACACCCAAACATGCACACCTGCACACACACACACACACACAATGTTGCAGCTTTTTTGGCTTGCTGGACAGCCCTGGCCCCTTGTACGCAGCTACACACACCCAAACATACACACCTGCATGCACACACACAAACAAACACACACACACAACGTTGCAGCTTTTTTGGCTTGATGGACAGCCCTGGCTCCTTGTACGTGGGAGTGCCGTCTATGGCCGCCATCATGAGTCATGAGCTCAAAGGCCCACCAGAAAACCCCATCACAGTGCACTCCAGTGAGTGCAGACATGCTAAGCTGTGTTTGAGAAGCTGCTGAAAGTTTGTGGAGTTGCTGTGTTTCAGAAGTTCCTGGAAGTTTGCGGGGTTGCCTGAGAACCCATCCACATGAGTGCATTCCTGTAAGTGCAGGCAGTGTACAGCTGCGTCTGAAGAGCAGACGGAGGGGGGTTTGAGAAGTTGCTGAAAGTTAGTGGGTTGCCTGAGAACCCATCCACATGAGTGCTTTCCTGTAAGTGCAAGCAAAAGAAAGCTGTCTTTAAGAAGTTGCCGGAAGTTTGTGGGCCTGCCTGAGAACCCGTCCACAACGCACTCCAGTATGCACAAAGTAAGAGCAGAGGGAGGGATGGTACAATTTTGTATTTGGTCTAGTGTAGAGTTGGCCAGAACCGTGTAAATACATTGTGTATGACCGCACATTGGGTAATTTCCCAGCCGAAAGGACCGTATATACACCATACCGTACGCCATATATACACCATATCAGCACACCGTATATCATATATATATATTTTTTTTTTATATATGTATGGTTCTGGCCAACCCTGGTCGAGAGGGGCTACTGAAGAAAAATCAACAATTGAGAAGTAAGAGTTGCCTGAAGTGAGGCAGCACTGAGTGTGGCGCTGCTCAAAATTCCATTGCCGCTCAGTCAGGGAACCTGTTCGTTCCTCTGATAGGCACATGCTTGTCCTCACTATTTTTATTGGCATGATTCATTCCATTCTCGTCACGCAAGGTCGAAAACGACAACGGAAAACTAAGCAGGCACTGAAAAACACTCCCCACGTGAATAAGAAAAAGGAGCCACACTTTGTTACCGGGTACCATAGATCTCCTTCACCACAAAGAAAACTATCGGTGGGGATCAGGAGGATCGCAGGCTCGACCTGAAACCGTCTCCTGATGAGAGTTGATATTGCTACTGGAAAGCAGCACTGAGCGCGGCAGCGCCCAAAACTCCAACGCCGCTCGGGAGTTCCGGTGGCGCCTCTGATAAACACATATCTAATTTGTTTGTTTTCAGTTTTTTATTTTTCTCACACTTTCCCCTTCCCACAGCGTGCTCAATTTTGCTGTGAGCATCATCATACGTACCTCAGTAGCATCACTGCCAGCATTTCAATAGCTTTTGTTTGATTTCCGCGCACCTCAGTAGCATTGCTGCCAGCATTTCGATCGCTTTTGTTTGATTTCCACGCACCTCAGTAGCATTGCTGCCAGCATTTCAATAGCTTTTGTTTGATTTCCACGCACCTCAGTAGCATTGCTGCCAGCATTTCAATAGCTTTTGTTTGATTTCCGCGCACCTCAGTAGCATCGCTGCCAGCATTTCAATAGCTTTTGTTTGATTTCCACGCACCTCTCTTGTAGCGTCCTTATGGTCTTACTCACCCTTTGCAGATTAATGCTAGCAACGCAATTCTCCTTTGCAAATTAAATGCTAACAACGCAACCCCTTGCAGATTAAATGCTAACAACGCAACCCGAACCCAGGAATTATGTTCTCAACCATCATGCTTGGGTTCATGACCACAGGACAAGTTTTAGTACAGGTACTCAGGTTCAGATCCAAAACCAGATGTATCTTGACCATTTCCATGGAAGCAGAGACGCGCGTGGAAGGACAAGTTATAGTACAAGCACTCAGGTTTAGATTCAGAACCGGATGTATCTTGGCACCATTTCCATGGAAGCAGGGACGCGCGTGGAAGGACAAGTTTTAGTTCAAGCATTCAGGTTTAGATCCAGAACCAGATGTATCTTGGCACCGTTTTCATGGAAGCAGGGACGCGCGTGGAAATAAAAGTTTTATAGTACAGGCACTCAGGTTCGAATTCTAAACCACACATACAACTTTACACCGTTTCCATGAAAGCGGATTGACCGGCAGCCACTACGTAGGGCTGATGGGTCTGGCGCTGGTACCTTCCAGCACACTAAAAACAGACGGTAACACTGTTTCCATGGAAGCAGAGACACGCATGTTTTAGTGCAAACACTCAAGTATAAATTCAGATCCACATGTGACTGTGACACTGTTTCCATGGAAGCAGAGACACGCGTGTTTTAGTGATTTAGTACAAACACTCGAGTATAAATTCAGAACCACACGTGAGTGCAACACCGTTTCCATGGAAGCAGAGACACGCATGTCTTAGTACAAACACTCAAGTATGAATTTAGAACCACATGTGACTGTAACACTGTTTCCATGGAAGCAGAGACACGCGTGTTTTAGTGTTTTATTTCGCTTGCATCGTGAGATGCATAGGGCTCTGTCATTATTACCAAGGGGGAACACAACAACTCAGAGAAACCGGAGAAATGGGAGAAAACTAAATACTAAAATATAGAAAATAGGTGAGGGAGGGGGGGAAGTAAGCTTAAGAGAGAGTTGTGTTCTCCAAGGAATAAAAAGAATGGAGAAGGGAAGCAGAAACCGGAGAAAACCAGAAAGTGAGAACATCTCACTTTATGCTACACTTCAAGAACCTGAGTTCAGGTGTTTCACACTGAACTCATAAGTTTTAGTACAAACACAAGTATAATTTCAGAACCACATGTGACTGTAACACCGTTCCCATGGAATCAGAATGTGTGAAGCGTGCAGAGCTTCAAGTGAGCAGCCAAAATCTGCCAAACTTCTATTCAACTGAATATTGATAGCTTGCCCACCGCGTTTTCTTTTGACAGGAACACGTGTGGAGCGTGCAAAGCTTGCAGTGAGCACCCAAAATCTGCCAAACTTATGTTCAACTGAATATTAACAGCTTGCCCACCGCGTTTCTTTCGACAGGAACACGCGTGGAGCGTGCAGAGCTTGCAGTGAGCACCCAAAATCTGCCAAACTTCTGTTCAACTGAATATTAACAGCTTGCCCACCGCGTTTTCTTTCGACAGGAACACGCGTGGAGCGTGCAGAGCTTGCAGTGAGCACCCAAAATCTGCCAAACTTCTGTTCAACTGTATATTAACAGCTTGCCCACCGCGTTTTCTTTCGACAGGAACACGCGTGGAGCGTGCAGAGCTTGCAGTGGGCAGCAGTAGGAGCGGCAATGGTGGCAGTGGTGGTCATGGTGGTGGGGGCTCCAGCGTGTGGCGTCTGTACGGCAAAAACAACACTCGTGGTGAAGACAACTCAAGCCGCCTGCTAGGGACATACCACGCCCTGGTTCTGGCCGACGCTCTGACAGCAAAGGCTGGTGAGGCATTTTTTAGAGTTGGCCAGAACTGTATAAGTATAATTATAGGTATTACATGGTACGATGTATACGCCGTATAATACGGGGGGGGGGGGGAGCTACGTATCGTATTTTGTTCTTGATATTTTGTTTCTGGTGGTTAGAGTAGTTGGGCTTCTTTTTGCACTGAAAATGGCCATTTTGGGGTCTTTTTGGCTTTGGACAGGCCTAGCCCTTTAAACCATGATTTTTTGGCACAACTAAATTGGATGTAGGTGTGCAGCTGTTTCAGAGCTACGAAATGATCCCATTATCAAAAGGCGTCCTTTAGCAGTACTTTTGGACGGCATGCACATATCTGATTAAAAATGGCATATTTGGAATTCCCTCGTCAAGAGCTTTCGATTGGTTTTGTATGGATCCAATCCGCGGAGGAAGTCCGAATTTTGGGGGGGGTCTCCAAAATTTTGCTGGGCCACTTCTAGGAAATTTCAAATACATCATCGGAATCCTCAGCTCAAGCCCTGTCGATTGGGACCCTTTTCGAGCAAATTGGGTAAAGGGGGGTAAATAATTGGGTATGTGGAACACGTCCTATAGTCAAGGGCACAAGCGCTTGGGTGCGGGTCACGGGGTGAGTCAAGCCAATGAAGCAGCAAATAACCCCAAACTTACAGGATTGTGCCAGCATGCGATTGTCAGTGGAATTTTGAAAAAATGGAAGCAATGTGGTACTGTGCAAGCCAGTTATGGGTGCCTGGTAGGTCACGTGTGCATGGGCATCCGTATCTCAGTTTTTGCCCCATAACCCTGCAACACTTCAGTTTCAGGTCTTGATAAGTATGCAGATGGATGCCTATTTGAGACAGGAGCAGATTGGTACCCTTTTCGTCTGGGTGGGGGCACTGAAAGGGG
>Ga0307945_1003590_pt1 | contig 12547 bp, 18 predicted proteins | sample OrgLakmetagen228_FD_201818 | JGI IMG/M metagenome (GOLD analysis project Ga0307945, IMG submission 201818) | Saline water microbial communities from Organic Lake, Antarctica - #228 | ecosystem: Environmental > Aquatic > Non-marine Saline and Alkaline > Saline | place: Antarctica: Organic Lake...
GAGGGTGCCTGCGCAAGATGTGTATGTGTGTCGGGGGGGGGGGAGAAAGAGGGAGGGTGCCTGCGCAAGATGTGTATGTGTGTTGGTGGGGGGGGAGGGAGAAAGAGGGAGGGTGGGAGGTGTGGGTGTGGGTGTGGGTGTGGTTGCACGATTGTGGGTGTGGGGGTGTGTGGGGGTGAGTGGCTATGGGTGTAAGTAGAAGCTCGTGCTTGCATCTTGTTGTGCACTTATGGCATAGCTGCAAAAAGCAGGCTGCGGGGAGAGGGCAGGCTCCGTGCACACTATTATTTGATGTTGCTGGAGCGAATGTACAACTCCAAAAATCTGGTAGCACCACTACCTTCACAGCAATCGTGATTAGCACAGTGATTTCGTCAGCATGCAGCTGCAAACGCAATATTGTCTCTAACAACTGCAGCGCTGCTAAACCCCCTGACTTGGTGTTGGAGCGGAATATCTCACCCTATGTTGTTCACATCAAATGCACACACGCATGCACACGCACGCGGACACAGACATATACTTACATGCACACACACATATACACACGTATACACACACGCAGACGCACACATACACAGACACGCGCAGACACATACACTCACGCATGCACAAACACAAACGCGCGTCCCGCAGGCCAAGGGCGCTGAGGACCCCCACCACTGCGGCCTTGTGCTGGAGTGGGTGTACGGCACCATCGTGTCCACCGCAGAAAAGGCGCGAGACGGTGCTAAGCGTGCGCTGGGGGGCAACGTGCCTGCGCCTGAGGAGGGTCACTTTGCACTGCTGCGTGCGCTGGAGGAGCAGCAGGCTTGGGAGAGCAAGCTGCAGCAGGTGTGCTTGTCGTGTCTTGTATTTTTGTGTGTGCATGAATGTGTGTGTGTGTGTGTGTGTGTTTGTAAAAGGCGCAAAGCTTGCTGGCAGGTGAGGAAGCAGGTCACTTACCCTTGCTATTGGTGCATGTCTTCCTCTGCCTGTTGCTTTGTCATAAATGTGTAGGCTGGGACCAAAACTGTTGAAAGTATGGTAGGTGCATGTCTTCCTCTGCCTGTTGCTTTGTCATAAATGTGTAGGCTGGGACCAAAACTGTTGAAGGTACGGTAGGTGCATGTCTTCCTCTGCCTGCTGCTTTGTCATAAATGTGTAGGCTGGGAGCAAAACTGTTGAAGGTATGGTATATAGGCCGCATAATACTGGGGGGAAGGGGGCCTTATCTGTAATTACAACATTTCAGGTACATTCGTATATACATAGGGTTGGCCAGAACCGTGTATTTACGCCAAATATGACTGTATATATTTGTTGATTTCCCTGCCATAAATAATGTATAATACTACACCGTATATTAGAGTTGTTCAGTTCAGGGTTCGGTCAAAAGTTGGGTTCGCAAACTTTCACGCATTTTAACGATCCCTAAAAATGCCGTTCGCGAGCTATTCCCTTTTTTCAAACTTTTGGGTCCAAAATTGCAGCCCAAAATGCAGAAAGAGCCCTAGATGGTGGTCAAACGTTCTACTTTTCTCTCCGAGTAGAACAGGCACAGAGATGTATCAGAAAAATGGGTGTGGATACGTGGCTCACATGAGGTGAAATCTGAGCATGCCACTCAGCTTCCACCTCGCAGACCAGTGCCATCGGTCTCAACGCAATTGCCAGGCAAGTGCCATCTGCCTGCAACACAAGGCCTCCCATCAATTATGCATGGGAACAAGGAATTACGCAGAGTGCCAGGTATGTGCTTTCAACCTGCAACACTCCCATGGGGTGGCCAGACAGTGCCATCGTCTCATGCCATTAACAACGGTGCCAAGTAAGGCAACAAGAAGGCCAGCAAGGCAAGCGCACACGCACGCGCACGCAACTCAGGACGGCAGTCCCTAGAACAGGACAGCAATCCCAGGTCAGCCAAGCAAGGCCAAGGCACCATGCCTTACACGTTGCAGAGCAACTGCACCAGCCAAGCTTCGTGCATGCTACACGCACGCATGTGCTTCTTCTCAACGCAACCCAACTAGGGTTGGCCAGAACCTTACATATATATGTATGTACGATGTATATACGGAGACAAATCACCATACATACCGTCATATATGTGTGCATATACGGATCTGGCCAACCCTAAACCCAACGCATGCGCATGCTTTTCTCAACTCTGCAGCAAGCAGCTTTCACTCTGCAGCATGCAGACCTCAGCATGGATAGCACGTCCTCAAAGCACGTGCGCTTGCACACCTTTAGACGTCAGCGAGGAGGAGGGCCTGGTAGGCCACGCCCACACCTGGGGCAGTCTGCCTGCCTGTGGTCTCCTCCACAATCCCAGCAGCCATCCTTTGGCTTGGGAGGGTGCCCAGTGTAGGGCAGCTTGCCGAGGCCGCTGTTTGCTATGGCCCGCTTGTGCTGCTTGTCCTCCTTGAGGAAGGCTGCCAGCCTCTTGCTCTCCTTCTTGTCCAAGCTGAGGACGGCATGGGCACCCCCCTTGCTGGGCTCCAATGCGGCCCTTGCTGCATCCCACCCGTGCTTGCTTGCCACCTCAATGGTCTTGCTCTGCTGCACAACCTCCTGCTTGATGGCGTTCCACGAGCGCTGGCTGTTGCTGGAGGCTTTGTGGGCGTAGAGGAGGGTGGTGAGGTGCAGGAGGTTATGGTACATGTTGAGCAGGCCGGGCTTGTCCGCTGCTGCTGCTGCTGCTGATTCTGGGACGAGCTGCTTAGACCTCTCGCGGTTAAGGCCAAGCTCGTCATCAGAGGAGTCAGCGTCAGAGGCAGGCTCTGAGGCCTCGCTGGAGGACTCCCCCCTCTTGTGCTTGCTGCTCTTGCTGGCCTTGCGCTGAGGTTTCAGGCTTTGCTTTACCAGCGCTTGCTGCAACTGCTCCTGCACCTGCTGCTGCATCTCCTGCTGCAGTTGCTGCTGCATGCGCGCTGCTGGGGCGACGTCATGGCCCTCCAGGGGGTCAGAGGGCTCGTCAGCAGAGAACTCGAAAGACTCCAGGTCCGAGCCGTAGCCTGTGCTTGCGTCCCTTTGCCATGATGTCCCCATGGCACAGGGACGCAAGCGTGGTTCACAGAGGGGGGTCAACGAAGGACTGAAAAGGGGGTGTTTTTGAAATGTTCCCAGAGTATGCGCACCCCAGCTGGCAGTTTCTCAGCTTAGCACCCAGAGGTAGCTGCTGATAACACCTGAGCCTTAAAACTGCCAGTAGGGGTGCACATGCCTAATTGCCCGCGGCGTGCACCCCACTTTTTACCACAGATTCTTCATGCCAGATCACCCACTGCACCATTCTGGAATATTTTCAATGTAGAATCCTTATTAATAAAGAAAGTCATTTCAACAAAAATGAAAGGAAACAGCTGAGTGGTTGGTGTTTTATGAGAATTTGAGCCATTTTCCCATGGAAATCACCACATTAGGGTTTACGTGCACATGTGTGCTTAATCCAGTCTATCTCAGCACGCAAAGCGACCCACATAAAACTGGGCACATGCTCAGGTTGCTCTCATAGCCAGCTACATGTTGGTATTATAATGGTGTCAATCGGATGAATTGGCTGCCTATCTGAAAGCGAAAATGCACATTTTCAGGCATTTCCTTCGTTGACCCCCTCTGGAACTTTCACAAACTTTATCGAACCCTTGCTCCCAAAAAAACGAACTGAACAACCCTGCCGTATATATTTACTGACCAACCAGGTCCTGGACCAACCCTATATACACGCCGTGTTTCCGTATGTACATGCCGTGTTTCTGTATAAAAACAATTGAAACCATATCTGTATTCCGTATTCTTCCAATTTAAAACGTTGTATACGCCTCGTTTCCGTATATGCATGCCGTGTTTCTGTATAAAAACCTGTGTAATGCCGTATTTCAGGTGGCATCCTGGACTCAGGTCCCAGCAACAACAGTCCTCTTTGCTCTTTTTGGTCGATTTGCTTCTTGCGCCTCTTTTGTAACAAAGCACTCCCTTTGCTGGGACCACTTTTTTGTGATGCACGTATAGCTGCATTCAACATAAAATTTCATTGCTGGTTAGAGCAGTTGAGCTCCTGTGTGCAATGGGAGCGGCCATTATGTGGCCTCTTTGGCTTTGGACAGGCCTAGCCCTCAAAATTTTAACATGCTTGGGCATAACAAGTTGGATACAGCTGAGCAACTGAATTGCAACACGGGGTATCATGATTTGATTTTGACTTCCTCCGTATAATACGATCATCACATGTAGACTTACCTAAATACAAACGTTGTATATACGGTATTTGAAATCCTGGAATATGGTTCGGCCCACCCCGTAATTGTGCGTGTACCAGGGAACTTCAGCCCGTGCGGGCGCCGCACTTATAAATCAAATTTTGGTCTTGCCCGTAGGGCAAGGCCAAAATAAAAAAAGTTGACTCCGGGCGTCCCGGAGAAAAGCCAGTGGCCGGAGGCCACTGGCCGCGGGCGACCCGCATTAAATTAAAACTCAATGTCCGGGCTGCCCGGAGAAAATGTAATGATGCTGACTTAATGGCTGCGGGCAAGAGAGGAAGGAAAGCGGAGGGGGAGGGGGAGGGAGGAAGGGAGTCCTCCCCCACAGAAGGAGACTCCCAAGCTGGCTGACGTATGTAAGTGTTTCTTTGCTTGGGGTGCTTGGGGTGCTTGGGGTGGTTGTGGTGCTTGTGTGGTGGGGAACGCGCGGGGCGTGCCTCAGTGCAGGAGCACCAGCAGCAGCAGCACCAGCAGCGGCAGCACCAGCAGCAGCAGGGGGAGCAGCAGCAGAGGGAGCAGGCCCAGTACCAGAGGAGGCAGCTGCCGCAGAACCAGGGGGAGGAGTTCCATGATGCTCTCGAGCATGACGAGCCCTCCGCTCTAGCACCTGCTGCTAAACCCTCGGCACCTCCTGCACCCGCTGCTGAGCCCCCAGCTGCTCTAGCCCCTGGGCCTGCTCGACCATCCCAATCGACCGCCTTGCTCGTGAGCCTTCCCGCGCACCTCTCTTTCCTCGACTGGGATACACCTGCGGAGGAGCGCTGATGGTTACAGAATTGGATGTTTGAAGTTTTCCCAAGCATGTAAACCCGATTTCCTTGTCTCAATACCCCTTCCCCAAAGAAAAAAAATTTTCAACCCTTGTATAGCCGCACATTTCTTCACTATTTAGAAAATCAACTGAGGGCGACCCGCACAAAAAAAAAAACTAGCTGAGGGCGAACCGTAGGTTTTTCAAACCCCCTGAAGTTCCCTGGCGTGTACATGTATGTGTGTGTGCGCGTGTGCTGCTCAGGCTAAAAGCCTGCTGGCGGAGATGCTGAAGAGTCGCATGGAAGCAGCAGAGCTTGCCGTCCAAAACGACATCAGCGCAGTGTCCAAGACAGGAAAGGTGTGTGTGGTTTGCGTGGATGATTCATTCGTGCGCGCGGCATGTTGTGCAATTTTATGGGAGGCTGCCTGCTAGTGCAGTATATTGTGGGAGGCTCAGCAGAATGTAGGTGGGCACGTGTCCATTTAAACAGACACGCACACACACAAATTCTCACTCGTGCGCTTGCAGACGCACATGCATAGGGGAAGGAGGTAGTCACTGCAAACGGACATATTTTTGACCACATTAGTGTTGTCGTGTCAAGTGGATACGCACACACAATACGTGCTCACACACACATTAACGCACACGCACACACACGCATGTGTGTGTTGCACACATACACACACACACGTGTGTTGCACGCACACAGACACACACAAAACAGACACACATGTGTGCGTTGCACACACACACATACACACACACGCGCACACACACAGACGGAGGAAGTGGTGGATGACAACATCCCTGACCACGCCATCATTGCCATGCTACGACGGGAGGTGCTGCTGACCAAGGCCAAGCTGCACTTCCTTGTGTTTGAGCACTTGCAGCAGGAGCGCACGCTGCGCACATACAAGTCACAGCTCAAACAGGTGTGTGTATATGTGTGTGTACATGTGTTTGCGTGGTGGGCATTTGTGTTTGAGCATTTGCAGCAGGAGCGCACGCTGCGCACATACAAGTCACAGCTCAAACAGGTGTGTGTGTGTGTATGTGTGCGTTCATGTGTATGTGTGTGGTAGGCGTGTGTGTTTGAGCACTTGCAGCAGAAGCGCACGCTGCGCACCTGCAAATTGCAGCTCAAGCAGCTGCGGTGTTTTTTTTTATACCTGTGTCTGTGTTTCTTTGTTTTGAAGCAGATAAGGTGCTGCGTAACATTTAACACACACACAAACACACACACATACACACACACACCACAGGGTGAGCCAGAGTTTGACCGCTTGAAGCGAGAGCTAGAGGAGGTGAAGCAAAACCACCGAGGCCTAGACGGGACCTACCGCTCACAGGTGTGTGTGTGTATGTGTGGGGGTGGGGGTGGGGGTGGGGGTGGGTGGGTGGGTGTGGGTGTGGGTGGGTGTGTTCGTGTGTGTGTGTATGTGTTCGTGTGTGAGGATTATTTGACTGTGCCGTGAACGTACATGTTTGTCGTCCATGGAGCATCACCACACCTAACCTGACTGTTTCGCATGTCACGTTTGCGTATTGCGGTCTACGCGTTTGCGTATTTCAACCTAACCAATGCTCAACCCCTGTTATTGGTTTGTCACAGGCTGAGATGGAGCGCCACCGTGCTCAGCTGGCCGACCAGGCCATCGAGGAGCAGCTGGAGGTGCAGACAGCGTTCAGGGAGCAGGTGGGTGTGTGCGTGTGGGTATGTTTGTGTGTGTGCGTGTGGGTATTTGAGCAGGGTGCACAGAGTGACTTGCTGCGTTCCTGTTGCCTATGCTGTCAATCACTATCATCATGGCGTTGCACTCACTATCACTATCATTATATCAATCACTATCATTATATCACTATCATTATATATGCAATCACTATCATTATATCAATTACTATCATCATGGCGTTGCACATTATATCTATAAATTGTCTTACACTGCGTGCACAACAGCATGCATGTCTGGATACTCGTGCTATTAATCGCTATTGTCACGGCATTCTGCTTGTTTATCAACAACATCAGTCATACACTACGTGCACAACAGCATGCATGTCTGGATACTGTGCTATCAATCGCTATTGTGCACGGCATTCTGCATGTTTATCAACATCAGTCATACACTGCGTGCACAACAGCATGCATGCCTGGATATTCGTGCTATCAATCGCTATTGTGCACAGCATTCTGCATGTCAATCAACAACATCAGTCATACACTGTGCACGACATCATGCATGTCTGGTGCCTGCTTGCCCTGTTTGCAGGGCGCGATGCTGCAGGGCATCTACGACAAGAAGCAGCGCGCTGAGTATGACATTACCAAGAGGTATGCATGATCAGTGCTAGGAGGTGGTGTGGAGTGTCTGTCGTCTTTGCTAGTGTCCCTTTCAGTTTTTGGGCCGACAATTGGAGGTTCAGCGACAAGTGGCACCGAAACACTGTCCTGGATAGCAGAAGGAGAACCGTCTGACTCCACACAAAATTATAAGTATCTAATCGTTTATTATCTCGTCAAGATGCTGGTTATGAAGCGTTTATTATCTCGTCAAGATGCTGGTTATGAAGTAAATACATCTTTTGTTACTCCTAACAATAGTGGCGCGAAGCCTGATATATATAAGGGGACTTCGCACATTGGAAGAAATGAGTTAGAAGGTGTTGCCTTAAGTGTCTAGTGTCGTCGTTACTAAGGACCTACCAGCTTTTAGGTACAGTGTTGGGTTTATTAAGTATGTAGGTACAGTGTCAGGACCTTTTAGGTCGAAGGTTTGGTATTGTTAAGTATGTAGGTACAGTGTCAGGACCTTTTAGGTACAGTGTTGGATTTGTTAAGTATGTAGGTGCAGTGTCAGGAGGTGTCACCTACAACATACAAGTGTCAGATCGAAGGTAGGAAGGTAGGTAGCTAGGTGTTTATATATACGTAGGGTTGGCCAGAACCGTATATATACACCGTAAATGACCGTATATTTGGTGATTTCCTGCCAAAAATACCGTATATACACTCTATATATATGGTTGTGGCCAACCCTATATATACGGTATTCATTGGCAGGGAAATCACCAAATGTAAGGTCAAGTGCAGTGAGTTAAACGGAGACAGGAAACAACTGTGTTTGGGTTTACTAATTAGACTTAATAACACTGATTATAATGGCTTATGCTGTGACAATCATACAAATTTAGAATATAAACCCTAACCACACAGGTCGTAAATAATGCATACATACAATTGTGGTCGACCCACTTGTACACATACTGGGTTGTATATACACCATATATAGCCCATGTTCATACACCCTATGTTCATACACCCTCTTAGGATCAGGACGGGTGATCCTCCTTAGGATCAGTTCTTCACCCTATGTAGCCTATGTGTATACATACACATGTTGATAGGTAGGCAGATAAGTATGTATGTACTGAATAAGCGGTGTGAATTGTGCACCCACAAACACGGAGAGGTAGACCTTGCACCTGACAAAATATGCCTCAGGGCTGGCCAGGGTCGGACGTGTGCATGTATATGCAGTGTACATTTGGTATAGTAAATGCAGTGTACGTTTGGTATATTTAGCGGGACGTGTTCCAGTAGTACGGTAGCATGTGCTGTGGGTGTGCTGTTCTGCCCAACCCAGATGCATTCAAGGTTGGCTTGCACCGTGCGTGCGTTTGATGTGCATCTGTGGGTGTGCTGTACTGCCCAACCCAGATGCATTCAAGGTTGGCTTGCACCGTGTGTGTGTTTGATGTGTATCTGTGGGTGTGCTGTTCTGCCCAACCCAGATGCATTCAAGGTTGGCTTGCACTGTGTGTGTTTGATGTGTAGCTGTGGGTGTGCTGTTCTGCCCAACCCAGATGCATTCAAGGTTGGCTTGCACTGTGTGTGTTTGGTAATTGGTGTCTTGGGATCCCAAGAGGCCTAGGCATGCCCAAAACACCAAATACACATCAAACACGCACAGTGCAAGCCAACCTTCTAACATACGAGTACGTAGGTAGGACATGCACACACACACACATGCACACACATCTTCATATGCACACGTGCGCACACACACACACACAAAAGCACAAACCCACCTGATATAAGTTATACATACGGACACAACCACACACGCATATACACATGCGCACACGCAAACACACATACGGACACAACCACACATGCATACACACATACGCACACGCAAACTCACATAAGACACACACAAGACACACACACACACACACGCTTGTACACACTTACAGGGAGACTGAGGTGAAGCAGCTGCAGGGCTGGAAGGGCACCATCGACAAACTGGCTGACAACTTTGCTGAGCTGGCAGCAGCGCGATCCAGGAGTCAACAGCAGCAGCAACTGAAGCAGCAGCAGCAGCAGCAGCAGCAGCAGCAGCAGCAGCTGGAGCAGGGGGAGGAAGATGTCGAGGCTCCTCAAGACAAGTGAGTTATCTTGTGTGTGAGTATGTGTGTGTACGCGCTCGCTCGTGTGGGTGTGTACGTGTGTGCATGAGTGTTGTGTGTGTGTGCTCGAGTGTGTGCGTGTGCGTGTGTGTGTGTGTGTGCACGTGCGGATGTGGAAGGCATGATCTGAATAACGTGTGCACAGAGACACACATGCAAGCAAATACACACTCAAACTTACACACACACACGCACATACACACACAAATGTACTCGCACACCAGCGCACAATAATGTAAACACATAAAACACTGCAGGCCCGCCCAAAACGCCTCTGACCCCAACGACGGCAGTACAGCAGCAGCTTGCCCTGATAGCAACAGCAGCAGCAGTAGCAGCAGCAGCGGCAGCACCCACGCCGAAAAAGAGGGGGCACATGTGCAAGGGGAGCAAGAGGCATCCTCCTCTTGTGAGTGTGTGTGCGTATGCATGTGTGTGTGTGTTTTGTGTGCGCGTGTGTGTGTGTGTGTGTGCAAGTGTGTAGGGGGGGGCAAGACACAGGATAGTGGAGCTGTCCAAGTAGACAAGCAAGGACTGCCTGAGATATTTCCACTGCTGCGCCCCTTATCCTTAAAATGTGCCCACTCAAGGGTATCCCACTCAACACCGGCACGCACGTACACACTCTCAGACATGCTGTTACATCTGAGCGCGCACACGCACAAAAACACACATACACACATACACACATGCACATACACCCAATACACACACGCACAACACGCGCGCACACACACAATCATACACACACTGACATGTGCTCATACACACACATACACACACATACATACACACACACTCTTATACACACACGCACAACATGCGCACACACATGCACACACACTAAAATGCGCCCACACTCACACACATTACTTGTAGCAGCAGCAGCAGCTGGCGACGCAGATGCCGCTGCAGAAAATGGGCGATACAACATACACGGCAGCAACATCAACGCAGCAGCAGCAGGCAGAGATTTTGACGACGCACGCCCGAGCTCTGAGACCCTGAGTGTGTTAGAGCCCCAGCAGCACCTCCAGCTGACCAAGCTGCGCAGCCACTTTCACAAGGACGTGCGCAAGCAGCTGTACTCAGAGTCTGATGACCGCCTGTTCTTTGACAACCTCAAGGTGTGTGTGTGCGTGTGTGTGCGTGTGTGTGTGCGTGCGTGTGTGTGTGCGTGTGCACATTTGCAGGCGTGAAGCTTGTTTGCGGGTGTGTGTCGGGTGTGTGTATGCGTTTGTGCGTGCGTGTGTGCATGTGTGAGTGTATGGGTGTGTGGACAGTAGTGGGAGGGGATGCTCTGCAGCAAAGCAGGCACGCATGGCACACACTCACTCCAGAGTGCGCCCAATCCTCAAGCATGATGCATTCACACGCACACAACACACGCTCATACGCGTGCACACACTTCTTTAGAGTTCCGAGCATGATGCATTCACACGCACACAACACACGCTCATACGCGTGCACACACTTCTTTAGAGTTTCGAGCATGATGCATTCACACGCACACAACACACGCTCATACGCATTCACACACTTCTTTAGAGTTTCGAGCATGATGCATTCACACGCACACAACACACGCTCATATGTGTGCACACACTTCTTTAGAAGTCCACACGCACGCACGCATGTGTATGTTGGTACGCACGCGTAAACAAGACCACATTCATACATACACGTCTCTCTGCATAGGTACGGAGGTCAAGGCCATATAGGAGCTCTATCAGTATGTAAACAAATGCACTCATGCACTCATGCACACACATACACATTCACACACACACACACACACATACATACGCACTCACTCACACGCGCGCACACGCGCACACACACACACACACACACATACATACACACTCACTCACACGCACACACACACGCACACACACACACACCTACACACACGTCCCCCTGCAGAAGGAGGTCAAGGCCATCGAGAAGCGCATTGATGAGGCGTGCGTCGTGATCCAGCATCTTGAGATGCACATCATCAACGTAGCATGTGACGACCCAGGCACTGCCATTGGCTCGCAGCTGCTCCTGCCCATGTTGCAGGTATGTGTGTGTGTGTGTGTGTGTGTGCGCAGGGTTGTGCGCGTGTGTGTGCGCGTGTGTGTGCGCGTGTGTGAGCGCGTGTGTGTGCGCATGTGTGTGCGCGTAAGAGTTTGTGCGTGTTGATATGGCATGTTTGAATAATCGCATGCAACGCCTTGTGCTGCTGAAAGTTGCTGTTAACGATAAGAGCTTATGTCAATGAGTAATTGTGCAGGTCATCTTCTCTCACTCAGTCTTTGTGGTTGTATCTCCCAAAGCGCGTAATTTGGGGAGCCAAAAAAGAACGTGGCTTGTTTTATAGAATTTCTATGCTGCACTCCCAAAATGCTCCATGACGTCTTACACCTGTATCTCATTTTGTAGGAGCGCATGGATGTGAAGGCCAAGGAGTTTGCAGCGGAGCGTGCCAAGATGGCTGAGTCAGAAATTCTCAGGATGGAGGTGCGTGTGTGTGTGTGTGTGTGTGTGAGTGTGTGTGTGTGTGTGTGTGCGTTCGTGTTTGTGTTTGTCCCTGGGCGTTTGTTATGAGTGTCTTTTTTGGTAAGCAAGAAAGTGGGTGTGTAAAGATGTGAGCACACTTGCTCTTCTGAGCACGCGAAATGCACCTGCAGTTGAAAGTTTGCACAACCTCTCTGAGAAATTACAGCTCACACGTGCACGTGCACACATGTACGCACACACACATGCACGTGCACACATGTAAGCATATACACACCGGCAAGTGCACACACGTATACACATACACGCACACGCACGGCTGTGCATGATGATCATGCTTTGGCCTGACACCTGCGGGTGCTGGGGGTTAACCAAACAATATACCAAAAACTTTGATGCTGACACAGCCTGTTTTTGCAGTATGTGTGTGTGTGTGTGCTTGTTATGTGTGTGCTGCCCTGACTATGCTGCCTGAGAGAGGCGTATGCACAAACAGTTTCAAACATATATGAACACGCATAGAAATAAACAAACCCGCATGCACACGCACACACACATACACACACAA
>Ga0307945_1003592_pt1 | contig 12543 bp, 14 predicted proteins | sample OrgLakmetagen228_FD_201818 | JGI IMG/M metagenome (GOLD analysis project Ga0307945, IMG submission 201818) | Saline water microbial communities from Organic Lake, Antarctica - #228 | ecosystem: Environmental > Aquatic > Non-marine Saline and Alkaline > Saline | place: Antarctica: Organic Lake...
CTCTCTCCCTCTCTCCCTCTCTCCCTCTCTCCCTCTCTCCGTCTCTCCGTCTCTCCCTCTCTCCCTCTCTCGCTCTCTCTCTCGCGCTCTCTCGCGCTCTCTCGCGCTCTCTCTCTCTCTCTCTCTCTCTCTCTCTCTCTATTTATCTATCTCTCTCTCTCTCTCTCTCTTTCTCTCTCTCTCTCGCTCTCGCTTTCGCTCTCTAACGCTCTTCCTTCTCTTTCTCTCCTCTTTCTCGGCTCAAAATTAGGGAGGATGTGAAAGAAACGAAAAAATGCAGGCAGCAGAGGGAGAGAAGTAAGGCTCCTACATTTGAGTTGGGATCAGGAGCCAATTTGGTACATAGCACTGTACGACGGCTTGACCAGAAAAACAAGCAATGCCTGTATGGAATAATGGCACGCGTCCTTAATGCTTATATGCAATCAGACACGCTGCAGACTACCAAACAAAAACAAAGCATCTTCAGAAGCACACGTGTTCTCCTTTCTGATCTACTTTTTTCGTACTTCTCCTCTGGATCCTGTCATGCCAACCAATGTTTCCTCCTGTCACATCTTTATGAAGTTCCAGGCATGTTTGCAGCTTCTGTGCTTATAGCTTATAGCTCATAGCTCTTATGTCATTTGACAGCACAGACTCAGTGCCTAATGCACCCATTGCTTATAGCTTACAGCCTATAGCTCTACGTCATTTGACAGCACAGACTCAGTGCCTAATGCACCCATTTTTCCCGATTGCCCTATCTATCAAATTCAAGTTTGCATTCCAGGCAAGCGTACGACCTGAATAACTAAAACCAAACTGCTGTGGATATTTTACATGAAATTTCTTGCTCAGAATTAGCCTGTCACATGTTTGTTCTGTTGTTCCAGGTATGTTAATTATCTTTTCCTGTTGTTCCAGGCATGTTAATTATCTTTTTCTGTCGTTCCAGGCATGTTAACTCTCTTTTTCTGTCGTTCCAGGCATGCTGCCCCCCCCTCCTCCCAGCAGCAGTGCAGCCCCCGGTTTTAACAACTTCCAGCAGGTGGGCATGCAAGTTAAGGGGCCTCTGCTATTGAGGTACAGCAAAAAGGGTGGGCCTGGCTTGTGCAGGGTGGGCTGGTGGCAGAGTGGGTCAAGGAATGGGCTTGGTCTGTGCAGAGTGAGTTTGTGGCAGAGTGGGCCAAGGGATGGGCTTGGCCTAGATTGTGGCAAAGTGAGTTTGTGGCAGAGTGGGCCAAGGGATGGGCTTGGCCTGGATTATGGCAGAACGTCTGGTGAAAGGTTAGAAGGGTGAACATGATGAAAGGCGGAGTTGATGAAGTAGGTAAAGCATAGGCGGTAGAGGAGGGTGGTGAGCATTCGCCAGCTTTCAGCAGGCGGGGTTTTAAAAATGGAAGCCGGCTGCCCAAAGGTTTAAGGGAGCCTGCGCACGTCACGGCTTGTTTATTTTCTTGAACTCCTGCAATGCAGCACGGCCACCGCATACTATGTGAACCACCCATCATGCTTCGTCACCATCATGTACGTCGTTGTGCCTTATCTGTAGGGTTGGCCAGAACCATATATATACGGTGTATATACGGTATTCTGGCAGGGGGATCACCACATGTATGAGTTGTATACGGTGTACATGTACGGTTGTGTACGGTGTACATGTACCGTTGTGTACGGTGTGCATGTACGAGTTGTATACGGTGGACATGTATGAGTTGTGTACGGTGGACATGTACGGTTGTATACGGTGGACACGTACGAGTTGTATACGGTGTATGTGTACGGTGTACATGTACGAGTTGTACACGGTGGACATGTATGAGTTGTGTACGGTGTACATGTACGAGTAATATACGGTGGACATGTACGAGTTGTATACGGTGGACATGTATGAGTTGTGTACGGTGGACATGTACGGTTGTATACGGTGGACACGTACGAGTTGTATACGGTGTATGTGTACGGTGTACATGTACGAGTTGTATACGGTGGACATGTACGGTTGTGGCCAGCCCTATGCATATGTAGGGTTGGCCAGAACCGAACATATGCACCGTACATGTGGTGATCCCCCTGCCAGAAATACCGTATATGCAGCGTATATATATGGTTGTGGCCAGCCCTAATATGCATGTGCAATCTGTGTCAACAACGAATGCAAGTGTAAGAAACAGGACTTACAAAGATTTACAACATGGCATGACATGGCTGACATGGTGTAGTATTTTGAGCTAATAGATGATGAAACCCACCACGATGACAGGCAGGCGCGTACCTGCAAATTCATAGTATGGATTGTTCATGTTTTGCATGAAAAGTAAGACAAGCACGCAAAAATGGTATGCATAATACCGTTCTTGAAATATATGCACTCACACCCTGCGTATAGTTTTTAAACTAGCTGTAAAGACACAGAAGCACCGGTAGTTGGTGTAGGATTACTAGCTATGCTACTTATGCTTTTGGTAACAATCTAATCATGCAACTCCAATCGACAATGTGTTCATACATTGCTCTGGCAAACCCCACTGGCCTGGTTTTCATCTGCTTGACCTCTCTTATCTTTGCTCAACGCCTCTCTCTTTGCGCTTCACAGCAGTTCCCTCCCATGCAGCAGCAGCAGCAGCAGCAGCAGCAGCAGCAGCAGCCACTTCCACAACAGCAAAGGCGCGGCGGTGTGGCCGGTGCAGGCTACCTCAAAAACGTCATGAGGAGGCGACAGACAGGAGCTGCCGCCTCCTCACCACAGGTCTGTCACACGATGGGCTTGACAAATGAGCGCACAGCGCACACAGGCCCACAATGAATAATGTGCACAAAGCGCATACAGGCCCACAATGAATGTAAATGTAGGCACACATGCCCACATACACACATGCTCACACACGCACACACACACACACAAACACATGCGTGCGCATTGAAGTGCTCACAGGAGTAAAACACACACGTATGCACCCACGCTCTCACACACACACACACACACACACACACACATATGCGCCCTCCTGCGCACACATGCGTGCGCATCAAAGTGCTCACAGGAGTAAAACACACGTATGCACCCACGCTCTCACACACACACACACACACACACACACACACACACACACACACACACACACACACACACACACACACACATACACACACACAAAACACACACACAGGCACGTACAAACACATGCAGGCTCACAATGCATGCACATACATACTCACAAGCCACCATACAGCCATGTTTACACGAACACTTACACAATGAACACAGACAGACGCACACAAAAACATAAATGCACAGGCGCCAGGGGCTCCATCATCTTATGGCGGCTATGCCGGCGGCTGGGACAATTTTGAGGGAGGAGGACGTGAGGGGCCATATGCACTCCCTCCTGGCACCACACAGCAGGTGTGTGTGTTTGTGTGTTTGTGTGTTTGTGCGTACGCTCATGGGTGCATGTGCGCTTGCCTGCTTGTGTGCGTGTGAGTGTGTGTGCAATAGGGTTTGCTTGTATGTGTGACCTATTAGGACGCGGGTGTTCTGTTAGGGCTCGATGCTTAAACAGGCACGAGCAGCTACATTCAAATATTGTAATATCAAACATACAAAATCAAATTTTGTATGTGGACTCCTTGAAGTGCACGTCTGCAACAATTGATTGGCATGTGATTGAATTAGTAGCAACTCCCTATTGAATGAGCATCGGATGAAATTGAAGGTGCTTTGACTCTCTACACGGTAAACGCATATATTGCTTTGTAAAAAATTGCTTCCATACACCATTCCTGCAGCCATACCCATGGTACGCATGGTCAGCATAAGCCACCTTGCTTGTTCTCAGCAAACACTACTCATCCACACCCCTTTTTCTTAACAATCACCCCTCAACGCCAACACACACACACACACACAGTCGTACCCATGGACAGCAGCAGCACCCACTGCCATGCCCCCTTACGAAGAAGATGCCGTACTAGAAAACACCCTACCCACCTCTTCCACCTCAAGGTGGCCACAGCAGCAGCAACGGCAGCAGCAGCAGCCAACTTCGGCAGCAGCCGCCGCAGCCGCAGCAGCAGCTGCAGCAGCTGCTGCTGGTGGGGCAGCTTACTCGTACGGGAGGCAGTGGCGCGAAGGTGATTCATCTTGTGTTGTGGATAATGTCTTTTAAATTATCATTACTGTTACGGGAGGCAGCGGAGTAAAAGTGATTGATCGTGTCTTCTGGATAATGTCTTTTAAATTATCATTACTGTTACAGGAGGCAGCAGAGTAAAAGTGATTGATCGTGTCTTCTGGATAATGTCTTTTAAATTATCATTACTGTTACAGGAGGCAGCAGAGTAAAAGTGATTGATTGTGTCTTCTGGATGATGTCGTTTGAATGATCATCACTGTTACGGGAGGCAGCAGAGTTAAGGCGATTAATCATGTCTTTCGAATGATGTCTTTTGGACGATCATGACTCTTATGGGATGCTGTATATATATGTAAGGTGCTTCATCGTGTTGCCTGCTGTTTGTCTCAAATCTGACAGGCATGGCAAGAACGGTTTGAACAGGGCTGTGTTAGGGAGGTGCCGGCTTTTGCGCGCTTGCTCTTTTCTGCCTGCATTGATTTTCTGTCGCTGCTTGGCGACTGTCAATAACAACTACATCCACACCTCTGTCAAACGTTCTTGTGGCAGGTAAAGACGACTGCAAGGTCACCCTCCTCAAAATCCCTTGGGCTACTGGCATCAGGAAACTGGCATCACGTCTAATCAACGTCTTATCAACTACATCCTTCCTTTCAATTGCACAGGCGAAGGTGGTAGGGCGGTCACCACCCTCAAGGTCCCTGCGCTGCTGGCATTAGTAAGCTGGCACCACGTCTAATCAACTACGTCTCCCCTTTTTGCTGCACAGGCAAAGATGGGAGGGGGGTCACCTCCGTCCAGGCCCTGCGCTGCTAGCATTAGTAAACTGGCACCACGTCTAATTAACTACGGCTCCCCTTTTTGCTGCACAGGCGAAGATGGGAGGGGGGTCGCCTCTGTCCAGGCCCCTTGGGCTGCTGGCGGTGTTGTAGGCAGTGGCAGTAGCAGCAATAGTGCGCCCCCCTCACCAGAGAGCGGCGCAGGGCCTTTTGAGGTTCAGTATGATTACTACGGGCGCCCGCTGGACCCTCAAACTATGTTTGAAGAAGGGTGCGTGCTTTTGCTTCTTGTACATGCACTTAAAGGCACATGCAATTGATAAGCGCGCACACACAAGTACGCACACACACGCACACACACGCACGCATATGCACGCACACGCACGCACATGCATGTAAAGACGCACACTTAAGCACACACTGACACACACGTGTCACATACACGCACAAACACACATACACACACAAACTCACACACACACACAAACACACACTCATACACACACAAACACACCAGAAACCCCTGCTCTGCACTTCCCAGGCCACCCTACACCAACGACCCAGCAGCACCGACGCAAGCCAGCAGCTGGCAAGACCAGGGCCCCACCACAGCAGCATCAGTTGCAGACCCCTACAGCTTCAGCCCCCAGTACGCAGACCCAATGTACGGGCAGCCCCCTCAAGACCCATATGCTGCCCTCCCCTACCCCTCCACCCCTGGCCCATACCGCGAGGAGAGTACTGCCATGTACCCCCCCAACGCAGCTCAAACAGCCTACGACTACGCTGACAGCCCCGCTGCCGACCCCTACTCCTACGACGCCTTACAACCCGCTGTGGCCGACGCACCCTACAACAGCTACCCCTCCCCTTCTACCTCCTCTGACACTGACACGGGCGATGCATACGCACAATCGCCAGGCGACGCGTACTCACAGCCAGCGGGGGGCACGTTCACGCCTCCGGCGGCTGACGTGTACGGCCCTGGCCCTTTGTATGCTCCCTACGAAAATGCTCCTTATGGCGATTACGACCCGGTTGTGGGGGATGCTACCACGCAGGAGTTGTACCCTGGATATTCGTACTCCCCAGCAACAGAGGGTCGCGGCGGGGGAGAGGCGTACGATGGCAGCTTTGCGAGGCAAGGTGAGGCACGATTCGGGTTGGAATGAGTATGAGGGCAGCTTTGCGTGGCAATGTGAGGCACGGTTCGAGTTGGAATGAGAGTATGAGGGCAGCTTTGCGTGGCGATTTGAGGCACGATTTGGGTTGGAATGAGAGTATGAGGGCAGCTTTGCGTGGCAAGGTGAGACACAAATCGAGTTGGAATGAGAGTATGAGGACAGCTTTGCGTGGCGATGTGAGGCACAAATCGAGTTGGAATGAGAGTATGAGGACAGCTTTGCGTGGCGATGTGAGGCACAAATCGAGTTGGAATGAGAGTATGAGGACAGCTTTGTGTGGCGATGTGAGGCACAAATCGAGTTGGAATGAGAGTATGAGGGCAGCTTTGCGTGGCAATGTGAGGCACGGTTCGAGTTGGAATGAGAGTATGAGGACAGCTTTGTGTGGCGATGTGAGGCACGATTTGGGTTGGAATGAGAGTATGAGGGCAGCTTTGCGTGGCGATGTGAGACACAAATCGAGTTGGAATGAGAGTATGAGGACAGCTTTGCGTGGCGATGTGAGGCACAAATCGAGTTGGAATGAGAGTATGAGGACAGCTTTGCGTGGCGATGTGAGGCACAAATCGAGTTGGAATGAGAGTATGAGGACAGCTTTGTGTGGCGATGTGAGGCACGGTTCAAGTTGGAATGAGAGTATGAGGGCAGCTTTGCGTGGCGATGTGAGGCACGGTTCGAGTTGGAATGAGAGTATGAGGGCAGCTTTGCGTGGCGATGTGAGGCACAAATCGAGTTGGAATGAGAGTATGAGGGCAGCTTTGTGTGGCAAGGTGAGGCACGATTTGGGCCGAAATGAGGTGGGCAAGTGTTGGTGGGTGTGAGAGAAGGTTGTTAGGAGGGTACCAACCTCTTGCTAATAGGACATAAGTTCCAGAGGGGGGACACTGGGAAAGGCCAAAGCATGCTCCTTTTTGCATGAAGGTGCAACTACTCACACGTCACTTCTTCAAATTGGACCCAACCTAGCTTCAAACTGATGCTGACTTTATAAGCTACCCGAGCCTGTGCTTGGCTTTAGACAAGTCGCCCTGCGTAAGGAATGACAGGACTAAAAGCACACGTCGTGCATCTGTACCCTAGGGTACTTTTCAGGGGGAACGGCACATTAATTTGCATATCTCGCCAACCACTTCGTCTTTTTGCCCCATTTTTCTTGCAATGATCTTAATTTATTATAAGGACTTCAAAATATTAAACATCACTCAGTTTGGTGCGCTGGCTGGTCAGATACAGCATATGGCTGCTCAAAAAGTAAGGTTCACGCCGCGGCTGCTGAGGCAGGTGGCCCTAACTTGCAGGTTTCAAGCTCAGCTGTATTGAAATCTACATAGCAGAGCTGAGCTTGAAACCTGCCAGTTACGGCCACTTGCCTTAGGAGCATGCAAGAAACATACCCATTCTGGGCTTTAGTGTCCCCCCTCTGCATAAGTTCCAATATGTTCTAGTCTGAAAAAAATGCACGATTGTCAAAATTCACAGTCGCCTTGCTGCGTGTTCTGGATTGTACCTGCCTTGACGACATAATATCCTGCTGAGCGCCTACACCATTTGTGAACCCATTGTGTCTGAAAGAGGTCCAACGCATGCTTTTTCTTCAACTTGGGGGTCACAATGAATGCACCCAAGCCATTTATTTCCTTTGAGCGTTCTCACTCTCACCCTGAGGTGCACACCCCCTTGTGCCCCCATCCTGCGTTGCTTCTTGCCAGGAAATATGCATCCATGCACTTGCTGTTACTGATGCAGGGGGAGGGGCTGCAGCAGCAGTTGCGGATAATAGAGGAGATAACCAGAATGAGGGTGATTTTCGCGCACACACACACAACACACACACACACACACACGCACACACGCACACACACCATGTGCAGGTGTAGATGATAGAGGTGATGGCGAGGGCGAGGGCATGCCAGATCTGGAGGAGGGGCAGCCTTACTGGGAGCGGCAGTTTGAGGGTAGGCCAGAGAGCGATGGTAATAGCAGTGAGGTTATAGGGGGGTTCGATTCCAGCACCAGCACCAGCACCAGCACCAGCAGCAGCAGCAGCAGCAGCAATTGGGAGGGCAGCGATAAGGGTGACGAAAGAGAGGAAGGGAGGAGGGAATGGGAGGTGGATGGTGGAGGTGGTGATGGTGTTGAGTTGCGGGGTGGTGAAGGGGTTGGTATGGGAGGCATGGCAGAAGGGCAAGCAGTAGCAGCAGCACTGCAGCAGCAGCAAGGAGAGGGGCAGAGGATATCAGAGCCGAGCGGCAGCAGTAATATCGAGGATGCGGAGGTGGTACATATTGAGGCAGGTGCTGAGGCGAGCAGGGAAGGGGGTAGCAAAAGCAGCAATCTGGATGGGGACGGTTTGAGGGCAGAGGGCAGTGACTGGAGTGAAGACGTGTTTGCTGTCGATGGCGAGAGCAGCTCAAGGGGGTCGTCTGTTGGCAAGCAGCAGGGAGGAGGGGGGAGGGAGGGGGCAGAGGAGTCATCCCAACCATTCCCAAAGGAAAAATGAGAGGGGTTAGTGTAATGATGGGGCAGGCTGCTTGACTGGGATGTGTACTTGTTGCTGATATGCGTTCATGGTGGCTTTGTATTGTTCGCGGCTGAGGAGCTTTTGCTACTAAGGAAAGACGGGAGTACAAGCTTGCGTGTTGGTAAGCGTCTTGACGCATTGTTTGACGCAGGGAAGGAAGCAGAATGTGTTAAGCGTGTTTCTTTTTTTTGACTTCTTATGCCAAATATTTAACTTGTATAATGATATAATGATACATAGGTTGCGAGTTGGCCTTATCAATAAAGCGACTTCTAGTAGTGTGCAACGTCAACTGGATCAGGCATAAGGCATAGTATACAACTCATTATGACCAGTAAGCTTTGGAGGGGGCGTGTTACAAAGGTCAAGGGGAAATAGCAGACTTCCTACTATGAGGCTGGAAGAAACGAAACAGGAGTAAAAGAGAGCAGGAGAGGCAGGCTGGAATAAAAAAGAAAGCAGAAGAGGCAGCCAGGAAGTAAAGGGTCTGGCTGGGTGAAAAAGAAAGGCGTCAAAGTAAAAGACAAGGATATATACGAGTGGGACTTCAAATAGTGCTGATTCGAGTGCCGGGCAAGGGGTTTACAAAAAGGGTTTACAATGGGGGGAGACCTTCAGCCAGGTTGTTTGGCTGGTCGGCTGCTGACTGGTCTTGGCCAGCCACAACTAAATCCATAAGCTCAGAAAGGAAAGGACAAATCTAGTGTTCTGCTGAGAAAGGAAGTTATGAACAAGCACGTCGGTTGTTGACCTGTTGCGAGGGTTTACAAAGAGGGTAACTGACAGCCGTACTTGATGATGGGAGTACTAGTGGGCAAGAAATAGGCACCAGCTACAAGGAGTACACTGACAAAGAACTCAAGTCTATGATTGGGTTTTTACATGGCAAAAACATTAAAATTAGGCTTTGATGATCAGCGTAAACTTTTACTTAGAGAGAGAAAGCTTATACTCCATCAAGTATGCCTTTCAACTTATCCTTAAGAGCTGGCTTACGACTCAACATACTGGTGAAGGGCTTCTACTGAAAGTGCTCCTTCGCTTCATCGCGCTGCTGGATCTGTGGCATTGTTGCGCAGCTTTATCTTTTTCTTCTATTCTCTTTAAAAAAGCAGTACAATTTCTAATGACATCAGACTTTTGGCTTGTGATCACAGCTGATGTTAAATTGAACCAAAGTGCGAGCAGGATCTCAAATGAAAGATATACGAGGCATGCCAAGCCTACTGCAACCTATAAAGTCGACCTCCTCCTGGTCAGAGCAGGTGCCCCAAAAGCTACTGGAACTTGGGACATTGCAGGAGCATCGGATGTTTGACATAGCTGCCCCTCAAAGCTAACGCCAGCAGATCCCTCTCCTCGACAAACCACAGATCACTACAAGCAGGCGGAAATATCAAGGTTTGTGCTAAGTCAGCAGTACATTAGCATGCAAGGAGGAACTGATGCTGTACATAGCTGCGTCAATGTCTTAAAAGAATATACTTGGACCGACAAGTTGTCAGCCAAGCATGCTGATCTGCGCCTGCCCTCCTGTATCTTCCCCCCAAAAACCGCTTTAAGGTCTATCGAATGATTGTCTTTTCGACCTTGTACAGCTTTGAGAGGGTCCAAGTAAAAAGCACCCTGTAACTTAACGCACTGTCCAGCCACCTCTATGCACCACCGTCTCTTTCATGCACCGTCCAGTCTCCTCTATGCATCACTGCCACCTTAGGATTCCAATTACTCTTGGCACCCTCTCTCTATGCGTCTCTATGCGTCACTCTCTTTAATGACCAAACAGTCTTTCTTGCACATGACTGCGCGTGCCTGGCCTAACTTGCCATGAGATATCCAAAGAATTGAAACGCTCAGCAAAAAGTAGACAACATTTGCCCACTCGGTTAAATTGTTCAGCAAGGGCTTTCCAGGTGTCGATGTAGCTCAGCTGATCAATGTAACTATTATGCCTAACGCCTCAAAGCAGCATCCAAGAGATTAATCTCTCCCGTCAGCCTGTTTAACTATTCACACAGATGATAGCAACTTACCTGCGCTGCGCTCCGGCTGCGTACATTGTGCATCAACCAATTCAAAACCTGCACACTTTCTCCTGTTTAAGAATTTCCACTTCCTGTTTAAGAATCTCCTGTTGCTACAGAAACAATATTCACTGAATGACCAAAGCAAGCCTTTGGATCTCAACCATACGCTTTTATGACGCTTTTTGTGGCTTTACCGTAATAAAACGATAGAGGAATCACCTTACCCATGTGGCCTGGAAACCTGGGCACTTTCACTGACACTGTGCAATACAAGGCGCCCACATCAACTGAATTATGAACCTTTTGCAAACTACTTGAACTGTTTGAGCACAACAGCAACCTACATTGGAAGGCCACGGGCCAACCGTAATCCGTCAAATCAACAAGCATGAATCCCACCTGAACTGCAGCACCAAGTCCTCCTCCAAATCATGACCTGCTGGCGCGCGCGCACACACACACACACGCACACACACACACACACACATGAGTAATCAGTACCGAGCATTACAGCAACGTACCTAAACTGCACCCTGGTGCCACACAAAGCGTCCGACAAAACCTCCACAGCTCTGACCACTTCCTCTGCATTAATCCCACCTATCCCGCCTAAGTTGTGTCCATCTATGCCCCCCGTTCCCCCCTCCTCCCGATTAAAGCTGCCATCCCCCGCCCCCCCCCCGCTATGCATAGCCCTAGTGCTGCTTGAACTGCCTCGCATGGTGTCGGGAGGTAGGAGCAGGCGGGCAATGGTGGTGTGTAGGATTGCTGGCTCTTTCACCATTTGAGCGTCGTGAGGAGGCGCTCTTGGGAGAGCTTGCTGCAAGGCTTCACGAAGCTGAGCGGGCTCAGAACCTGGAGGCACAAGAGGCAAGTGGAATTATAGAGGTATTGGAAGATAAAGTGCACTCCAGTAACCATGATAATAAAGTGCACTTCAGTAACCATGATAATAAAGTGCACTTCAGTAACCATGATAATAAAGTGCACTTCAGTAACCATGATAATAATGTGCACTTCAGTAACCATGTGGGTATGCAGATGATCAGGATCAGAGCCTAGGAACATAGGCAGGAAAGTGTTTGAGCACGGTATAAGCTGCTGACACAATAAATCTGTGCAGTTGCACGTGCTCAAAGTCTAGAAGGAAGCACACAAGGAGGGGGAGAGTGTGATTTGTTAAAATAATCCACACAGCAAAGCAGGTAGGCTTCAGGAAGGCACACGACATGTACAAAGAGCTAGATGCAATGATTTCATTCTGAATCTCATACCTGGCCCCCTGCAACTTAAATAGGGTTGGCCAGAACCGTATACCTACACACAACGTACATGACCAAATATGTGGTGATTTCCTTGCCAAAATCACCGTACATACACCGTATATATGTACTTATATGGTTCTGGCCAGCTCTAATCATTGGGGTTACACCGCTTAGCTGTAGCAGCCAACCCAGAGCCTGGATTTCCTTTACACAAACAGGCGAAGAGAACCAAAAGAGAGTTAAGATTGAACATCATAATGCCCACTTCTCAGCTGCCTGCGTGCCTTTCAGTAAATCTGAGAATGGTGCACAGAATGGAGTGCTTAAAGAACACAGCACACACGCACCAGCAATCGCCTGCCAGCATGCTACCATCACTCCTGAGCTTGTCAAGACCACACGCTCCAAGATTGCTTCAACAGGGCATAATGTGGCTGCCACATTCTTGATGGCACGCTCCTCCACCTCCACCTCGCCTGCCGTGGCAGGCAGTGGGTGCACGTGCGAGGATGCATGGTAGATGGTGGCGTGGTACAGGTGATCATCCTGCATGGTAGATGGTGGCATGGTACAGGTGATCATGTCATGGTGATCATCCTGCATGGTAGATGGTGGCATGGTACAGGTGATCATGTCATGGTGATCATCC
>Ga0307945_1003593_pt1 | contig 12542 bp, 15 predicted proteins | sample OrgLakmetagen228_FD_201818 | JGI IMG/M metagenome (GOLD analysis project Ga0307945, IMG submission 201818) | Saline water microbial communities from Organic Lake, Antarctica - #228 | ecosystem: Environmental > Aquatic > Non-marine Saline and Alkaline > Saline | place: Antarctica: Organic Lake...
TGGTAGGCTGGTGTGATTGTAAGAGGCACATGTAGCGTTGTAGCGTTGTCAACAGCTTTCATTGTACAGTCGAATAGCAAATATAAGGGGGAAGCTGCTTGTTGATTACCTTACAGGTGTAGGTGTCCCTTTGGCACGCCTTTTTAGTATGGTCCTTTTTTCCCATTCAACTATGTTTGCCTCAGCATGAATTTCCTATTCCGCTATACATTGAGCATCGCTGCAGCTCAGATGCACATATTTTGTGATTTGGCATTCTTGGTGCATAAAAGACACGAACAGTGCTGCTTTGTGCGTTTTCAGCCACTCCAGCACCACTCTGCTCCGCCCGGCTATGGATCCGCTCTGTTCTGGCCTCTCAAGTAAGTTAGATATGATTTGCCTAGAAAGGGAGCCTAATCATTCAAACGCCTACTATTTACAGAAAAAGAACAGACAGTGTAGACACTACTGGCATAGATTAGGAAAGGATTTTGTTTTTTTTGCACCACCCAATGGATGCAGAGACACACAACATTCCATCTGGAGAACAAAAGAGGAAAGGCTTTTCAGTGGGGATCAGGTGGTTGGGAGGCAGAGGCCTGCGCACCACCAGGAGCATTGCTCAGATAATTTTGGGGTTGTGTTCAATGTTCAATGACTCGTCTTATCTGTAAAATTCTGGTTGCGGATCTGATTGCATGTAGGCTTGATTTTTTCATGAGTGCTGTGCCAGTAACTCCGAGGCTGTGGAGTGGGTTCCTTGTGTGGTTGCTGTAAGTGGTGCCTGTTGCTCCTAGCAGAACGGTGTAGAGGGTATGCGGCGTCCGAGTAAGCAAGGCATTAGCAGCTTATGTTTTATGTTGTTCTAGTGTTGTTTCTGCTTGTTGAGTAAGAAAAGTGTCTACACAGTACTTATTTTGATTAATTGTACACCGCGTTTGTTTGGTTGTATGTATCTTGGTATCATATCCAGGGGGTATGAATTGGCAGCGCCATCTGCTAGGTTATCACGTGCAACTCTCCTTGCATTATTGGCAGACCTAGTTTGGTATGTGTTCATTGGGTTTTGTTTGGGGTGTGGTTGCTGGGTCAGAGAAACTATGATTGCGTTTGGCTTGCTAAATTTCCGCCGCTGTTGTGCATTGAGATTGGAAGGTAATCACCAGGTTGGGATCATTCCTATCTGTGTCTCTTCTGACGGGCATATAATGCCTTGTTGTACCATTTTTTCACGACAGCCTAAGTTGTATGCATCCTGTAAAATGAGGAGGCACTGAAGGGTGATGGTGTTGGAGCATTTACCATCTATGCCGTACACACATGTTACCTCTGAGGGTCTGGAATTTGGAAAGTACGACTTTTGTTGGCCAGTCCTCTGCTTGTGGCGGTTGGCTAGGTGTGTCCGACATAGGTGTTTCCGAGTCGTATTGCTCACTGTCACGTGTTGTATCTTGTACTGGAGGTGGTATGATGAGGTCGACTTGTCTGTTCCATAGTTCATAGTTGCCTGTACCCTTGATATCGTTTTGTGGGTCAGTAGGTTGCATGTCGAAATGAAAATTTGTCCCTTATATGGTTTTCTAGTGTAGATTTCCATTGGGGAGTACGCCTGTGGGATCCTCCAATCCAAACCTGGCCAGGTTATCCATGTTCTAGTCCGTGGGTGTGATTTGACATTTTTGTGGAAAGTTTTAATGTCTGATGAGCAGAAAAGGCGCGTCATCAACATCATTAGCCACGTTTGATGCCTTCCTAGGACATCACAAAGCACTCTACACCACCTCCTATTAGGAGTGAAAAGCATTATTTGCAGCAGCTAGTATACAAGAAATCCATTCAGACACTGGCAACTCAAAGTTATTGGTTTGGATGCCATAACATTTGTGAGACAATACAGCTTACACTTAGGGTAGGCCAGAACCATATACTATATACGGTGTACAATGTGTACATACGGTATTTTTAGCAGGGAAATCACCACACCACACATACGGTCATATACAATGTACAGATATGGTTTTGGCCAAACCTGCTTGCACTCCATCCAACCCGCAATAGAAATTGCACACATGTTCTTTGCAATATTTCATGCAACCCTCACAAGTTTTAAATAAAAACTTCCCCATGGTATGCAATCCTCTGCTTTCCAGCAACCTTATTCCCAATGAACAGCTTTCACCTTCCCTTATTTTCTCCAGATATGATATTGTTTGGCTTAGCAATTACTAGGTAAAACAGGGTTTAAAACAACAAGAACAGCCTTTCCATTTCCGGTGTTTATACCATGTATTTTCTTGTATCCATTTGTTTGAATCATTGCACGGCATGTGTTACAGAAAATGCGCAAAAAAGTAGAGACATAAGACAATCCCAGACATAAGACAATCCCTAGCATGAGGAGCACACTCTGGCCCTGTCAAATTGGGAAACGGATACCACTATGACGACATTGAGCGGCAAAAAATGCGCAATGATGAGCAGCCACACAATCTAAATGCTTAATTCCGGCAATGATTAGATCCAATGTCACAAAATGAATGCCACCAAAGCCAGTTGGTAAAACTAGAACGAGCTAGTATAGGGTGCAGTGAGCTTCACCTTCTATTTTACAATTCCTGGGTATAAGTCCAGTACTGGAATCTTCAAATGAGCTATAGATACAGCTGTCTTCATGTTCAACCCCGCACTGCTTCCTCCTCACTGCCCGCCTCCTCTTTCCCCTCTTGATCCTCACAAAGGTTCAGCCTGGTCTGCTGCGAGGTGCCTCGAACCAGCCAATATAGCATGTGACATGGCTGCAGGACCCCAGCACGGACCCTTTGCTCTGCCTCATTGCCCGTATCTTCTAGCCTCTCTAGCCTCTCTGTGCTTCCCGCTCCGTTCTGATGCATGCTGTGGTGAGAGCTGTTGCAAGCCTGCCCCCCATCCTCCTCTTGCTGGTGCTGCAGCGCCCACTGCTGAGCTGCCGCACCTGCCACAGCTGCGATGTCAGGCACTTTTCCTGCAGCTGGAACAAAGCGCCGCCGTACGAGACGTGAGCCAGTGGCTGTGTCACAGTGCCCTCTGCCTCGCTTGCTCGTCTCATCCTGCTGCCCTGCTTTGCTCAACTTTTCCTGTAAACACCTCTCTTGTTCCCCACCTTCTGATAATGCCCCGACCTCACCACACTCGTCCTCCACTATTGCTTGCGCTGTAGTTTCCCCTCCTGCTTGCTGCTCCTGAAACGGCAGACTTCTTCTCTGATCAGTACTCGTAGCATTCCCTGTGACGCTGCCGTCGACCCCCTCTGACTCTGACTCAGACTCCAATGGTGCCACAGCAAGGGGAGGGGGAGGGGGGAGAGGCAAAGGCCTGTGCCGACATGCATCCACCAGCTGCAAGATACGTGCGCGTGTGATGTAAAATTGGCAGCGTAATTTATATCATCATAGGTACCATCAATGTTTAATTTCAGAAGATTAATGAATCAGAGAACACGACATCAGCCGCGCACAGACACACATGGTTCATTTAAAAATAAGCAGACTTTGTGCCTTTGTTGTACCATCACGATATTTCTTAAGAGCCAAAATCTGGCTTGTGTGAGGATTTTGGCCTGTTAACAATCCGGAGGGAAACGGTCATAGACAGATTGCAAAAGATCTTGTGCACCCTCTAGTGGTTTCCTCATGCACTAACAGTCCTTTTGAACTGAGACAAGTCACAAGTCACACCTGCAGTAGCCCCCCCCCCTGAGCAATTCGCAGTGAACTGGCAAAGCAGGGATGGATCTGGAGCCCACTGCCACGACCCCACCTCCCTTGGTGGCCTGCACTGACCATCCTCTGGCTGCGCACATGAACAAGCATGTAAGGGGGAGCCTATAAAAACAAAAAATACACGCAATTCCATCAAGGAGGAACTGGATGTTTGCTGATCAACTATGAAAATAGAAGCAGCCAGGTTGGAGGTTAGCTAGCAATAGGGTGCATCAAACAGCCAGCAAACTAGGAGGAATTTTATCCTGGGTACAAGTGTTCATACATACAATATTTATACAAAGGCCAGGCCCATAATTTCCTCATCACCTGCTATTGTAGAAGTAAGTGCCACGCGGTGTCTGGACGCACTTGAGGAGAGCATCCAGTGCAATCCAAGCAAAATCCTGCTTTTCTGCCCCCACAACCTTTCCCTTGTTTACATAGCTCTGCTGTGAGTCCCTTGCTGCTGCTGCTGCTGCTTGTTGCTGCTGAGGTTCGAGGTCTACAGGAAGAGAACGAAAACCACATTTAAACAAATTGCTATCACATGAACTAGGAAAGGACTTGGAACGTGGAATGTTTTTGGTCATAAATTTATATTTGACTTAGTTTATCAACTTTTGGCCTCCTACACACTCTTATAGAGCACCATAATGGTAAGCTTTAAAGTAAACAGGTAAAGGAGTCAGGGCACTTGCTTTAAGGCGATGTGCAGCCTAAAAGCATTCACTTATCTAGTTCAGAATTCAATGATTGCAAACAAACACTTTTACTCTGCCATTCTAATCCCCCACCTGCACGCTTCTTCCTTGCTCTAGCCCCATCATTCTGCTGCTTGGCCTGCTCAAATAAGAAGGGGTCTATGTAGGTGACCATGCAAGCGTACATGTGGTAGGAGCCCTGCACAATTACAAGGAGGAGGAAATGCACTGCCATGTTAGTGAGGGGAAAAGTGTCCTTCAAACACTCTCCTAATTAAGGGAAACATCAGCTGGTCCCAAGCAGGGTGTTATCTTGAAGAGCAGGGGTACAAAGCAAGTCGCAGCTTGCTACGACAGAAAATTGTATGACAAGAGGCGAGACGAGACAGGTTTGCTAGTACGACTTATATTGCAGTGTGTTTCACCTGATTGTTTGGCATTGGAATCACCACGCGCATGGTGTTGCTATGGACTTGAGACAAAATGGCACAAGGAAAAAGCAACTTATTTTAAGCAAGTCCAATATCATTACGCAAGAGGTCATCCTCAAGCCGCCCCCCAGCAGGTCGAACTCCCTGTCTTTTAGAAGGGCGACGACACAGGTGAACGGAAAGGGGTCTGTGTCGCCGTCTTCTTGTTGTGCAGCAGCTTGAGCGAGGACAGGTCAAAGCTTTGAGCATGTATATGCTGACATCTCCCCACCTTTTTTAATTGGTGGACACTGTGAAAGCTATGGCCCCCCCTGGAAAGACGCTCTGCCATAGCCAAAGCACTGATCTCTACGGCCTCGGTATCTACGCTCACTCCCCCAAACAAACCCAGTGTCTCCTCTGCAAACTCCCTGTGTGCACGCACAGTGTGGCACATGTGCCATTCGTACATTTATCTTTAATTATGCGTAAGGGTGGGTAAATAGGGTGTCTGATTTTGCCAGCGAGGCTCGGCGAGCCTCAACGAGGCTCGGCACTCGCTGGGGAGGCCCTAGTTGGTGCATTACGGTTAGAAAATCACTTTTTGGGGCGGAGCCCCCCAGGGCGTAGTCCCCCTTATGTTTGGTCCACTTGCTGAGTCACCACGCTGCAATTATAAAGCTTTGAGCTTTCCCGGCCACCTCAGAGTGTAAAAATTATATAAATAGAAGCTAACTTTGTGCTGATTCCGGAACACTCCGGTCAAACCCCCCTCCACTCGTGACTCCAAGGGGCCACTGTTCCCCCCGGAATTCGATTGGGTGTTTTTATCATATATTTAGAATGTTTCCCATCATATTCTTAGCCCTTCTTCAGTGGTGTTCGTTGAGTGTGGTAGAAGGCCGACCGTTTCCAACACGCTAGCAGCGCTTGCAGCAGCAGAGCAGAGACGGCAGCAGCTTCACAGCACTCGGGAGGACAGGCGAGCAAGGGCCCGGGAGAGGACCCGCGTCCAGCACTTGGCACAGCACTTGGAGCAACAGTCTCAGCCTGACAATGCCACTCAGCAGGCACAGGAAGCAGCAGCCCAGCCAGAGTTGGTGGCTTTGAACATTCGTATGGAGCTCAGACGTTCAGAGGAGCAGTTTAGAAGGATTGCAGCCACCCTGAATTGCTCGCTCACCCGTGAGCACACAGCTGTTGAGGTATATATCGGAGGTCTTACACACCATTGGCAAGCAAACAACTTCAGGCACGGAATGGTATGACAGGGACTGTGCAAACGCAAGAGGTGGGGGTGCAGGGGGGGCGTGGCCCCCCCTGAATTGTTGAACTCATTTGCCGCTCTTCATTGCAAAGACCAGGCTGCCATCTCAGAAATGGTTGAACAGGAGCAGTGGGGTGCAGAGGGAGTCCCCCCCCTGAATCGCTCTCACTACATCAGGTACAACTTCAATGCAGCGCAAGCTCCGCCCATTTTTTGTGATCCATAGGATCTTACCCACTTGTTTAAATCTGCACGGATTGAGCCAAAACTTTTATTGTTGTTCGCTTATATACTAATGAATATTAACGTTGAGACCAGGTGGAAAATATGGGCGTGTGAGCCAGGAAAATTTGGTTTGTGTTTACACCCCCCCCTGTTGCACACCCCTTTTTAACTCTTCCTGGTGTTACATAATAATAAATGAATATTATTATTGATGATACTTGGAAAAAGATGGCCTGTCAGCCGATTCAGCCACGAAAATTCGGATTTGGGGATTTTGGGAAATTTCTCAGAGGGGTTGACTGAGGAAATGCCTGAAAATGTGCCCTTTTTGCACTCTGAATCCTGCCATTCACTGCCCACTCAGCCAACTGACACCATCCTGGCTTTAAATGAAAGCTGATATTGTAAGCTGCACGAGTTTGTGCTTGTATCCATGTAAGTCACAGTGTGCGCAAATTGACGGGGGTCAAAGCTCACCTTGACTGCCCAAACCCTAATTTGGTGCCTTTCTATGGGAAAATAGCACATGTTGAGCCACATCACCACGCACTTCATCTTTTCACTTGATTTTTTTGCAATCATATTTGTTTATTACAACAACTCCATACCACACGAAAGTATGCCATTTGGTGGAGTGGGTGATCTGCTGTGAAAATATTGTGGTGAAAAGTGGGGTCCACGCCGCGGAAAATCAGACACGTGCGCCGTAAGTTGCTATGTTCAAGCTCAGGTTAGAGCAAGGGCTGCCTCTGGGTGCTAAGCTTAAACATAGCAAACTTTGGCGCCCATGCTCAATCCACATTTTAAAAACACCCCTTTTTTTAACTCAGTCAACCCCCTCTGAAAATTTTTGGGGAGATGGGGCTGATTCCGCCCAAGAAGTGGACACCCTCGCTGACCGACGAGTGTCTTCCACACCGGGAAAGAGGCTCGTCAAGGTCATCGGGATCCACCCTTTATTATGCGACATGCGCAATTACAAATTTATGTAAGCCTGCAATTCGTGAGACACATTCAACTTCCCGTTTTAATCAGGCAACTTTCATATGGCAGTCCTGCAGTCTTTCTTCTGATGCACTTGTAGCCTGCTATCCTGAACAAATGTTATAATTTGACCTGAATCGAGTACGGCAGCTAACACTACCCACCACTCATCTCAGCAGCCCACCTGCTTGCAGTCTCAATGCTATTTTTATCTGAGGCCTCTCTTTTGCCTCCAAAATCACTCCCTGTTTCAGAAAGTAGGGATAAAAAATCGTCAACTCTTTTTTCTTTCCACATAGCCTTGAGCTTTTGAACCTGCCAGGCAGTATGCACTCACACATGATCGCTCCCATTTTGCCTTTGGGACCAGTGCGGACCACCTCAGATCCCAGAAGGACTGTTTTGCAGCATTGAAGAGGAAATTGTTTAGTCGTTTGCAGAGCAAGTGCGATGTGCGCATCTGTAGTCATTTGTTTCTGCAACAGAGTGAAGCACACACCATAGCACTCCCCGCTGTGGCTGAAAGAAAAAGGAAGCACTCCGCTGGCCTTCCATTCGTTTGGAGCGAGGCTGGCGATCCGACTCCGTAAGAAATGATCATGCATCGGGCCTTTGCCCTGTTGAGGGTGTCAATACATTGTAGAAAGGGACCCAAGGTGTAGGGATCCAGGAGTGCAGATGTTGCTGTGCGTGTGTTTGTGTGTGTGTGTAGATGTGTGTGTGAGTTTGTGTGTGTGTGTGTGTGTGTAGATATGTGTGTGTGTGTGTGTGGTGTTTGTGTGTGTGTATGTGTGTGTGTGTACGTGTGTGTGTGTGTGTGTGTGTGTGTGTGTGTGTGTGTGTGTGTGTGTGTGTAGATGTGTGTGTGTGTGTGTGTGTGTGTGTTGTGCATGTGATTCTATGCATGTATGTATGTGTGTTTGTGAGTGTGTGTGTGAGTGTGTGTGTGTGTACGTGTGTGTGTTTGTGTGTGTGTGTGTGTGTGTGTGTGTTTGTGCGGGCGTGTGTGTGCATATTTGTGTGTGTTAATTGTATGTGTATTGCTTGGTGGGTTGGTGGGTTGGTGGGTTGTGTGTGTACCCACCAAGGGATATCAATTCACCATTTTCACTTCACATTTGTCCTAATACATAAAATTTCAATATTTATATTTATGCGCTGAAACCAAAACTACTATGCAACGTTTCTTCTTTTTGATGACTGTACAATAATGAAGCCCCATGGTGAAATCAGCTGCAAGGGAGGCTGCCCCATACCAGCCCGTGGGCCCTGCCTGCTGGGGAGTTTTGCATGTGGCAGTAGGCTCCCCTGTCTGCTTCCTCGCGCTGGCCGCCCAAGGCCTCTCCACACGCAGCTCCTGGTAGACATGCACGAGCACCACATATCAATAGTGTGTCAGGAGTTCTTGCAGTAGTGGTGTACATATTTTGCAACTCTGTTGCGAACGCGTATGCCAACCTTTCCCCAAGATTCCTGAAGGTCCGAACATTAACACAGATCACCAAGACCTGAACCACCTGCTTTTCCAAGTCATGCTACTGTGTATCTGCTTGCAGGCCAACAGGCGAATCCTTCTCTGTGCAGCGAGTGCAGGGGGTCTGCCCGCAACAACATCCACTACGGCGGACCTTCTGATTGCTCCTAATATTGGGAGCTACACCAGCAGCTCAGGGCATGGCCAGCAGCATATGACGCACTCTACCCCTCCACAGGTGGCTGCAGCCACTCAGTGGGGCTCTTGGAACAGTGGCGGGTACGTGGGTGGAGTGTTGTCTTTGTTTGTCGGTGATTCAGCAGGCAGTGAATGACACTATTTTATAGGGGTGGCCTGAGGAGAGAGGATCCTTGACATGTGAATGGAGTGGGCTCACGGAACGCTTGAACAGGGTCCATGCTTTGCTTCCTAAGCTATGTGCGAGATTGAGCCTAGAGAGGATAGTTTGACTTAACATTGTCTGTACACCCTCAGATGTCTCTAAGTTCATGCTTGTCCCTTCAATTACACCCTGGCCTGCCTCCCGAGCCGCAGTCCATTCCATTTTCAACACAGGTAGAAAGAGAGAGTGAGCAATCCGGGCAGAGACTCAGCAACTCTCAGAAGACTTGGGCACACCGCGCTTACATACATGCAACAAACACAGGTCCTTCTTCCCAGCTGTCGCCCTGGGTGTGGCACTGACCCTGGCCCTCCAAGGCGTATGCCGCTGGGTGTACCGCCAGTTGGTGGATATAGGCGGCATCTGGACCACACGTCTGCTGGAGTTTCTCAACGGCGGACAAGTAAGGCTGAGAGTGTGTATGGCTGGATGGACGCTTTTCATTTGTGCCTTTCTGAATGCTCGCAAAGCACAGCACGTCAGAACACGTGCAAGCAGAGGCACGAGACTGCACCTCACATTGCGCGCAGGTTAAAGGCAGCGCCACCTCCACCACAACCTCCCCAAGCTCAGCAAGTTCCGCAGACGGACTGGGCAGCAGTGATGGCCAAGGTGCGCAAGCAAGCTTCGATGTCTTGTGTTTGCCGTGCATATGCAGTGTTCTGTTCTACCAATGGATGGCCAAGGTGCGCAAGCAAGCTTCGGTGTCTTGTGTTTGCCGTGCATATGCAGTGTTCTGTCTAATCACCCCCTCACATTTGGCACAAAGTGCTGGAAACCTGCACTGACACGCTTGACTGTTAACAATGCCTGATCTGCTTATCTGATGTATGGGCAATTGCAGATTTTTGATGACGTATCTCATTGAAATTCAAGTTTCTAAGTCAGCAATTTCGCCTGCAGGTGCTGTCTGCCTCTGCTCTCTGCCCCATGCTCAGGGATCTCCAAAAAATCCAAAATGTCCATTTCCGTGTGCATATTTTTGCAGGCTTGCTTTGAAAACGTTTTACAACTGCATGTTTGTGTTGCAGCACAGATAGGCTTGGAATTCAAGTATATTAGTGTGGCGTGCATGATTGGCACGCGTGTGCACTCAAACAGTTGTACACATATAAACATGAATTCACCCACACATGCAGATGTGCGGCTGGCGCTCCCTGCTGGCGTGACTGATGCCACGTCCTTAGTGGACCAGATCAACCAGGGAGAATCTGTGGAGTGGGTCAACATGTGCATTCGCAAGGTGGGGGTGGGCAGGCTTTTGCCACCCTTCCTCGTATGATGAGCACAATCAATGGTTACTGTTGGCAGCAGCAGAAACACCAACTGAAACGTCGCAGGGATGCGTGCGTACCATGCACGTATGGCTCCAGCCTTTAAAGTATGTGCTTGTCAGTTTGTGTTTCTGTTGTACACGCACGCCTCCTCTAACCCGGCAGCTTGGGTCCATCTCACGCCTCATGGAAGCACGCTACAACAATATGCGCGTTATAACAAATTTACAAATTTACTGTACCTTACCGTACTCAACCCCAGAACCCAAATTTGATCAATATTAAAAGTAGCTCCGGGAAACCTTGAAAGAAATAGTTTAGCCATCCCCGCACTAATTCCGGTGGGGGGTTTGCCCAGCGCTTGCACAAGTGCGTAAGTATATGTATTAGTATGCGCGTGAGCGTGCATATACATAAGCTTGTTTATGTGTGCGTGCGTGTGTGTGTGTGTGTGTGTGAGAGAGAGAGAGAGAGTGTATGTTGATGTGTGCATGCGTGCATGTGCACGCGCGCTCGCATGTGGGCGCGTGCTTGCGGTTGCGCGTTCAAACGCGCATGTCAGATTGTGCATGTGTGCGTGCCTGTACGTGCCTGTATGCTAGTGCGTGCATGTGGTTGCCTGTATTGCTTGAGTGTGCATGAGTGTGCATGTGTGTGCATGAGTCATAGTGGCATGGGCAGCCGGAGCACCGGCTGGGTTGGGGGGGGGGGAAGGGATAGCGGAAGAGCCATCTCTTCTCTGTTTGGCCACCCTCCAAACATTATTTTTGCCAATCCCCCAAACACCCCTAGAGCGTCAAAAAGTATAAATTTAACGATACCGTAACCAACCCGGTGGGCCAAAAACGTTATTTACCCGGGGTGATGTCGGTAAGGTACGGTATGCGTGTTCACGCACATAAACATCTTATATGTAAGCATGGGTAATTAGGGTGTACAATTTTGCCAGCGAGGCTCAACAAGCGTCGTCGAGGGCGAGGCTCGTCGATATAGGCCCTAGTTGGTGCATTGCGGTTAGAAAATCACTTTCTGAAACTTGCTCGGATTGAACCGAAAAATTTTCATAGTTGGTTATTAAATATCGTGAAGAGACCGGACTGAAAAGAGCTGTAGAAAGTGTTTGGAGAATCTCTCATGGTGCATTGCCTGGACAGGCATACGCACATCATATTGGCCGGAAATAAGTTCTATATAGTCTGAATAATATCTGATAATATTATAATGTACAAAATTTCTGCCCATTTTGGGGCGTCGAGAAATGAAAGTCCGACACTTCCTGAACAAGACTGTGACATCGTGATGTGCCATTTTTCGCGCATACATTACACAAAAATGCTTTATATTATTATACAAAAAATGCAGTCGGTTTTCCCTGATATTAGGAATGTTCAGGAAATTTCCCCTGATTACCCCCCAAAAATGGACACCCTAGTTGCCGTCTAGGCTTTGACAGCAGTGACGTCGTTAAGCCTCGACTAGAGGCTGGCTCACCCTTACTTATATGTATCTGTATACCATACTGCACTTATATCACCACGTACCCCAAACGTTTTTGACCCCTCAGGGAGTGTCGTGACCTGTTAAAATAATTGAATGAGAAAGGCCTCGCAAAGTACGCATCAGGCACGATAAAAATTGTTGTCTTGAGGTCCTAAATCTAATCCTGGTCAAAACACCCCAAATGGCTATCTTGCTCCGAATAATGGGCTTTCCCCCATTTACCTGCCATTCGAAACGTGTTTCTTTCAATTTTTGCCTTTGTTTATGTACATGAAGGACTTGCTTTATCAGGAAAGGGGCAAGGTGTTCTCACATAGGCTCGCGCTGTGTTTGTTATCCAAGTGTTGCCCACCTTGCATTGCTTGTATTGGGGTTTATTGATTGGGTTTTTCAAACCTCACTTTCGTTACAGTACGGTGCGGTAAACCAACACTTGCTTGATGTCCACCAGGAGGCTTCAAGGATCATAACTTTTTGGCTTCGGGTTGAAATATAAATTATATATTCGGAATTCTGACGTCGAGAACTGTCGATTGGTAAATAAATGAGTCGATTCTGAGGGGGTGGGGTGGTGCAGGGGGG
>Ga0307945_1003599_pt1 | contig 12532 bp, 12 predicted proteins | sample OrgLakmetagen228_FD_201818 | JGI IMG/M metagenome (GOLD analysis project Ga0307945, IMG submission 201818) | Saline water microbial communities from Organic Lake, Antarctica - #228 | ecosystem: Environmental > Aquatic > Non-marine Saline and Alkaline > Saline | place: Antarctica: Organic Lake...
GCAATATCGGTTTCAATAGGGGGTGACCTTCAGCCAGGTCGTTCTGCTGATCGGACTGCCTTAGTCAGTGGTCTACAGACAGTGAGTGGTTGCAATATCGGTTTCAATAGGGGGTGACCTTCAGCCAGGTCGTTCTGCTGGTCGGACTGCCTGTTGCAGGCACTTAATTGTCAGAAGGCCTACAGACCGACAACGAAGTGAGCAAAGAAGGGTCAAAAAGTTGGTCCTGCACTTCTTGACGGCGTAAGAAAGGAGAGACCAAGAGCGACACACGTGCATGATATTCATACATAAAGTTTTCATAATATACAGTTATAATATCACACAGTTTTTTTTATAATATCATAGTTACCACTCACATTGTACATTAAGGTTGGCCAGGATAACAAACATAGTCACTCACATACTTGCACACTGAATATTTGACATGGCAATAATAAAAGTACTGCCTAGCCATTTCAAAGTTCTAACCCATCCCCGGGTACCAAAGGAAATTTCTCAATGCATAGATGTCTGGAGATCCTGCTTGGAAAATTTAAGCCTCCATTTACTTGTGTTTGCCCCTTACTTGCAAGACCTTCAACTGCATTTAATACTATACCCATTGCCTGGGACCTAATCAACTGTTGGCAAACTACGTACGCACCTTGCTGAATGCATATTATATATTACACCAGGGTTGTTCAGTTCACCTTTTTGGGAACAAGGGTTTGATAAAGTTCGTGAAAGATCTGTAACCCTCGAATTCTTCGAGAGCAGTTTGATGTGTACATTCAAAAATGGAGGAGGATTATACTGGTTTCCGTGGTCATACTCATCCAAAGCATGCTTGCATTGTATTGAATGCATTCTACCATGCTAGAACACCATGCCTAATGCAACACTGTGTATGTTACGCACTTTGCTGAATGCATCATACATCACACTACATGGCTTTAAAAGTTAACACTGGGCAAACTACACACCTCGCTGAATGCACCATACATAGAGTTGATCACAACCATAAATACATACGGTGCAATTACGGCGTTTTTGGCAGGGAAACCACCAAATATACGGTGTATATGTACGGTCCTGGCCAACCCTAATCATACAGCATGATGCATACTATCTACATGGCATAAGCAGCCAGCACTGGGCAAACAACACACCTCGCTAAATGCGTTAAGACCAATGTACACTGTGGTTGCAGACAGAGAAGTTGCTAGGATCATGGTTGCGCTCGTAGCTGCGGCAACCTGTGGTTGCGTGACACATGAATGTATATTTGTGTGTGTGTGTGTGTGTGTGTGTGCGTGTGCATGCGTGTATGTATGAGGATGTATGTTTGGATGTGGTTGCATGACACATGAATGTATGTTTGAGTGTGCGTGCGTGTGTGTGTGTATGTGTGTGTGTGTGTGTGCGGGCGTGGGCACATGTGTACATGCATGTGTGTGAATGCATGTTTGGATGTGGTTTCGGACACATGAATGTATGCTTGTGTGTGTGCGTGCGTGTGCGCATGTGTACGTGTGTGTATCTAGATGCATGTTTGGGATGTGGTTGCGTGACACATGAAAGTATGTTTGGACGTGGCTGTGCGTATGCATGACGCACTCCCACACTCCCCACCCCCACCCACCCACCCACACACACACCCACACAACACACACCTGAGGCCGCACACCCAAATGCAGCATGAGAGGACCTTTGATGATGCCTCCCCCTACACCGCACACTCCTGCCACCAGCCCTGCACCGCTGCACCTACGATTCCACAGCAAATGGTGTGCAGGAGGCTTGCATGTTAAAAAGAGAGAGAGAGAGAGAGAGAGAGAGAGAGAGAAAGAGAGAGAGAGAGAGAGAGACAAAAATAAAGAGGTAGTTCATACATTTAAGCAAAACATAAACTTAAGAGCTTGTGGATCACCACAAGGTCTCAAGCACACATGTAAACGCGCACCACTGAAATCTACCATCACATACAGAACACACCAACTTCCACACACACACACACACACACACACACATACACATAGAAGCAAGAGAGGCATTACAGGGCAACTCACAGCGTAGGGTACAGGAGTGTGGTTTTGGGCGTCCAGTGTATTTCTTGCGGGGTAGGGGCCATGAGTATCACATCTGATGTTGTTGGTGTTGGTGTTGGTGTTGGTGTTGGTGGTGGTGGTAGAGATATGGCCGTGTGTGTTTGGTCTGAGGCTGGCGTGTCATGGTGCTGTTGTCCATGCTGCGGCCGTTGCTTTTGCTGATGTTTCTGCTCTTGCTGCTCTTGCTGTTGATGTGGCTGCTGCATGGGAGAGCCTTCAAGAGTGTCTGTGTGGGGTAGTAGGGGGGCAGTCAGCTCCTGCGCCTGCGCCTGTGTGTGTGTGTGTGTGTATGTGTGTGTGTGTGTGCGTGTGCGTGTGTGTGTGTGTGTGTGTGTGTGTGTGCGTCTGTGTGTGTGCGTGTGTGTAATGCTATTTTGGTGTGTGTTAGTTGTACTTTTGTTTGTTTAGTATGTAAAAACATGTGATTTTTTATTGTGTGTGTGTGTTGGTTTTTGGTCGTGTATGTACGTGTGTGCGTGTTTTTGCGTGTGTGTACTTGAGTGATATTTGTCGTTGTGTATGTGTGCGTGTGTGTCCAGATAAACAGTCTTCACTAAATGACAAACATGCAGTGGGGAATGTTTAAGCATGCTGATGCATTCAAGCGTAAGGATCATGCTACTGAATGTTTAAGCATGCTGATGCATACAAGCGTGAGGATCATGCTACTGAATGATTAAGCATGCTGATGCATACAAGCGTAAGGATCATGCTACTGAATGTTTAAGCATGCGAATGCATACAAGCGTAAGGATCATGCTCCTGAATGTTTAAGCATGCTGATGCATACAAGCGTAAGGATCATGCCACTGAAATTTTAAGCATGTAGATGCATACAAGCGTAAGGATCATGCTACTGAATGTTTAAGCATGCTGATGCCTACAAGCATGAGGATTATGCTACTGAATGTTTAAGCATGCTGATGCATACAAGCGTAAGGAATGTGCCACTGCTGAAGCGGCGGAAATGGATCTTTGGTTTGAGGAGGCGTGCTTCCCAAATTATACAACCGAATTTCACAACCAAATTTTACAACCAACAAGATGAAATGCCAGAGGGGGTTAGCTGAGGTCAAAAATGGTACAGTTTTGGCATGCTCCTAGGGTATGGCTCCCCTAATTTGCACGTATCAAGCTCAGCTCTGATATGTAGATTCCAATGCAGCTGAGCTTGAAACGTACCAGCCAGGGCCACCTGCCTCAGCAGTCGCGGCGTGAACCTTACTTTTTGAGCAGCCATATGCTGTATTTGACCAGCCAGCGCACCAAACCCGGTGATTTTTAGTGTTTGAAGTCTTTATAACAAATTAAGATCACTGCAAGAAATTTGGGGCAAAAAGACTAAGTGGTTGGCGAGATGTGCAAATTAATGTGCCATTCCCCCTGGAAAGCACCCATCTAGGGTACAAGTGCACGACGTGCGCTTCAAGTCTGTCATTCTGTACGCAGGGCGACTTGTCTAAATCTGAGCACATGCTCGGGTAGCTTATTAAGTCAGCATTAGTTTAAAGCTAGGTTGGGTCCAATTTTATGAAGTGACGTGTGAGAAGTTGCACCTTTCATGCAAAAAGGAGTATGCTTTGGCTTTTGCCCAGATAACCCCCTCTGATAAAATGCATGAGACATTAACGAGTCTAAAGCCAAAAACTGCAATTCTGTACCAAGAAAATACTGTGCGAACACCATTTATTTATAGCCTACAACTTATAGGATTAGGGCCAGGCTTAGACATCCCAAATATACCTTGTGAACAGACATAACTACCTCTATCTATGACCAACCTATCACACAAATACTCTCACACGCACACTCACACTCACACCCAGACATACACACGCTCTCAGTCTCACACACATACACACAAACACTTACACACTCTCTCTCTCTCACACACACACACACACACACACACACCTGTGCTCTGTACCCTGTCAGCAAGAGTCTTCCTTGAGCTAGCGCACATTTCTCAAACGCATACAACCCTCGACCATTTGTTTAACACACACCTGCACTCCTATTGAGCCCATCTTCCTGCCGCTGCCAGCATTTGGTTTCCTCTGAGAGCGAGGCAAAGAGTGAGCATTCTGGTACTCTCGCAGCACGCGACTGCGTGTGAGCAGCAGCACCAGCATCGCCACAGGCACCACTGACAGCACAGAGCACCTGCGTTTTTGTATGCGTGCTGCGTGTTGTGTGTGTGCATGCATATAGTAACGTTAATAGACTTTATTATCACCCTAGCCCCCAGCATTTCGCTTCAAAATCAGAAAGTAGTTGAGCATTTGGCATAGTTGTTGCCTTTGCTTTTGAATGTATGGTACGTTAACACCCATTACCATATAGGTAACCAGTGTGCCACTAGTAGGTAACCAACGTGCCATATGCGCGTTTCCAATAATTGAGTCCTACAGCTTGTTGTAAGACGGATTGACACACACACGCACACAAACATACATTCACACACGCATGCACAAAAGAAGACACAAGCACACTCACACACACATACACACACATGCATGCACACACACACGCATACACACATACATTCACACATGCATGCACGAAAGAAAGGCACAAGCACACTCACACACACATACACACGCACACACACACGCATGCACACACACGCATACACACATACAATCACACATGCATGCACAAAAGAAAGACACAAGCACACATACACAAACACACATACACACACACGCACACACATGCACACACACACGCACACACAAATATTCATATACGCATGCACGAAAAGAAGACACAAGCACACGCACACACACACACATTCGCATAGACACACACACTCACCAGTAAGCCAGCGACCCACACTCCACCCATCGATTTGCAATGAGCTGAGTCACAGCCACCCATGCACTGAGGCCTGCCAACCAGGCCAGCCGACCCCAAGGGGGAGTGAAGCCTGTGGGTGGTTGCGCCGCTGAGGATCTGCGTGTGTGTGTGTGTGTGTGTGTGTGTGTGTGTGTGTGTGTGTGTGTGTGTGTGTGTTTGTATGTAGTTGTGAGTGTGTGTATGTGCGAGTGCCCATGCCAGTCTGCCCCAAAGGGAGTGCAGCCTTTGTGATGCATCGTTTGAGTGGCACACACAGAAGTTTCTGCAGACGCGTGCGAGAACGCGTGCGGTTCCAGACACACGCCACAGAAACATACACATACACACCCCTCTTGTGTAGATGTGTCACACACACATGTACACATGTATTGTGTACATGTGTCACACAAACACACGTATTGTGTACATGTGTCAAAGACACACACATACACATACACACACCTATTGTGTGGTAATGTCCCGCCAGGCAGAGGTGGCACTCCAATTGCACCCAGGCCTTGCTCACACCTCTCATACCAGCTGCGCTCAAGCAGCTTGTCCTATGTGTGTGTGTGTGTGTGTGTGTGCACGCACGTGTGTATGTGTTTGTGTGCGTGTATATGTGTCTTGTGTGTGCATATATGTGCGTATGTATATGTGTTAAATCCAGGCACGCTCAATCCGTTTTTTTGTGCGCGTGTGTATGTGCGTGTGTGTATACGGGTCCTGTGAATGCTTGTGTTTATGTGTCCTATATGTATTGTGTGTCTGCATGTTTATATGTGTTCATCTCAGGCACGCTCAAGCAGTTTGAACTGTGTGTCTATGTGTGTGTTCATTCATTCTAGGCACACTCAAGCAGTATGCCCAGTGTAAGGGTGCAAACCAAAAAGCATTTGTCCTCTGCACATACATAAGTTTTGATGTACGAGGAAGGGATTGTAGGACTAACGGGCAGTTCATCATCTCAAAGTGGGGAAACAAAAGGTGGGTAGCCAGATCGTAGCTCATGATTCATAATTACAAAAGGCGGGTAACCAGATCGTAGTTAAAAGTTTGCGATTAAAAAAGGCGGGTACCTACACGTAGTTCATACCTCTTATTTACAAAAGGCGGGTGACCAGATCGTAGATTAAAGTAAGTAACTAATTGTATACTTTCAGTGCGGCAAACACGTGGGTGCAACCTGAGTATGAAAGCAGCAACCATGACAAAAGCAAACTGCAAGTTGCAAGTGTCCAAACTTCCAAATCAAATACACCGTACAAGCATAAAGGTGAGCGAGACGACCTTGGTATTTGACAGATTGTGACCTAGGTATTTGACAGATTGTGACCTAGGTATTTGACAGATCGTGACCTAGGTATTTGACAGATCGTGACCTAGGTATTTGACAGATCGTGACCTAGGTATTTGACAGATCGTGAACTGGGTATTTGACAGATCGTGACCTGGGTAATTGACAGATCGTGACCTGGGTATTTGCCAGATCGTGACCTGGGTATTTGACAGATCGTGACCTAGATATTTGACAGATCGTGACCTAGGTATTTGACAGATCGTGACCTAGGTATTTGACAGATCGTGACCTGGGTATTTGACAGATCGTGAACTGGGCATTTGACAGATCGTGACCTAGATATTTGACAGATCGTGACCTAGGTATTTGACAGATCGTGACCTAGGTATTTGAAAGATCGTGACCTGGGTATTTGACAGATCGTGACCTGGGTATTTGACAGATCGTGACCTAGGTATTTGACAGATTGTGACCTAGGTATTTGAAAGATTGACCTAGGTAATTGACAGATCGTGACCTAGGTATTTGACAGATCGTGACCTAGGTATTTGACAGATTGTGACCTAGGTATTCGACAGATCGTGACCTAGGTAATTGACAGATCGTGACCTAGGTATTTGACAGATTGTGACCTAGGTATTTGACAGATCGTGACCTAGGTATTTGACAGATCGTAACCTAGGTATTTGAAAGATTGACCTAGGTAATTGACAGATCGTGACCTAGGTATTTGACAGATCGTGACCTAGGTATTTGATAGATCGTGACCTAGGTATTTGACAGATCGTGACCTAGGTATTTGACAGATCGTGACCTAGGTATTTGACAGATTGTGACCTAGGTATTTGACAGATCGTGACCTAGGTATTTGACAGATCCTGACCTGGGTATTTGACAGATCGTGACCTAGGTATTTGACAGATCGTGACCTAGGTATTTGACAGATCGTAACCTAGGTATTTGAAAGATTGACCTAGGTAATTGACAAATCGTGACCTAGGTATTTGACAGATCGTGACCTAGGTATTTGACAGATCGTGACCTAGGTATTTGACAGATCGTGACCTAGGTAATTGACTGATCGTGACCTAGGTATTTGACAGATTGTGACCTAGGTATTTGACAGATTGTGACCTAGGTATTTGACAGATTGTGACCTAGGTATTTGACAGATTGTGACCTAGGTATTTGATAGATCGTGACCTAGGTATTTGACAGATCGTGACCTAGGTATTTGACAGATTGTGACCTAGGTATTTGACAGATTGTGACCTAGGTATTTGACAGATCGTGACCTAGGGAATCACAAATTACTTTGAGTGGTTCACATAGGATGAGACTGCGTGCAGGGAGCTTGGCCAGAAGCCATTTCTTTTAGTATCACCCACCGACTAGGAAACTGCTGAGTTTAGCGTATAGCACTCGAACTCCAGTTCTTGGAGTGAAGCAAAGTGTATCACTCATGTCACTCTTGCTTTTTTATTTACTGCGTAAATGATCCACCGCCATCTCACAATGCAAACGTAATTGAGATAAAATCACGAAAACGAGTCGTCTGAGAAGAGCAAGAAGCTGAAAGTGGGACATCAACTCCGAATTCTCTCAGCTTCATTGCTGTGTGCACAACATAGGCAACAACAGCCCACTGGCACAGCCCCCCCGCTGCATCTACTCTGCCACCACCTTCCCTAGGCTACCACTCATCTACGATAACATGGCCCAACTGCTGCCGCACCTATCCACCACCATCTTTCCTGAACTACTACTCATTCACAATGACATGGCCCAACTGCTGCTGCATCTCCTCCACCACCATCTTCCCTAAACTACTACTCATTCACAATAACACGGCCCAACTGCTGCTGCATCTACTCCACCACCACCTTCCCTAGACTACCACCCATCTACGATAACATGGCCCAACTGCTGCTGCATCTCCTCCACCACCATCTTTCCTGAACTACCACTCATCCACAACAACATGGCCCAACTGCTGCTGCATCCACTCCACCACCATCTTTCCTGAACTACCACTCATCTACAATAACATGGCCCAACTGCTGCATGTCCTCCACCACCATATCCCTCTCCCATACCACCACTGATCCACTTTAACACAACCCGCCTGCTGCACCTCCTTTACCTCCTTCATCTTACCTTCACTGCCACCTACCATCGCCCCGCATCGTACTGCCCACCCACACAACCAACCTGCTGCATGTCATCCGCCACCATCTGCCTTTCCTACACTTCCATCTAATACTCAGTTATGGGCCTTTCCTACACTTCCATCTAATATTCAGTTATGGGTCGTTCCTACACCTCCATTTAATATTCAGTTATCCGGTTCCTATACTTCCATCTAATATTAAATTATGGGTCAATGATAGGGTAGGCCAGACCCATACATTTTTAGGTATATACGGTGTATATACGGTATACCTATACGGTATTTTGGGCACGGAAAATAACATACATACGGACATATACGGTGTGTATATACAGTTCTGGCCAACCCCATCAATGAGCTAACCTTGCCCACCCACACGACCCACCTGCTGCATCTCCTCCACCAACATCTCCTCCTGCTCTTCTGCTATGCGTAGCTGGTATGGCAGCTGATATCCCCTGCCCCCCCCCCACCCTGCTGGAGACAGACAGGGATCGCCTCCGCGCACATGGCCCTCCCCCCCCTGTGTGTATGTGGATGCGTGCACATTTGTGTTTCTTTGTGCTTGTGTCCTTTGCGTCTGTGTGAGGGTGCAACGTGTTTTTATTCCAAAACAAACAGGCAAGGAGAAAAGTTTGAAGGCACGACAAGGACACACCGACAAAGCATGAACTGCAGCACGATGAAGCATGAACTACTCACGCAGCATAGTGCCACTGCAACCTATCCCACCTGCGCATGCAGAAATCCGTGTGGCCGTTCCGTGGATTGGGTCCCAGGTCGCCTGTCTTCCACTTTTAGCCTGCATGGTCATGTAGGGGTGAGGTCGGCAGAAAGCGTTAAACTCACATCAAGCATCATGTATCAGGTGGCTGACTGTCTTCCACTGGATTTTAGAGTGTAAGCTTACATGGTCATGTATGGGTGGAGCCGGCACATCACGCAATAAATCACATCAAGCATCAAACTGCACACGCTGCATGTATCAGGTAACTGCCCGTCTTCCACCGGGAGCCTTCATGGTTAGATTTGGGTGGGGTCAATTTGATGCATAAAATACAGAGAGTGGTATTGAGTATCTAATTGTGATGGATGTGGGTGACATGTGGGTTGCTTGATTAACACAGTGGGCTGGGGTGGGGCCGATATATCTGTGGGTGCTAATCTTCAAACCGCATCCATTGCAAAGCACATCTGGGTCCCATCAGAGAGGCGACAAAGAGAAAAGGTAAAATATGAGTCAGAATTTACCTTATTTCCATCAAAGGGGTATAGTCAATATTTTGCTACAATATTTTGCTACATTATTTTGCTACAATATTTTGCTACAACTTAAGGCTGAAAGGGAGCTAGCCAGTACCTCGCATATCTGGGTTGGTAAGAAACCATACATCACGGTGTATATACGGCATATTTCAGCAGGGAAATCACCATACATTCGGTCACATACAACGTAGAAAAACTGTTATGGCCAACCCTACACACATCCTGCATAAAAAAGGGTCAGGATGTGTTGGATAGCTTCATGTAAAAAGGCGAAGAACCAGAAAGCTTGCATCGGTCGTGTTTTGACGAAAGCTTGCATTGGCCATGTTTTGACGTAGCATGATCATAACACACGTACGTCTCACAGTGTGAGTAGGGTTGGCCAAAAAAGTGCATACATGTTGCTTATGATTGAATGTTTGATGAAACCACTGCAAACAATGTCTGTGTATACACCGTATATGTATAATCCTGGCCAAAAGCGTGTATGCATGTCGCATATGATTGAATTTCTGATGAAACCACTGCAAAAAATGTCCGTGCATACACCGTATATGTATAATCCTGGCCAAAAGGGTGTATGCATGTCGCATATGATTGAATTTCTGATGAAACCACTGCAAAATATGTCCGTGTATACACAGTATATATATGGTCCTGGCCAACCCTAGGAGCGAGCCGTCCACTTGGAAGCAACCCATCGCCACATTGCGATGAGATGAAGATACACATTTCTGCGCACACACCGCACATCACCATTGCAGCTAATAAGCACAAAGGGATGAAATGAGGATAGTACCTACACTGTTAGCAAGCCTAAGCTGCAGAACAAACAGCAAGGCTCAAGCGCGTACAGCAGCAGTACCTGTATTGAGGAATGCCCTTAGAGCCTCCTCTCAGCTGGTTGCCCCTGCTGCTGCTGGCGGCGATGCTGCGATGCTGTGAAGGCAAACAGACAAAAGAATGTGTTGAGAATGATTTGCTGCATTTGGTGGTGCTGCCGCAATGCTGTGCCGGGAAACAGACAAAGAAACAGGTTTGAATGAGTTGCTGCTGCTGGCGGTGATGCTGCGCTGCTGTGCAGGCAAACAGACAAAATATTGGATTGAGAATAATACACTGCATTTAGTGGTGCTGCTGCGATGCTGAGCTGGAAAACAGACAAAGAAACAGATTTGAATGAATTGCTGCTGCCGGCACTGCTGCGTTGCGTGCAGGCAAACAAACAAAGGACTGAACGTGGATTGCTATCACTGCTGGTGCTGCTGCAATGCTGTGCAGGCAAACATACAAAGAAACAGGTTCAAATGAATTGCTGCTGCGGCTGGTGCTGCTGCGTTGCAATGCAGATAGACAAGCGAAACAATGGATTGATTGTGGACTGCGACCACTGCTACCACTGCTGTTGCTGCTGAGTAGAATGAATGTAAAGGAACGTGAATAACCCAAAAAGTACATAATGCCAAATCTGCTGTGCAGGCAAACAGAAAGAAGGCTGCCACCGCTGCTGCGGTGCCTGAATCGCTGCCATGTCGACCAAATAAGAGAAAATGTGAAAAGGAAGCGCTATTGCTGTTGTGTTAGCATCAGTGCTGTGCACCTGACGCTTGACGGCGTCAATGGTAAATGACGCTGACGGCGTAATTTATGTCAAATTGACGGTGAAAATAGTAATTACGCCGTCAATCGTCAGAGTTTAGTGACGGTAACGTCGATATCGACGATCGTTATTTACGGTGCCATTTTTGAATGACGCCGTATGTGCACAACACTGGTTAGCATTGCTGCTGAATTGTAGAACAGAGGTCGACACATCATAATTGTGGCTGGATTAAGTTGCACGGCCTTCTGTGTCACATCCTTTCTGCTTTGGTCGGAAAAGAGAAGAAAGTGAGCGATGGGGCATACGTCAGCTATTGAGAAAGAAAGCGGAACACATTGGCTGTAGGGGCATATGGCATATGTCAGCTCCTAAAAGAGAAATACGTCAGCTATTGAGAGAGAAGCGGAACACTTTGGCTATATGGCATATGGCAGCTACTAGGGCATATGTCAGCGGTCGTGGCGACACACGACAGCTTGAAATATGACACACCCACGACTGCTTGAAATATGACACACCCACAACAGCTTGAAATATGATATTGCTGCTGTCTGGAGTGGAGAGCAGGGGGCATAGGGACCAAACTGACATCCTCACGAGAACTCAGACTCTGAACTCACACTCCAAACTCACGTCCTCAAAGTGTATCTGCTGGCATAGGGACCAAACTCACATCCTCACAAAAACTCACACTCTGAACTCACACTCCAAACTCACGTCCTCAAAGTGTACCTGCTGATGTTGCTCTTTATTACCTTGTAAATAATTCCACTGCCATCTCACAATGCAAACGGAATAGAACTGAGCTCACATCCTCAAAGCGTACCTGCTGCTGATGTTTTTGCTGCTGCTGCTGCTGGTGTGGCTGGTGAGCAGCCAGGACCGCAGCTGCACGAAAACAAGAGTACATTGGCAAGCATGTGGGAAAGGGAGGGAGAGAGAGAGAGAGAGAGAGAGAGAGAGAGAGAGAGAGATAGAGAGAGAGAGATAGAGAGAGAGAGAGAGAGAGAGTGTGAGAGAGAGAGAGAGAGAGAGAGAGAGAGAGAGAGAGAGAAAGAGAGAGAGAGAGAGAGGTTTTAGGGCATCCGCATGTGGGAGAGAAAAAGAGGTGAAGTTTAAGAATGTGGGAACAGCAAAAACAGCATGGAAGCGGAATGAAGGGGGGAGTAGGAAAGAGGGGCGAGGGAATGAATTGTGAGTTGGCGAGCATTCAATTTCTTACACGCACATGCTAATACGTGCACCGGTATGCATACTCCCACTGG
>Ga0307945_1003602_pt1 | contig 12528 bp, 12 predicted proteins | sample OrgLakmetagen228_FD_201818 | JGI IMG/M metagenome (GOLD analysis project Ga0307945, IMG submission 201818) | Saline water microbial communities from Organic Lake, Antarctica - #228 | ecosystem: Environmental > Aquatic > Non-marine Saline and Alkaline > Saline | place: Antarctica: Organic Lake...
ACGCTCATTTCTGTTCAGCTACAGATGGGTACCATCACGGCAACCCACGCTCATTTCTGTTCAGCTACAGATGGGTACCATCACGGCAACCCACGCTCAGCTGCCAAAGCCATTGGGAGGGCAATTGGCATGGCAGAGCTCAGGGCCAGTCGTGTCACCTTCAGGAGGCCAGACGAGGCGTGGCAGGTGAGATTGAGTGCGGTTTTGTGTGAAAAGCATAATTGCTCAGGCCCTAGGGTGGCTGCAAATGTGGCTGCCTTAATATGTTCATTTGACATTGCTCAAACTCCTGACCAGCGAAAGAATTACAATCTGCCTCCAAACATAACCTCAAAAAATACTTGGCTCGACTAATCAATCTTCTTTTTGCTGTAATTAAGCTGACCTAAGGTGCAACGCACACCCAAATACCATGTAGATGAATACGGGCTTGCATGTGGACCACGCTGATGAAGAGGAAGTAGGCCAGTGTGGTGGCGATGATGACGGCGTGGAGCACGAACACCGCAGGGAGGGAAAGCCACTTTTTATCGGTGCGTAACTAGGCTAGTCCAGATTTGCATACACACATGCTGTACACTACGTACAGGGTTAGGCCAAATGCACATCAACACTTACCACAAAATTGAATGCTGCTGTAATACTTGGATTTTAGAGCGTGACCAGGGCTGGCGGAATTCACAACTTGCACACATGCCTTACACAGATGGTGGGCATCAGGGGCTGGCCAAATTTACAAACGCAAATATTATGAAATGTGTGTGGCTGTATGAGCTAATTAGTTGGTGCGGTAATAGATTAGCCAAGTCTACGTACACATATGCTATGTGTTGTATGATTTTGTAATTGTTGGTTTGTAAGTAGGGTTATTAGCTGAGACTGCCGCAAAATATGCTACGTAATACCTAATGCACGAGGATGTATGACTGAATTGTCAATGTCAAATTTATCCTGGGTGCATCGCGCATGGTGCTTGCTGTCCTTGCACATGAAGTAAACGTGCACATGAAGTAAATGTGCACATGAAGTAAAGTGCACATGAAGAAAAAGTGCACATGAAGGAAACGTGCACGTGCAGTATAAGTGCACATGAGGTAAACGTGCACATGAAGTATAAATGCAAGTTATTTCTGAGTTGGGTCTGTCACGACGAATCATGGTACCAGCTTAAGCATGGATTGCAAGTATGGGCCATATTCAACTTGTCCATGCCTGGTTTAGCATGACAGGTTAATCAGTGTGCTGTAAGATCAGAAAGCTCGTGATGAATATTCATACGTGTTTGTACGAGTGTAGATGTGCAACCATGTGGTGCTGCAGCTATCAATCCCTGCAACCTCCTGTGTTCCTGCATCCTAATAAACTATTCTGGGCAGTGCGGTAGAGAAAAATGAATTTACTGGTAACATGCTTTTGGTTACAAAGAAGGAAAGCGAGGCATCTCTCCTCCCTCCCTGTGCTCCATCAATATCTTCTTTAAACCAACACACGATGGCAAGGCTGCAAGCTGCAAGGCAGCTTAATCACATTACCCAATCCCCCCTTCAAAGTCCATCATGAAAGTGCTCCACCGCACACCATCGCCCAGGTGCCTATGGGGGAACAGGATGCTACTTAGAGCACAGCAGCAGCAGTAAACGCAGGCACAGCCGGAACAGTAGCAGCAGCAGCAGCATCAATAGCAGTACCTGCTCAGACACACCCGCGCAGTTGCATGAGGCAGCCTTGCAGCAAGTGCACAAGGGCTTCAACGTGCAGCATGCAGGAGGTACCCAACACCGAGAAATTGACGAGGGGGGGGTCACACAAGAGCAGGCCCAGCACCTAGCTCACCACCTAGTCCCCATCTCTTCTCCTAACATTCAGGATTCAATTGTTCCTCCCGTTCCTGTGCCACCCGTCCCTCCCAGCCATGCTGCCATTCTCAAGGCTACTCTGGGCCCACAGCTAGTGCACGTGCCAGCTGCTCGCAGGACGAGCCACCTTCATGTCTTACAACAGCAACAATTGCGAAGGGCATACTCTGACCCGACTGCCACCTCTCACTCCACCCCCCTTACTCCAACAAATGTAGTGGAAGCGCGCTTTGAATCCACCACGCCGCCTGTAGATGCATATACTCAGCCAGCACATGCGCGCAGTCAAGGAGGTGAGAAAGATCAGGCAGCAGGAGGTTCACCGGCTCAATCAGCTTACTCCGAGGGCTCCTTATTCAGCAAGGCCAGTGGTCCGTCTTTTGCAGGAGGCAGAGGTAAGCAGTAGTGGGGAGGGCAACAACAGCAGCAACAGAGACAGAGTTGACACGTGCTATCGTGCTATGCTTACCTACTGCTGAGGCTCTGAGGGGGTGCTCAGCTGTCCAGATTCAGGTGCCTTTCAAATTGACTAATTTATAAGGGCACGAGAATGAGATCGATCTGGCAAGATCGCCTGCACAGATGTATTTTCATCTATCTTTGGGATCGTAATATTTTGAACGCTCATTTTCAAGCATCTCCAGCTTTCAGGGCAATGCAGCATGCAGCAGTATTAGCAGTGGAATTTCAAACATCATCATGCACAAGCAGCTCAGGAAAGAAAGATGGCTTGAGCTCTCGAGTGTTCACTAAAGGACATCATGAAAACTTACCATCTACACACTTCACACACACACACACACACTCAGTGACTGCAGTCAGCAGTGAGAGCAGCAAGAGCAAGGGCAACTCAGTGACACAAGCCATGGCTGCTGTGGCCCTCAACCCCTGCTGTGGCGTCACTCTGAATCCGCTGGCTGGTCGCAGCGGCTACACGAGGTTGGTTGCATTGCAAAGTTGGTCATTTATAAAGCGTCACTCTGAATCCGCTGGCTGGTTGCAGCGGCTACACGAGGTTGGTTGCATTGCAAGGTTGGTCATTTATGAAGTTTATAAAGGATTGAGGAGGCTGTTGTTGTGCGTGGTCAGCAATAATGCTTTCCGCTTCCACTTCAGTACTTGTACTCAGCCATGACCTCTGCCTGCAAGATGTACTCAGCCATGACTTCTGCCTGCAAGATGTACTCAGCCATGACCTCTGCCTGCAAGATGTACTCAGCCATGACCTCTGCCTGCAAAATGTACTCAACCATGACTTCTGCCTGCAAAATGTACTCAGCCATGACCTCTGCCTGCAAAATGTACTCAGCCATGACTTCTGTCTGCAAGATGTACTCAGCCATGACTTCTGCCTGCAAGCTTCGCTTTCTAGAATACAGACACGTGCTCTTTTGAAAGTAATGTAAATGCCTTAATTGCCGAGCACCAGCCGTTGCCTCTCACTTTTGATCACAGCCCTGATCCAAGCCTGATATCTCCCTCAAGCAGCAGTGAAAGCCTTACCCCTCTGACCAGCCTTGGTGCCTCTCCCTACCCCACCAGCTTGCCACGGAATGAGATGGAACAGCAGATCCAGGAGCAGCCAGGGGAAATGGAGGGTGGGGAGCCGACTGACTCATACGAAGGTTTGGAAGCTGCAGAGAAGAAAAAAGTGGGAGATGCAAGCAGTGAGGGACACAGGTATGAAGAGGACGAGTGGCAGCAGAGGTGGCAGCAGGAACACGCACACTGGGAGCTGCTGCAGGAGCTTGAAAGAAGACAGCAGCAGCAGCAGCAGCAGCAGCAACAACAGGAACATCAAGAGGAGCAAGCGGTCCAGCATCAGCTGATCGGTGGTGTTGCTGCGCCTGACTTTGAGCCCCCCCCGTTTGAGAGCGCAGCACAGGACCCTCCAGCTGTGGCTGAGGGACTTTTAAGTGAGGACAGTAGAGAGGAGGAGGAGAATGAAGAGGAGGAGTGGCAGCGGAAGTGGCAGCAGGAACATGCACACTGGGAGCAGCTGCAGGAGCTTGAAAGAATACAGCAGCAGCAGCAGCAGCAGCAGCAGCCGCAAGAAGTCCAGCATCAGCCCATCAGCGCCTTTGCTGCGCCAGACTTTGAGCCTCCAGCCTTTGAAAGCGCATCCCAGGACCCTCCGACCTCTGCGGAGGTGCCTCGAGAGTTCCCTTTGGCCCCACCTTCGCCCATACCACCACCTCCTGCAGCACCTTCCCCCCCACCTCCTTCTCCTCCTCTACCTGTCCTGAAATACACTCCTTACCAGCCCGATACACCCAGCCAGCCTGTCATCTCAAGGAGCAGCAGCAGTATTGACACGGACAGGGGGTACAGCAGCTGGGATCAGCAGCAGCAGCAGCAGCAGCTGCAACAACAGCTAAGCAAGCTACCAGAAGCCCCCAGGCTTGGCCCCCTAATGGCGGCTCTGATCAGAGAGTTGGAATCCTGCAAGCCGCCGTCTGAACCTCCTCTGTCTCCCTCTGCACCCAGCCAAAGCACTTTTTCTGAAGAAATACCAGCATCCCCTCCAGCATCACCTGTTTCTGCTGACCCTTTGCCTTATTCTGAGGTGAAAAGTGCATGTTGTTGCTTAGTGGTGAAAGTCTAGCCAACTGTAGGCGCGTTTACAATGAGACGTACTAATTTTATAAATCTACTGCAGCTTTAAGACGTGCATACATATCACATCCCCCCCCCCCCCCCAATACTTCCTCACAATTATCCTGCATGAAAGCACGTGTGCTCGCACAAAAGACACAAAACACGCACACACGCATACATACACAGGATGCGCACGTACACGAGCAAACTGTGGAGGCCGTCACAGGAGGGAGTCAAGCCTTGAAGTCCCTGCTGTCTCCTGTAGAAGCTGCAACTGCAGGTGTGGGTGTGGGTGTGGGTGTGGGTGTGGGTGTGGGTGTGGGTGTGGGTGTGTGTGTGTGGCAGTCTTCAAATGTGCTTTATCAAAAGTGGTGCTTGGCGCGGAGGTGGGGAGTGTATGTATGTTTTCACCTTTCAATTTCTGCGGGCACTTGCTTGTTATCTGTGCAGGAACCCACAGGTGCCAATACGGTCCATGTATGTGCACCCAAATTGTTGAATTATATCTTTCGTTTGGGTTGACTGGCATCGCTCTGCTTCTTCACTCCTCAGGAGGCCTTCCTGCCACACTCGCTTCCAGCTGCTGCAGCAGTCCAAGGAGCAGGGCCCCGGATCAGCTGTACGTGCAAGATGAGCAGCAGCAGCAGCGGCAGCGGCAGCAGGAAATACGCACGAGCCAGCAAATGTGGGGGGGAGGTGTCTGGGCGGGAGGAGAGAGTGTTGATCTTGTTTTACAGGCACCTCCTCAAGAGGCAAAAGCAGAAGGGGGTGCTGGAGGTGCGGTCAGTGTGGGGGAGAGGGGAGCAGGTGGTAGGCAGGAGGGAATGCCAGCTGTGGGTGTAATTCATGTTGACAAAGGGGTGGTGCAAGAGGAAGAGATGGATGTGAGTCAGAACGTGGGTCAGGACGTTAAAGAGGTTGGGGATAAGGAACAAGAAGAAGGGCTAGGATCGGTCACGCAAAAGCAGGTAGCTGCTGCCGCAGAGGATGTCGAGAGGGTTGGGGATCAGGGACAAAAAGAAGGGGTGGGATCAGTCACGCAAGAGGAGGTAGCTGCTGCAGCAGAGGAAGCAGCAGGAGGAGCAGCAGAAGGGCGAGCAGCAGGGCCCAAAGAGTTGGGCAGAGAACAGAAGCAAGGTGTTGTGAACGCAGCCCCACCAGAAGGGCACAAAGAGTCAGGCAGAGAACAGCAGCAAGGTGTTGTGAACGCAGCGCCACCAGAACCGTCACCAGCTCAACTTAGAAGCGCAGCAACATCAGCAATAGCACCAATGGCCCCTCCAACAATGCATTATCAGTTGTCGCTACAAGAATCATCATCAGCAGCAGCAGTAGCAGCAGCAGCAGCACCCTCGCCTCCACGTCACCTCAGCCAGGCTGTCCCTCCTCCAGGACCAGCATTTGCAGCTACGTCTTTATCTCAAGGTCAATCACCGCCACCGGCAGGAAATGCTTCTCCATATTGTGACCAACAGAAACAAGCTATCCCTGCACCTCTGCTACCCACATCATCAGCACCAGCAGAAGCCCCAGCAGAAGCACCAGCACCAGCTCCCAAAAAAGCACCACTTATGCTATTACAGACACTTGGGCCTACCGGAAGTGGCTGCATCATGGTGGCGGTCGTGCTCAGCACAGTCAACAACGCTGCTGCGCACCCTGGGCCCCAACAGCAACGCGAGCAGCACCATCAGGTCGAGAGGGCTAGCGCTAGGCTACAACACGAGTGGGACAAGGTGGTGCAAAGGCATCAGGTGGCTGACGCTGGCAACTCCCAGCCACCTGCAGTTCAAGATTCAGAGCCCAGCAGCAGCAGCAGCAGCAGCAGCAGCAGCAGCAGCAGCCGCATCAGCCGCATCAGCCGAGCAGCTGACCTGCAAGTCCTCCTGGACAGGACAGAGCCTGTGCCTCCGTCCCCACATGAACAGCTGCAATCACAGCCACAGCCACAGCCACAGCCACAGCCAAATTCACAGCTTAGGCTCGGGAGGCTAGGTTTTCCTTCAGGTCCACGCGCAAGCAGCTCTACTGTCTGGCACACTAAGAGGAGGGGAAGAGGGGGTATGGGGGTTCAGGAAGGAAGTGTGAGCAGCAGCAGTGTGAGCAGGGATAGGGTTAAAGTACCAAGGCCTATTCATCATGACCGGGTATAGGTAAAAATATTGCCTCATCGGTTTAGACCACATGCACATTTTGTTCAGATCGAGATGCTGTTACTGCAACTCTGAACAGACAAGGAAGGACCAAGTTAGCCAAGCAACACTTATGTGCAAATTTGACATGTTTGCTCTTTGAGTATTGTTTGTTGCTCTATGATTGAAATATACAACACGTGACGTGCTTTTATCAGTACTATAGTTTTTAGTTCTTGGGAAGAGATCGGCTGTTCACCAATGAAAAGTCTGTGTACCCATTCTTGTTCAATACTTGGCAACGGTAAATTAGAGCTAATGCCAGCCCAGTCTTCTCTTAGACCCAATGCCTACCTAGCCTGAGCCTGACCCCCTTGCGCACTACCCGTATCCAACAAGAACTTTGAACATTCAAGAAAGACTAGAAAGACTAGAAAGACAAGGCATTGGCATTTTCTATGACACAAACCTTCAGCCATTAACATGCTTTACCATGATGATCTGAACAATCATCAATATAGATGATTGTAAGTTTTACACCTGCGACAACAGAGGTAGAGGTGCTGGCCCCCCAGAAAGGCAGAAACAATGCCACACACGCTACGCTCCTGTGGTCCTAAAAAGATGGGCCCTACCCCTACTAAAACTTTTTCCTAAAGCTGCTGCTCGCACTAACGTTGAACGCTCAACCTGTTAAATGGCCACGTGTCATTGGTGTCAACAGCCTCTCGCTCAATGGCATTGTAGCAGTTAGTTTTTAATAGGCACTGCCCAGCCTATAATAACCTAAATAGGAATGAAAAGAAAGAGCGGAACTTCAGATCTCTCAAAGAGAGTTGGTGAAAGTCTCGTGGAAGCCAAATTGGAAGCCAAAAGTACAGCAAAATACTTGTGAAAGCTTTAGGCGCAGCCTCCAAAAGTACGAAGAGCATATCATGGCACCAAACCTACTGCAACCTGAACCAGACATACATCTTAATAACCTTTCAAGACAAGGGTTCTCAGCTGACCAAGAAAGAAACTCCTACCAGCCCTATGATGTCAAACTTCGGAACAAAGTCAATTGACATCCGGCCCACCAACCCTCACGCATTGTAGCCACTAGGCGCTGCGAGTACTGGATCACTGACGTTGATCTCACATGTAGCACAATACCAAATCCCCCTCATGAGACGACCCTCCCCCTCATCAGATGACCCTATACTCCCAGAAGTGTACACTGCCACAATACCCTGCATCTATAACGTAGATGGAAAATGCAAGGGCATGCCCACCCCTGAGCGCTTCGACATTCTTCAAAGGGCGTTGAAAAGGCAAAATACAGCGGCCTAATGGCAGCACCCACCCACCCCCCACAGCGGCTTAATGGCAGCACCCACCCACCCACCAGTCTTGCATCAGAACTCGTAGGCCACATCACACGCGAAGATAATGCTACCTCTAAAGATAAAAGTCAACAGATAAAAAACCCATTTTCACGGATGCTTCCTCCAACATTATCACCGCCCCACAAAAATGGGCCCTGGCCACTAAAGAAACAATGGCATCCCCCCTTGACCATGACCCCACACGCCCCAAATACTGGAGTGAACACCCAAAGATAAGGCCTTTGAGGTAAATTACAAACGCCTTCTCCTTCAAGTTCACTGGTTCTCTATTTGCCATCCCATTTACCATGAAACACCATGTATCTAGCAACAAGGCATGCAGGGCATTGCACCCGCCCTTAGCACAGAGGCAACAGCCACCTTCATGTTCCTTCCCTCCTGAAATAAAAGAATGGCCACAAATCCCTACGCATCGCTCTGCTGCAGATTTTCGTCATACGCAAATTTTTGAACTCCGTTCCATCACATCAACTCCAATATGCAGAAGTACCCTTCTGGAACAATATAAGACGCCAATTCCCAAACACACCCGGAAAATAAATACCATTGCCATATGAAGTATTAAAGGCATAAAGTGCCTCAATGCTTAAAAAGGCTTTTCCAAAGAATCCCTGAAGCAAAGTGGGAAATCAATCAGAGCATCCATAACGACCCCTTTGCACTTAGCATTTAAAAGGCTCCTGGCCTAAATAAAGTAAGGAAATTACGAAACTACCCAGCAATCGCCTTCATCAAACCCCACAAGGCCCTCAAAATCAAAAAAAAGTACCCTGGACCCACCTCAGATTTCTGAGGAATGTCCCGACACAGCTCCAGCCCAAAACTGATCCGTAAAGTACAAGACTGGCGGGATGGACCTACACTTATGGCAGTCCTTAAAAACACGAAGAAGGGCAAGACACAGGATCAGGTGTAAACCACCCTTGCTTATACGCATCCCATTACGTGAACCCAAGGGACGTAGGCTTAACTAATACCATCTCACGTGCAGAGCTAGCAGCTATAGCAGCCGCAATCATTCACGGCTACCACCATATAGCCACAGATAGCCCAACCTCAATGCACTATATTAGAAAGCAGCTCTCACACCCAAACCTCCACCGCCACCACATCCAGGGAGATGTCCTCCACTCCATTGCCAAAGCAATCCACCAGTCACCATCGTCCATTCACTTCCACAAAGTCAAATCCAATGCAGGTATTATAAGCAATGAACATGCTACCACTTTGCTAGAAACTCAATCACAACCTTAAAAAAGAAAAACTACGCAGGCAGTGAAAGGCACGCCCCACCTTCTCTGACGTTGCGGATACCTCTATCAAAACGGCCGGCCCTGAGGAATATCCCTTCTACAACATCTACTGGCTTGCAAAAGAATATGAAGAACACCAAATCATGCAAAATCTCTGAAACACAGGCCAGCACCTACCTCAAGGCTCTGGTACCTATCCAGTTACCATGATGCCTCGCAAGCACACATGCACCCCCTCTACAAACTAGGAAATGCTAATACCGTAGCAAACCACCATAAATACTACCAAACCCTTATCAAAAATGGCACTGCCAATGGAGCCGCTAGCAACGCTTACCTAACAACATCCTATGTCCCTGTTAAAACCAAGTGCATCGTTATGAATTACAGAACAGGAACCCGGTACGATCAAAAGCATGCGGTATGGTTTAGGCATTCAATAAGCCTAAGAACTTGCCCCCTCTGCCCTCGAATAGACAGTGCCCTGCATATCCTTTCAGGATGCTAACTCAAGCAAATAAGAAAAGTAATAATTGAAAAACATAACTTAGCGTGCAGCATGCTCATCAAAGCCATCAGCAAAACAGGCTTCCTAGGGTCCTGCTTCATCTTTATTAATACAGGTGGTAGCAAAGGGCTGGCTATGCAAAATCTTCAAATTCCTGGTACAGCTGAAACTAGGGTGATACCACAGTGGCTCTTTTCACCTCGCTTCTCAGACAAGAACAGGTTTGCCTCCAGCCGTCCGTATGCTGTACTGGTTGCTCTCACCTCTGCGAAAGTAATAAAGCAACAGATTAGCAATGAAGGGGAGGTGGGTTCTTAGGAGTGGTAGGGGGCAACTGAGGGAGACCGGGAGCACCGCCAACCGCCACCAAGAGGTCCACCTTCCCCAGACAACACCGGCCCAAAGATCTCAACATTCCCCAACATGAAATCAACCTCATCGAGATCAAGTACTGTGAGGACACTAGACTGCAGAACCAGCTGAGCGCCGCGCAGGAACAGCATAAAGGTCTTTGCTCCATTCTTCAAGGAGCCTCCATTTCCCTCCACACCATCCTTTTGGGAGTGGGTGGCACCGACTACAACAATCACACGCTGGATACTTTTAAGGAGCTAGGTCTTGATGTTCAAAGAGTTAAGAAGCTTCCTTGTAACCCCTAAGAAGCTTGCTTCCAAGCTTCATGTACATTCTGTCAGCTACGCTGCCAAACTTGTCCATGCCAGGCGTTTACTTCCCAATACTATTATCAACTTTCATTAGGAGACGGTTTCAGGCCAAGCCTGCAACCCTCCAACCCTCCTTTTTCCTTTTTTGGGTGGAGGAGCCTGAACGGGACGCCAAAGTGGCTTCTGGAGGCTTGTCCTTGATCAATGTGAGGAGTGTTTTTCCACTGCCTGCGTAGTTTTTTCTTTATTTTTCTGTCCTGGAATTTATAACCAAAAACACTCGGACTCAAATATCCGATACCGAGATACCTACCTGTGCAAATAAAAGTCAATTTACGAGTCATAAAGCATAACGTCACAAAATTTTGCCGTCTGCAATTTTAATTAATCGATTTTCGATTAACAGGCAGGCTGCTCTAATTAGAACATGGAACCTGCAGACGACACCTTTGGGCGTGCCATTTCCGTCGCAAAGGATACCAGCAACCACGATGCGGTCACCGTGGAAAGCCTTGCGAGGCAGGAAGGACTCCCAGTGCTGCGGGCAGAGGAGCAGCGCTGTACTCAACAATTTCAGTTGCCATATTTGCCCCTTTCCCCATCTCCACGTCATTTGAGCGACACCAGCCATGTGGACGTATCACGTTTCATACACAATCCTCCTCCACTTTCGCATGCATCAGCAGAAGGTAGATAAATCTTGACATACATCATGAGTCAATGCCGCTAGGTACAGACGCAATCACTATCAGGTTTTAAAATGAACCTGCCTTGATATTTTAATCTCATTAGCTGCCATGCTTTAATTGTAAAACGTTTACTGGTGGCTCCCTCAGGAAGCGACACCACCCCTGCGAGTTTATCTCGCTTCATCAGCAAATGTCCACCACTTTCACATGCCTCTGCTGCCAGGTGCGCTAAGCAGTGTACGTGGGTCTTTTACATTCATGGCGTTAGGTGGTGGAGGGTCCACCTGAATGCGGCACATACGTGACCTGAATCCCTGATCATGACGATTGTGTTTTAGAATTACTCAGCACGCAGTGATTTAATTTACTCTTACGCGTATGTGTCTGCTTATGGGCGCAGGTCGAGAGCCTAAGCCTGGGCCTTCCGCAATTCAAGACGTGGGTGGACTAGACACGGACTGGCTAGTTCTGGTTGTGTTGCATAGTTGGTTGTGGCAGATAGTTTGGCTGGACCTCATCGTGTTCCTGTCTTAGCATTAGTTTTCCACTTGACCATATTTTTTGCAGGCTGAGAAAAGATGTATTGCAGGTGCTACGACCATTTGCTTGCTCTTTTTAGCGGCAACCAGATTGAGGTTTGCAGCGTCTCTTAAGGCCGTCAGTTTTGCAGGGCTTGTAGTTGAATATGTTTGAAAGAAGTTCTTAATCAGCCTGTGATACTTCCCTCCAAGATAACAATGCGATGGTAGCTTTTTTGGCGCACGGTGCTTGATCTCAAGCGGTTGTACGTAAGCAAGTCATGTTCTCAGGTGTTGTAGGCGCACTCACGGATGAAATGACGTTATTTGTTGACAATGCGATCTGCGTTTATGTGATCTAGACAACTGGGTGTACATTTGGCCTCCATGCATGTAAATTGGAATAATTAATTGCAAGAAGAAGAGAAGAAATAAATAACAGTGGAGTGAGGACAATTTTAACCTTAACTTCAATTGCGGAAAAGGAGCCACACGATAATCCATATTTTCCGCCTCAGAATAGCAAGTGATATGAATGGACAAGGTTGGTAGATAGTTGATAGCAGAGTGCACAAATAGCTTGGAGGTAGGCATCTTGACTCCTTAAGAATTAAGATTAAGGTTCTGGAAAAGCTCCAGAGTCTGAGTCGTTTAGGTGGCCAAACATTCACACCCCAAAAGATGATGAGGAGTGTTAAACAAGTACAAAAACTTCTGCTTGTGGCGTTTGCCTGGTCTCAGTACTCGGTCTTGATGAGGTGGGCTTCACACTGAATTTTGCCACAAATTTTTACTTGGCTCAAATTTGCAATACTGCCTCGCCAGCCAGCTACTTTGCTGCACATATGATTATCATTCCATTTTTTTTTTTTTTTTTTTTTTGGTCGGGGTTGTTACACGGTCCTCAGCAAGGGCCTGACA
>Ga0307945_1003603_pt1 | contig 12528 bp, 17 predicted proteins | sample OrgLakmetagen228_FD_201818 | JGI IMG/M metagenome (GOLD analysis project Ga0307945, IMG submission 201818) | Saline water microbial communities from Organic Lake, Antarctica - #228 | ecosystem: Environmental > Aquatic > Non-marine Saline and Alkaline > Saline | place: Antarctica: Organic Lake...
ACCCCTCATCAAACACTCACCCCTCCTCTCCCTTCTGTGGGTCTGGCACGTCAGCGTACGCAATGCCATCACCCCCAAACACCCCTCACCAAACACTCACCCCTCCTCTCCCTTCTGTGGGTCTGGCACGTCAGCGTACGCCATGCCATCACCCCCAAACACCCCTCATCAAACACTCACCCCTCCTCTCCCTTCTGTGGGTCTGGCACGTCAGCGTACGCCATGCCATCAAGCTCACGCAGGGGGTCCATGCTATCACAGATATCATACTTCCCCTTCCACTTCTTCCGGGGGTACAGGTTCAGATCTGTGTATCGCATGTATTGCAAGTGTGTTTTAATTATGACTAAATCACTAGTGCATTGTTTGCATTCAGCTCATACCATCCGACAATACTGTCAGAAAGCCGCACATCCCCTTCCACTTCTTTTTGGGATAAAAAGCTGGAATCTGTGTTTTGGGCGTGTTTGTATGTATCTCTATGAGTACTTGCATTCTTTAAACAATGACGAACAGATGCCAGCTTCCACATCCATTCCTTTTTCTGTAAAACAGGTACAGACCTGCGCATAGCAAGTGTGTCTTTGATGTAATCAAATTCCACTCAGCAATGCCGTCGTAAGAATTGAGCTTCCTCTTCCATTCCTTCACTAAACAGCTAAGATCTGCGACAGGGGTGATGTACGCACAACACACAACGTGCGTGCAGCTGTCACACAGCACTAAGGTTGGCCAGAACCATATGTACATATACAGTGTAAATATCCGTTTTTATCAGGCAGGGAGGTCACCAAATATACGGTCATACACGGTGTATATATACGGTTCTGGCCAACCCTACACATACACCATCCCAAGGGTTGGCCAGAACCATATAAGTATATACGGTGTGTATACGGTATTCCTGGCAGAGAAATCACCACACATACGGTCATATACGGTGTATATTTACGGTTCTGGCCAACCCTATGATATCACACACATGATGATACCTGATGATACCCGATGGTACCTTCTCTCCTTCACCACCTCTCTGCCAGGGAAACAATTTTAGAACCACACACGCACAAAGCAGACAGGGGTGCAGGTTCATATACACAATAGACACACGCTAAAGCTACCACATACGGGCACACACACACACACACACACTAACACGCTACAGGGGTGCAGGTTCATATACACAATAGACACACGCTAAAGCTACCACATACGGGGGCACACACACACTAACACGCTACAGGGGTGCAGGTTCATATACACACACGCACGCACACGCTAACACACACGCACACACAAACATACACACCAAAACACACACACACACACACTCACTCACCGTCCATGCACATCTCTCGCCACGTGCCCTCCAAGCGTTGCACCAGGAACTCAATGCACGCGTCCACCGCGCCCTTGAGCCTCCAGGTCCCCATGCCCAGCATCTCATTGGCCATGGCAGGCGGGAACACGTGTGCGGCCTCCAGCTCACCAGAATCCTGTCGTGAAAGGCAAAACTGATTGTGCACACTCAAACAGCTGGTGAGGTGGGAATGAAGAGGATGGGCGAGGGTGGCATTCGCTGGCCATGGCAGACGGCAACACATGTACGGCCTCGAGCTCACTGGAATCCTGTCGTGAAAGGCAAAACTGATAGTGCACACACAAACAGCTGTTGAGGTGGAAATGTAGAGGATGGGCGAAGGTGGCATTCGTTGGCCATGGCAAACGACAACACGTGTGCGGCCTCCAGCTCACTGGAATCTTGTCGTGAAAGGGGAAATTGATTGTGCACACACAAACAGCTGTTGAGGTGGAAATGTAGAGGATGGGCGAAGGTGGCATTCGTTGGCCATGGCAGGCGGGAACACAAGTGCGGCCTAAGATTCATGGGAACCCATGTGTAAGAGCGAATGCAGATGACTCTGTTACCTGACTATGCTCTTGCGTGTAATAGGGCTGGCCAGATCCATATATATACGGTGTATAAACGGTAATTTTGGTAGGGAATTCACCTACATGTTAACGAGGGTTCATGACAAGCTGATAACGAGGGAATTAAGAAGGGGCAACTAAGGCACACTCATTTTTGACCATGATGGGCAGGAAATGTTAGCGGCCTCCAGCTCGCCGGATTCTTGTTATGGGGGTCAACTATGAGCACGGAACGTACTGAGGATTAAAAAAGGGCAGCAATAGCTATGGCAGGAGAAAACGAGCAATGAGATCACTGAAGGCTTTGCATTTAGTGGGATTTCAGTCTTACATGTGTAAATGTGCAGCACATGTTTCCATGGGGAAAGAAAGCGGCAGGAGCAATGAAGGCTTTGCATCTAGTGCGATTTCAGTTAAGTGTGTAAATGTGCAGCACATGTTTCCGTGAGAAAGAAGGCAGCATGAGTATACGACAGGCTCTTTATCCTAGTTGCACAAAAGGCAAAAAGTTATACATGAACGTCTTGGGTTACTTACTATATGGCAGTGCATGATGCTTACCATGTGCAATATATGCGTGCTCTACTCTGCAATTTTAAAGGCACTCGGCACACCTCACACTTTATGGCAGTGCATGATGCTTACCATGTGCAATATATGTGTGCTCCACTCTGCAAATATAAAAAACACTCGGCACACCTCACACGTTATGGCAGTGCATGATGCTTAATATGTGCAATATATGCTACTCTGCAATTACGAAAAACACCTGGCACACCTCACACTTGGCATACCTCATAAAGAGCGGAAAGAAAGCGCTTGCGCTTGCATGCATACACATGCGCAAGTCCCTGTCTTCTCTGCAATGTTCATCGCCTCACATGTACACACACACACGCACACACACACACACACACACACACACACACACACACACACACAGAAACACAGAAACACAGAACGTTCCTACACAGGAGAAAGTTATATCAGGCAGAGGTGACTCCCAGGATCATGTGTACATATACAAACCAAGAACGTGCGTACACAGCTGCATTGGGCAGAGGTAGCCGACAGGGTCCAATACAACCACAGGGCCCAATACAACCACAGGGTCCAATACAACCACAGGGTCCAATACAACGACACCAATCAACAACAGCACGGCCCTCATCAACACAAAGATGGAGCAAAATTGCGCTTGAAGGAATGCGTGCTCAGGATGTTTTTGATGGGTTACACATTGCTGCTCCTCACAACATGACCCGATATATACACGCGTACTTGCCACCCGTCCTCACAGCATGACTTGCCATCCGTCCTCACAGCATGACATGCGCACCTGCCATTCGTTTTGGGGGAGCGCGTACAGGTCATTGACCACTTGCTTCCATTCCTCGGTTGCTTCCCCCACGTAATCGTACAGGCCATCCAGATCATTTTCAAACTCATCGCGCCACTGCCGCCCCACTTCCGCCTCCCTCCTTTCTTCCACCTCCTCATTCAGGTTTTCTAGCTCGTCCCGAGACCATGCACTAGGAGGCAACACACTTGAGCTGGCGCTGCCGCTACTGCTGATGCCCTCAGGGATGCTATCACTGTTGCTGCTGCGGCAGATGCTTGTCTTCAGCACGTCGCATGGCACTGCACGCCCGGGTTGAGTAAATTTTACGAGCATATATGTGCGTGTAGTATCATTATGTTTGTTGGGTGCGCTCATGAGTGAAGGTGTACAACGCGCAGGAGATGTGTGCGTGCATACGAGCGAAAATGTATGCATGTGTGTGTATGTTTGTGTGTACGTGCGTGTGTGTGTGACTGTCAGTGAGTGCGTGTGTGTGTGTGACTGTGAGTGTGTGTGTGTGTGTGTGTGTGACTGTGAGTGTGTGTGTGTGTGTGTGTGTGAGTGTGTGTGTTTGTGTGTGTGTGTGTGTGCGCACGAATGCTTGTGTGTGTGTGTTTCTGTGTAAGTATATTTTTGTGTATGTGTGCTTTAGGTCTGTGCATTTATGCACGTGTATGTAGAAAGTGCGCATCATTGGTCATTACCCACCTCTGCCAGGACGTCCTAGTTTGCTCGCAGCTCGCCTTGTAGTTGTCCTTGGTGCATGCACGGTGGCTGTGCTTGTAGAGCAAGGCCCGGCGTAGCGGCTGGCAGGCTGTGCTGGCATGGCTGCTGGCATCCTGTGTTTGGTTGGAAGAGGCAAATACCAGCACACTGGGTGATGTCTAATGGATGATTGCAAGGAGGACTGAAGACTTGAATCCTGGATCACCTTGTTGGATTGAGGAGACCTTGCATAGTAGTGTGTTTTGCAATCAGAAACCCATGTCTTATGATAGAATAAAAAACTACCAGTTCTCACCCAATTTATATATTGTGATTAATTTGTCTTCACGTTCCATGCCTCGATGGTACTGGCCAAGTCTTCGAGTCGCAGGACTTGAGCATGCACAAACTTTGAACTTTGCTTCACATTGGTAAGGTAACTTTTGCCAGCAGAGGATGGAAACTAAATTCAGCATGTAAGCACGCGCGCACACATACATACTTAGACAAACACATGCACACGCACGCACACGCACACACACACACACACACACACACACACACACACACACACGCACACACACACGCGCACACACACACATGCACACACACACACACGTGCACACACACACACCATTAAACATACACACACATACATTGCAGCTCGTGATGCCTGCCGGAAATGTGCGTGTTTTGGTGCGGGTGAGGCCCATGCTCCAACGAGAAGTCACGTACGACAGTTCTGTTGATGTCCCAAGTCCGGTGAGCCACAAATTTTATGTTAGGGCCATGACATTCACCCGCAGGCTTAAGTCCACAGAGCGTTTTCATAGGGTGCAATTCCCTTCTCTGTTACCCCACCCAGTCTGTCCCACTTGCTGCAGGAAAAAGTCATAGTGTACAGAGATGGCGCCCAGTTCAAGTCAGCTTACAACCACGTCTTTTCTGAGCACGCACATCAAGAGGAGGTGTACAAGCAAGTCAGATGTGAGTGTTCAGATCTCGGACACAAATGTGACCGCACAAGTCTAGCATCGTTAATGCCGTAGGGCAGTCACCTGCACTATGCATCAAAACAAGGTTATCAAATATCAAGTGATTACGTGATTACACAAAATTGTGGCAATCTCGGTAGGCACTCATACAGTTGGGCATGTGCTGTGTACATACTATATACACGATTCTGGCCAACCCTAATCGTAGTAATTGATGTGGACCAAGGGGGGGCCATGAAATATACATAAAAAATACAGATCCTAAACGACTTGAGAATGCTGTGCACACAGTGCATACAGGCAGCGTTTTGTTTACAGCTTAGAAGCCTGCCAATTTTTGGCGAAACGGTGTGTGCGATGAGTCGGAGGCCTTTGCTTTTATCTTTTATGTGTCCATTACGACACTAGACAGCGCTGACAAGCCTCGCTTAGAACCTTGGAACTTTTCAATTTCAAACCTAGTGGGGTTTCGTTTGCTTGCAGCTGGATTGCTGCCAGCAATGCAAATTACTTACACTGAAGAGACATTTTATATAAGATTGTGCTTGCAGCTGGAGTGCTGTCTGCACTGCAAAATTACTTACACTGAAGAGGCATTTGATAAAAGATTGTGCTTGCAGCTGGAGTGCTGTCTGCACTGCAGGGCTACAATTCCAAAGTAAAATTTGATTACAAACATTGCTTGCAGCTGGAGTGCTGTCTGCACTGCAAAATTACTTACACTGAAGAGGCATTTGATAAAATATTGTGCTTGCATCTGGAGTGCTGTCTGCACTGCAGGGCTACAACACACAACACCAAAGTCAAACCCAACACCTTTTATTTGCTTGCAGCTGGGGTGCTGTCCGCCATGCAAGGCTACAATTCCACCTGCATGGCGTATGGGCAGGTAGGTGATGCTACAAGCCCTTGTATACTTAAAAAAACGAAGATGGAATGACCAGCACATCAGTGTGTAGATAGTGCTAGCAACACGCAATTGTGCTCGGGTGAAAATTGGCAAAGCCTGTCACTCTGTTTCCGTTGCTGATTGCCTTTCAATATTGCACATCTATATTCTGGATGTATATTACATGGTCAATTGCACATCTATATCTTGGATGTTAATTTGGTGGTCGATCGCATCTTCAACTTGGATGTTGATTACATGGTTGATTGCACATTTAAAACTTGGATGTTAATCACATGGTTGATTGCATATTAAAAACTTGGATGTTATTCACATGGTCGATCGCACATTTTAAACTTGGATGCTGATTACATGGTCAATCGCGCATCTTTAGCTTATTCACACGGTGTAAGAAGAGGAGAGGGTGTCGATGCGTCGCTTGATTTTACGCTAGGGTCACAGAGGCATTCAGCCTGGGACGGTGTGCTTAACCTTTGAGAACGAGGTAGAATTTTTAAAGTGAGTAGCAGTTTCTGAATGATAATGTAAACAGAGTGATGGTTCATTTTTTCTTTATTGTGGGGAGTGGCGTTTCACTAATTATTAAGTTTCATCCATTTTCTGAGCGAAGAGCAAGGTCGTGACATTGAGTTTGTGGAGTGACACCACAAAAGATGGATCACAAAGGATGGAGCAAGATTACAGAGGAAGCAGCAAGAATGAGACTGTGCAGACAGAAAGTGCATGCTTGCAATGCTGCCCGTGAGTGTACATACACCAAGAACTTTAAAAGGAGTAGAATTAGAATGTCAAGGTTGTTCAGACAGAATGTATTTATTTATTACAAATTATAAACAGTATCATTCTCTTTTTATATTCCTTACAAGACAGCTCACATATTATAGGGACGAGCATGTGCGCTCTTGTCACCGTGCATTGCTGCTCTCCAACAGGAGACCAACACTCGAGGACACACCACGCAACCACGCAACCACGCTGGGTTCCCTGTGACCTTAAAACACAAGCACGCACACACGCGCACACGTGCACACATATACGGGTGTGGGAAAGGCGTACATTATGCTGGAGCCTCACGACCTGGACCTCCTCTCTGCCACAATCATCATACATGCATGCATGCACGCACGCGCACACACATACACATGTGCACACGCAGACGGGTGCAGGCAAGACGTACACCGTGCTGGGGCCTCACGACCTGGACCTCCTCTCTGCCACAATCATCATACATGCACGCACACACACATGCACACACGCAGACGGGTGCAGGCAAGACGTACACCATGCTGGGGCCTCACGACCTGGACCTCCTCTCTGCCACCGACCCAGGAACTATGGCCCCTGAGGCGTGGTCAAGTTGTGGGATCGTACCACGTGCACTTGCAGACCTATTTAAGGTGAAGGGCACTTAAGGTGCACTTAAGGTGCACTTCTCGTACACTGGTGGTGCACTTAAGATAGGTGCATTTAAATTGCACTTATAATAGGTACCACGTGCACTTGCGGACCTGTTTAAGGGGAAGGTTCCCTCCTGCCCTGTCATCATCATCTGCCCCCTTGTGTTCTCGAGCCATGCCATGTTGATGTGCCTTGCCCTGTGTGTCACTTCCAAGAGCTCCAGTTTGGAAATGACAAAAAGAAGTCAAGCCACACAAGGCGCTCATCAGAACCTTAAACAAACCAACAAACCAATTCCAAGATCTGGTGCAGTTCCAAACCGCGACCTCTCTCTTAGCTTCTGACTTTTAGCGTGCTTGCTTAGGTAAAATCCTACGCACTCCTCACTCATGCTTACATGTGCACGTGTTGCACAAGTTTCAAAGGACATGCTGTGGCTTCTGCTACGGTAGTGAACAGTTGTGCCTTTGTCTCTTGAAGAGCAGTCATTAAAAACTTGCATGGGTTTCTATCCCACAAACCACACATGTGGGGTTGGCCAGAACCGTGCATAAACACCGCATATGACCGTACGTGTGGTCATTTCCCTGCCAAAGTTATCGTAGATACACTGTATGCGTATGGTTCTGGCCAAACCTACACACCTGTCTATTCACATGAGGAGCAAGAATACCAGATGCGGTTATCCTCCGCCAGAAACGCCACACTCCTCTGCAACACCTAGTTACCTTTTATTGCATATGCAGGAGGTACTGTTATGAGTAAAATCTTACCACCTGTCATACCATGCATAGGAGGTGATGTTGTTGGTAGTATCTTACCACCTGTCATGCCATGCACAGGAGGTGATGTTGTTGGTAACATCTTAATACCTGTCATGCGATGCACAGGAGGTGATGTTGTTGGTAACATCTTAATACCTGTCATGCCATGCACAGGAGGTGATGTTGTTGGTAGTATCTTACAACCTGTCATGCCATGCACAGGAGGTGATGTTGTTGGTAGTATCTTACAACCTGTCATGCCATGCACAGGAGGTGATGTTGTTGGTAGTATCTTACAACCTGTCATGCCATGCGCAGGAAGTGCACAACATCCGGCAGAAGGGCTCTGCAAGGGTCCAGATTGTGGCGTCCTATGTTGAAATCCACAACGATCGCATTTACGACCTATTACAGCCGTACAAAAAAGGAAGGGGCAGCAGGTACGCTGTTTTGAAATCAAATGTTTTGGGCGTGATTTTAAGTGTGATTTGTGCTGTCACTGACTGATCCAGGCAAAGCTGCAATGATAGCAAATCTGTGTGAAAGACAAAGAAAGCAAAAACTGGTTGGGGTTGTAGGAAGTACAGGGGCGAAACAATGTGACACAAACAACGTGATGCAGACAATGTGGTGCAAGGAGGCCGCCTTATTGCGCTACTGTTTGTTGCCAGTCATCGTCTATACCTTCACACCATGTGCGTGGGTTGCATGCAAGCACCCCCAAAACTGGAGGAATCAGCGCTTTGTGCCTCCTATAAATTGTGCTCTACACACACACACACACACACACACACGCGCAGGGACCCGAACGACGTGATGCAGCACTGTGAGTCTTCTATTATCCGTGCATGCACACACAGGAATCCGAGCAGTGTGATGCAGCACTGTGGGTCCCCTATTCAATGCTTGCACCCTGTACTCACACACACACACACACACACACACACACGCAGGGACCCAAATGACGTGATGCAGCGCAAAGCAGTGCTGGAGGTGCGTGAGGACAAGAGCGGCCTGACACACGTGCCCTCCCTGCTCAGCGTTCAAGTTCCTAACTACGCTGCTGTACTGCAGCTGCTGTCAAAGGGCAACAGCAACCGTGCGGTGAGGCCTTATTTTTTTGTGCACAGAGACTTTGCACTCACGATCGTATCAGGTATTGTACGGTGATGCCTTATCCTTTGCGTGCACAGGGACTTGTATTCATGATTGTATTCATGATTGTATCAGGAATTGTACGGTGAGGCTTAATTGTTTGCGTGCACAAAGACTTGTATTCATGATTGTATCAGGAATTGTACGGTGAGGCTTATTTATTTGCGTGCACAGGGACTTGTATTCATGATTGTATCAGGAATCGTACGATGAGGCTTATTTATTTGCGTGCACAAAGACTTGTATTCATGATTTTATCAGGAATTGTACGGTGAGGCTTAATTGTTTGCGTGCACAGAAATTTGCACTCACGATCGTATCAGGCATTGTACGGTGATGCCTTATCCTTTGCGTGCACAGAGACTTGCACTCACGATCGTATTTGTATCAGGAATTGTATGGTGAGGCTTAATTATTTGCGTGCACAGAAACTTGTATTCATGATTGTATCATGAATCGTACGGTGATGCCTTATCCTTTGCGTGCACAGAGACTTGCACTCACAATCGTATCAGGCATTGTACGGTGATGCCTTATCCTTTGCGTGCACAGGGACTTGTATTCATGATTGCATCAGGAATCGTACGGTGAGGCTTAATTGTTTGCGTGCACAAAGACTTGTATTCATGATTGTATCAGGAATTGTACGGTGAGGCTTAATTGTTTGCTTGCACAAAGACTTGTATTCATGATTGTATCAGGAATCGTACGGTGAGGCTTATCCTTTGCGTGCACAGAGACTTGCACTCACGATCGTATTCGTATCAGGAATCGTACGGTGAGGCAGGGGCTGGGTGAGGCAGGGGCTGGGTGAGGCTTCATTTGTTGCGTGCGCAGAAGCTTGCACATACCGTTGTAACAGCAACCGTGCGGTGAGGCTTAATTTTTTGCGTGCGCAGAAGCTTGCACATACCATTGTAACAGCAACCGTGCGGAGAGGCTTGCTCCTTTTCCAGCACAAGAACTTGCACGAATGGTTGCGTATTGCGTACAATACGTGGGTATGTTGTGTTAGGTGTGAGCTCCCAGTATCGAACCGGACGTGGACATTACCTGCTTCACTTTCAGCTTTCAGGAGGCAAAAGTCATTTGCGTGTGCAAGAGAGCGTGTGCAAGCGCATGTCACGGTGGCTGCTGGTGACTAGCATCCCCTTCACTCAGCTGTGCCATGAATCATTGCTGCATGTTTATGGTGCTTCTCAGTACTAACATCCGGTTCTGGGGAGAGGAATTTATTTTTTGCCCCAAAGCTGAAAAACTGGAAATTGGGCACGAGACCAGATTCTGAGTAAGCAATGATTCAAAATTAAGAAAACTGACTGTCTCTTGGCGGTTTGAAAGGTGCTGGTTTGCCATAGCCATGCTCACTCAGCCTGTCACCCATACACCCTGTGCCTGAGAGAGCGCATAGTACACCTGTGTTGCATCAATGCCTGGACATGCAAGGCACTTTTCTCTGGATCCTGACACCCTTCTAGCACCAGGGCCATCAGGTCCCCATTCAGCTGTCGACCACGAGTTCAGCACCTTTCCCCCCGCCAAGAGACATGCAGTTTTCTTATAGTTATTTCAGGAGGAAAAAAAATCTGAAGGAAGGCACTTCCTATTTTTGGGCTGGACTCCCCTGCCCCCCCCCCCCCAGAAAAACCCCTTCCGGTGTCCCCACCCGGACAAAAAGTGTACCAATCTGCTCCTTTTTTAAACAGTCATCCATTTGCATACTCATCAAGACCTGAAACTGAAGTGTTGCAGAGTCACGGGGCAAAAACTAAGATTCGGACGCCCATGCACACATGACAGCCAGGCACCCACAACTGGCTTGCACAGTCCCAAATTGCTTCCATTTCTTTAGACTTCCACTGACTATCTCATCTGGCACATTCCTGCAAGTTTGGGGTGAATTGCTGCTCAATTGGCCTGACTCACCCCGCGGCCTGCACCTGAGCGCGTGTGCCTCTGACTTTTGGACATGTCCATAGACCCCCCCTTAGACCACATCCTCAAAAAGGGTGCCAATCAATTGAGCTGAGGATTCGACGATGTATTTAAAATTTTGTAGGAGTGGCCCAGTAAACTTTTGGAGGGGGGGTTCAAAAACCTCGGACCCCCCCCAGACCCCCTCCGATTGAACCCATACATATTTTAATCAACAGCTCTCGACGAGAGGATTCTGTATCTAATTCTTAATTGATTTGACACGTGCCGTCCAAAAGTTACACAAAATTCTGCCTCCTCGTTATTTTTTAGTTTGCATACTCAGAATTCGGTCTCAGTTTTCGGGCAAAAAACAATTCCTCTCCCCAGAATTGGAAATTAGTATTGAGAACTTATGAGTTCAGTGTGAAACACCTGAACTCAGGTTCTTGTAGTGTAGCATAAAGTGAGATGTCCTCACTTTCTGGTTTTCTCCGGTTTCTGCTTCCCTTCTCCATTCTTTTTATTCCTTGGAGAACACAACTCTCTCTTCAAAATACTTCCCCCCCTCCCTCACCTCTTTTCTATATTTTAGTCTTTAGTTTTCTCCCGTTTCTCTGGTTTCTCTGAGTTGTTGTGTTCTCCTTGGTAATAATGACAGAGCCCTATGCATTTCACGATGCAAGCGAAATAGAACTTACGGAGTATGTACAGGAGCACCGGCAGGAAAATTCTCCAAGTACCCGGTTATACTTGGTGCATGCTATACTGTATATGGTTATGGCGGCCATGCACGACGCATGCTGTATACATGTAAGGCGGTCATACTTAGTGCATGCTGGACGTGGTTATGGCGGCCATGCGCAGTGGTGCACGCTGCATATGTAGGGTTGGCCAGAACCATAGATACATACGCTGTAGAAGACGACATATCCTATGAAATCCCTGCCTGGAATACCGTATGTACACTATATATATGGTTCTGGCCATGTATGGTTCTGGCTATATACATATATATTGTTCTGGGCATATACACTATATACATGGTTCTGGCCATGTATGCTTCTGGCCATATACACTATATATATAGTTCTGGGCAACGGTATGTATATGGCGGTCATGCACGGTGCATGCTGTGTATGAGTAAGGACTGGACCTGACCCAAAGTGTTTGGACTTGACCCAACAAAACAGGCTCACCCTCTCGTTAGTGTTGTAGCGGTCTCCTCCCTCCACACCGTTGCCCCACCATTCATCTACCCCATTAGTCACCTGTGCGCATGCAATGTGTGTATATGTGTGTGTATGTGTGTGTGTGTGTGTGTGTGTGTGTGTGTGTGTGTGTGTGTGTGTGTGTGTGTGTGTGTGTGTGTGTGTGTGTGTGTGTGTGTGTGTGAGAGATAGAAAAAAAAAT
>Ga0307945_1003606_pt1 | contig 12523 bp, 21 predicted proteins | sample OrgLakmetagen228_FD_201818 | JGI IMG/M metagenome (GOLD analysis project Ga0307945, IMG submission 201818) | Saline water microbial communities from Organic Lake, Antarctica - #228 | ecosystem: Environmental > Aquatic > Non-marine Saline and Alkaline > Saline | place: Antarctica: Organic Lake...
GATACCATTCAGCAGCCGATCAGCCAAACGACCTGGCTGAAGGTCCCCCCCCCCCCCCCCACACACACACAATATAACCATTGTAACCATTGAATAGTGCATAGCCATTGAGAGTTGCAGCCGTGGGAGACAATGGGTAGGCAACAAATCTCCTGTGTGACACTGAGTGGGTGCTAAACGGCACAAATAGCGCCCCTCATCCTTTTTAACATACGCACTACGCCTATAAGACCAAAGTGGTAAGGCGAGTCCTGTGGTATGGGGGCAGCACTCAGTGGTGTGGGCATACATACAATGCTGGGTTATAACTCCCCCTTCATCACGCTGGCAAACTGTAATCCCTGGCAACGGGCGCAAAGCCTTCTTTCTCTTTTCGTTTCCCATCACGTCAGGAAGGTTCACGGCACTGACTAAAATATGGATTTCAGGCAGGACGAGATGCAGAGGACAAACTCTGCCATTAGTAGTGACAGCGCAGCCGCGGCACTATTTCTCCTCAAACAGCTGGAGAGCTCAGACCGTGGACTGCAGCCCCCAAGGCCCAACTTGCTTCAATAGATTGCCCGTTGTACTTGATTTGTTTGACCTGCAAATAACAACGTTGCAAATGGCGTGGTGAGTCAGATACGAGGAGTCGACCTTCGCAAAGAGCGAGGCTGTGTCAACAGGTTCAGCTGGACCTTGTCCGAAAGAAACCCTCCCCGCTTTGCAACCTACCAAGCATCAAGGACACAACAATGCAGACGCAGCAACAAATGCAGACGCAGCAACAGCAACAAATGCAGACGCACAAAGCAACAAATGCAGACGCACACAGCAACAAATGCAGACGCAGCAACAGGATGGCTGGTGTGTTGTAAGGTTGACGAGGTACGACTTGAGCCCTTGTCTGTAACTGTCATTTTTATAACAATAACAAGCTTCCTCCATGAATTTATTGTATTTTATGAGCAGGCGGTAGCAGTCGCACTTCTTGACTGAAGGCCTTTTTTTGTTAACCTTGTAAACCCTGTAGTATTCATGGCAGCCTCGGACTACCTTCTAGGTGCAAGGTCTGCTAGGGTGATGCTGGAGACCTGATAAAAATCTCCGCACAGACATACGCCATGCAGTATCCTGGAAACCAAACATGACCCAGAAGGGTTTAAAAAACGCCGGTTTTTCCACATGCTGATGGCCTGACGGAAAGGGATTTTTCTCCATGCTGATGGCCTGACGGAAAGGAGAGTTCTGTGCCAAACAGCACCACCTGCCCGTTATCCATTCAAGCGTTCTTCTCCTACACGTTGGCAACCTCTCACACTTTTCCTTCTACATGTACAGAGCCCCTCAATTTTCTTCCACCTGTTAGCAACCTCTCACACTTTTCCTTCTACCTGTACGGAGCCCCTCACCCTCACCAAGTGAAGCTCCCTGTTGCCGTTCAGCTTGAACCTCTCTTTTATCATCCTGGTAATTCCCCCCTGTTATTTACACCTCACAATGCAAACAAAAAAGCACCCCTCACCCTCACCAAGTGAAGCTCCCTGTCGCCGTTCAGCCTGAACCTCTCTTCTATTATCTTGGTAATATTTACCTGCTTAATAAAACCCTCAAAATGCAAACAAATAAGCACCCCTCACACTCACCAAGTGAAGCTCCCTGTCGCCGTTCAGCTTGAACCTCTCTTCTATCATCTCGGTGATATTTCCCTGCTTAATTAACCCTCACAATGCAAACAAATAAGCACCCCTCACACTCACCAAGTGAAGCTCCCTGTCGCCGTTCAGCTTGAACCTCTCTTCTATCATCTCGGTAATATTTCCCCGCTAAAGCGTCCCTCACGGGTAAGCGACCTCGACCCCCCTACGGGGGGAGAGCGAACCTACAAAAATGCACCTCACAGTGCAAACAAATAAGCACCCCTCACCCTCACCAAGTGAAGCTCCCTGTCGCCGTTCAGCTTGAACCCCTCTTCTATCATCTCGGTGATATTTCCCTGCTTAATAAACCCTCACAATGCAAACAAATAAGCACCCCTCACACTCACCAAGTGAAGCTCCCTGTCACCACTCAGTTTAAACCCATTCACGAGCAGTTGGTGGTTGTATGACAGGTCCAAGCACATGTAGGGCGCAGTTTCTGGCTTGGTATCTGCACACACACACACACACAAGTACACAAAGTTTACACAGGTACACGAACGAGCACACACAAGTACACAAACAAGCACACACACACACACACACACACACACACACACACACACACACACACACAAACAAACAATAAGAGTCCAAGCACATGTAGGGTGCAGTTTCTGGCTTGGCCTCTGCACACACACACACACACACATACACACACACACACACACACGTACACAGATTTTACACAAGTACACAAAATTTACTCAAATACACGAACAAGCACACACAAGCACGCAAACAAGCACACAAACAAGCACACAAACAAGCACACACACAAGCACACAAACAAGCAAAAAGAGTCCGCTTGTGCATTTTTAGGAATAATTGAAAGGGTACAGTCTCTGGCTTAGCATCTGCATACATGATTGTTTACCACACACACAGTCTCTGGCTTTTTTACAACACACAGTCTCTGCCTTAGTATCTGCACACACGATTGTTTACCACACATATGACCATTGCTCACAAGAAGGCGCCTTCGATAGGGCCACGTACCTGGGTAAGCTTTGCTGATATCTGCAAGGTTTGCCTTGCTGCATGCCTTGGCGGCTTGGGCAGCAAAGTCCTGCAATTGCACGCAAGGCGCCTTACAGGGTTACAGGCAACGTCAGGTACATACACACACAGTACACACACACGCACACACACATGCACACACACACAGACAGCACAGCACAAACAGGGTTGCAGGCAATATCAGGTACATACATACACAGTACACACACATGCACACACACATAAACACGCAGAAAACACAGCACAAACAGGGTTACAGGCAACGTTAGGTTCATACACACACAGCACACACATGCGCACACACATAAACACACAGACAACACAGCACAAACAGGGTTAAAGGCAACGTCAGGCACACACACACATACACGCACGCACACACGCACAGACAGACAGCATAGCACAGCAAAGTGTACACACACACAAGTGTGCATACATACTCACATTGGGGGTGGCAGACCAAGTGAGGGCATGTGTGTCTTTAATGATGCCGGTTTCAATGGCTTTGTCCCAAAAGTAGGAGGATACGTAGTAGTCAGAGTGCGTGCGGGGAGGGCCCCTCCATGTGCCGTCAAAGGTGCAGTGATCCTGTGTGTGTATGTGTGTGTGTGTGTGTGTGCGAGGAGCGGTGTGTGTTGTGTGATTGTGTTGTGTGTATGTGCGTGTGTTGTTTGTGTGTAGGTGCGTGTATGCCACCCTTGAAAATGTATGACGCCCACACCCCCTCACCTTTGGCGTGCTGCCTGTGCCACACGGCTTATTGTTGTGTGCGCGTGAGTACACGTATGTGTGTGAGGGCACACGTGCGTGTATGCCACCCTTGAAAGTGTATGAAGCCCACACCCCCTCACCTTTGGAGTGCTGTCTGTGCCACACGCCTTATTGGTGTGTGCGCGTGAGTACATGTATGGGTGTGAGGGTACACATGCGTTTATGCCACCCTTGAAAGTGAATGAAGCCCACACCCCCTCACCTTTGGCGTGCTGTCTGTGCCACACGCCTTATTGGTGTGTGCGCGTGAGTACATGTATGTGTGTGAGGGTACACATGCGTGCATGCCACCCTTGAACGTGTATTAAGCCCACACCCCCTCACCTTTGGAGTGCTATCTGTGCCACACGCCTTAGTGGTGTGCATTGCTTGGAGGCTCAGGGATGCACATGCTTGACCATTTGCTGCTCCTGGTTGAGCAATAGCTTTGTGAACAGATCCTCCGAACATGTAGTCGGTGTCAGCACCCTGCATGTTGTGTGTGTGTGTATGTGTGTGCGTGTGTGTATGTGTGTGTGTGTGCGTGTGTGTGTGTGTGTGTGTGTGTGTGTGTTTGTCTGTGTGCGTATATTGTATGTGTGCGTACGCAATAGTGTGAGTGTGCGTTTATATTTGCGAGTGTGTGCGCATATGCGTGTGTGTGTGCGTATGTTTGTGTGTACGTGTAAATGTGAGTGTGTAAGTAATTGAACGTGCAAATGTGTGTTTGTGTACGCGTGCATGTGTGTGTATATGCGCGCAGGTCGCGCTGTTTCATGACGCAAGGGTGTGGACGCATATGTCCTGTCTGCAAAAGTGCCTGCAAGCATGCGTTCACGCATGCCAGTTATGTGTGAGTGTGCGCACGTATGTAGGTACTCTTCAAACACCACAAAGTAAGCGCACACAACTTTTGCCCCACATGTTAATGGTTCTCATACCTTCACGAAGCATGGGTGTGCAGATCCTTGTGCGGCCGCGTCGATGATCTTGGCTCGTCCAGCCATTAAACCATAACCAAGGTAACTGCACACATACACATTCGCACAGTATCTGCTCACAATAGGGCTGGCCAAAACCATACATGGTACGTATTAACAGTAGTCCTATATATACAGTGTCTCCAGCAGGGAAATTGCTATGCGTAGGGTTGGCCAAAACCATATACAGGTACGTATTAACAGTAAACCTATATATACAGTGTCTCCAGCAGGGAAACTGCTGTACGTAGGATTGGCCAAAACCATACATAGGTACTGATTAATGGTGTAATTACATATATACGGTGTAACTATATACGTATATACGTATATTTATATATAATACGTATACATATACGTATATACGGTGTATATATATTGGTGTCTCCAGCAGGAAAATTCTGTATAGAAAGACAAAAAAAAAAGACTACGCAGACAGTGAAAAACCACTCCCCACATTAGATAAGGATAAGGAGCCACTTTGGTACTGGGTACCATATATATAGTCATATACGGTGTGCATATACAATTTTGGCCAACCCTAGCTTACAAGCATTTACTAGTGTGTGTGCAGTTACCTTATTTACGTAGGTATTTGGATGTGTACGTGTGCAAATGTGTATGCACGAGTGAGCGTGTTTGCGTTATGCGTTATGCGTGTGCACGCGTGTGTGTGGGCGTGGGTATTTGTGTGTGTATGTTTGTGTGTGTGTGTGTTGGTGGTGGTGGGAGGGGCATGGGTATATTTGAGTGTGAGAGAGAGTGTGTGTGTGTGTGTGAAGTTGTGTGTGCATGGGATGTGCGAAATGTGCATGCAAGCCTGGGTGTATATGTTTGTAAATATGTGTCTGTGAGTGCGCGCATGGTGGCATACACCATAGTAAGGTAGGTGCAGCCCGGACGCCTTACACAATCACTCCGCTTGTCTGTGTGCATAAACTAGATTATTAAACCTACAACCCACTCACACACACACATACCCACCTAGTCATAGGTACGCATAAATACCTGTGCACATACACTCAAATATACACACACAAAAGCAACCCAACTCCAAACAAACACCCACCCACCCACCCACACCCACCCACATAAACACACACACGCACATGCACACATGCACGCAAACACACACACACACACACACACAGACACACAGACACACAGACACACATGCACACATACACACATACATATCTACATGACCCACCTGTGCACGAACGCATGTGCAACCCACCTAATATTATATAACCTACCCCTTCCATCACACACACAACCTACCTGTGCACGTATACACTGTACTCTGAGCTCCCCCCCCTAAGCTTTATAGCGTAGCCTGCAGGGGCTTGCTTCTGCTCTTCTGCTGACATTGCAAAAGCTTCCTGAAAACGCGTGTGTGTACGTGTGTGTGTGTACGTGAGTGTGAGCAAGTGCCAGGTGTGTGTGTGTGTGTGTGTGTGTGCGCGCGTGCATGTGCGCATGTGCGTGAGTGCATGCATGTGTGTGAATGCGTCTATGCGTGATGAAAATGCACCTGCACAGACTCGTACCTCTCACAGGCTGTGCTACGCTTTGCTCTCACAGGCTGTGCTCCTTTTTGCTCTCACATGCTGTGCTACTTTTTGCTTGCACAGATCCCCCTTCCATGCCTATGGCTGCCAACCATGAACTCAGGCCCTGCTCTGTAAAAATGGACACTAAACAACTTATATACACACGCCACTGAGTGAAAGAAGGCATATTCCAGGCACTTGAACAGAAGCCCCTATGGCTGCCACCGTAATCCCAGGCCCTGATCCAAAAGAATGGACACTTAACAGCACTTAAGTGGACACTCAACAGCCATATACACACGTCGCTGGCGTAAAACGAAGCGTTTCAAGCACCTGCACCTCTCCCCCTCCTGCGCCTAAGCTTGCCACTGGCTAGCAGTCGCACTTCTTGACTGAAGGCCTTTCTTTGTAAACCTTGTAGACCTTAGCTTGCCACTGTGAGAGGCGATCTCTGGCCCTATACACCTTAGAGATCAGCACCCCTTTTCTTGTGACACGCACCCATACCGTACAACTTCTCTACATATTCTGCACCTGCACGGAGACCCCTCCCGCGTCGATGGCCGCCACTGTGATTTCTGGCCCTGCACCTTTTGAGATCAGCACCCCTTTTCTTGTGACACGCACCCATACATTATGATCAGGGTTGGCCAGAACCACACACACACACACACACACACATCTGTATATATGTTGTACATACGGCATTTTTGGCAGGGAAAATACCGTACATATGGTCATATACGGTGTACATATACGGCTTTGGCCAGCCCTAATTATAAGATCTCTACACATTCCGCACCTGCACGGAGCCCCCTCCCATGTCTATGGCCGCCACCGTAATCTCTGGCCCTGCACCGAGCTTGCCGAGCAGGTAATTCAAGGTCAACCAGGCGTAGCCACCTTCTTCCATACCTACGCAAGCAGTGATTTTAAGCAGAGTGGTTGCAAGAAGGGGGCTAACACTTGCCTGAGTGGAGCGTAAGTGTGTTTGGCAAGCAGAGGTTGTCAGCAGAAAGTGAGTGTGTTTTGGCAAGCAGTGGTTGTAAGCAACAAGTGAGTGTGTTTTGACAAGCAGTGGTTGTAATTAGAAGGTAGAAAGTGAGTGTATATTTTGGCAAGCAGTGGTTGTAAGTAGAAAGTAGAAAGTGAGTGTGTTTTGGCAAGCAGTGGTTGTAAGTAGAAAGTAGAAAGTGAGTGTGTTTTGGCAAGCAGTGGTTGTAAGTAAAAAATAGAAAGTGAGTGTGTTTCAACAAGCAGTGGTTGTCAGCAGAAAGTGAGTGTGTTTTGACAAGCAGTGGTTGTAAGTAGAAGGTAGAAAGTGAGTGTATATTTTGGCAAGCAGTGGTTGTCAGTAGAAAGTGAGTGTGTTTTGGCAAGCAGTGGTTGTTAGTAAAAAGTAGAAAGTGAGTGTGTTTTGGCAAGCAGTGGTTGTAAGCAAAAAGTGAGTGTGTTTTGACAAGCAGTGGTTGTGAGTAGAAGGTAGAAAGTGAGTGTATATTTTGACAAGCAGTGGTTGTCAGCAGAAAGTGAGTGTGTTTTGACAAGCAGTGGTTGTAAGTAGAAGGTAGAAAGTGAGTGCATATTTTGGCAAGCAGTGGTTGTCAGCAGAAAGTGAGTGTGTTTTGGTAAGCAGTGGTTGTCAGCAAAAAGTACGTGTGTTTTGGCAAGCAGTGGTTGTAAGTAGAAGGTAGAAAGTGAGTGTATATTTTGGCAAGCAGTGGTTATCAGCAGAAAGTGAGTGTGTTTTGGCAAGCAGCGGTAGTAAGTAAAAAGTAGAAAGTGAGTGTATATTTTGGCAAGCAGTGGTTGTTAGCAGAAAGTGAGTGTGTTTTGACAAGCAGTGGTCATAAGCAGAGTGGTACGTTTTGGCAAGCAATGATTTTAAGCAGAGTGGTTGCAAGAAGGGGGCTAACACAGGCAGGGTTGTGCACAGGATGTGTGCAAGGCCAGACAGAGCCACTCTTCAGACTTGTGCAGGTGTGGGTGTGTGTTTTGGCAAGCAGTGGTTTTAAGCAGAGTGGTTGCGAGAGGGGGGCTAACACAGGCAGGGTTGTGCACAGGATGTGTGCTTAAGCCGGGCATAGCCACTCTTCAGATTTACGCAGGAGGTGTGGGTGTGTGTTTTGGCAAGCAGTGATTTTTAGCAGAGTGGTTGCTAAAAGGGGGCTAACACAGGCAGGGTTGTGCACAGGATGTGTGCTTAGGCCGGGCATTGCCGCCCTCTCCAAACCTGTGCAGGAGGTGGGCGCGTGTTGGCAAGCAGCGATGGGCAATATGAATGGTTTAGAATGGTTTAGAGAGGAATAATTTAGAGAGCAAAGAGAGCACAGATGAAATGTCGTGCAGGTCACATTGGATTAATCAGTCGTTGCCACCCTCATCCATACCTACGCAAACACACTTAAAACACACACGCTCACTCACACATACATACACACACTCACACACACATCCGTACACACATACACAAACCTTCACACACAAGATCTGATTGCCCCCCTATCACAATTGGCCCCAGCACGCACCATCTAAAATCGACACTGCATCAGGTGCCATCTTGAAAGGAAAAGACTGCAGGTACGTACGCACAGCATTGAGAATATCCGTGGCTTGCTGCCCAGGAAGGAGGCGCAGGCCTGCAGTGGCCTTCAGGCTGATGGGGGTGACAGCCTGCAACGTAAACCAAATTTTCAAATTATATAAGAAATCAAAATGAATTAGATCATTGAGGTGTGGGTGTTCAGGTGTGTGTGTGTGTGGGGGGGGGGGGTTGGAAAACATGGAGATGGTGGGAGTGACAGCTTGTATTGAGGTGTGGGTGTTCAGGTGGGGGGTGGGGAGTTGTGGAAAACATGGAGATGGTGGGAGTGACAGCCCGTGTTGAGGTGTGGGTGTATATTGTGGTCGTTCATGGTTCATATTCATTACACAACCAGAACAGGGTTGGTGTGTGTTACCTTTTTTATTTGTATTTATGTACGGGTGGCTTAGCAAGGAGTGTTTGTGTGTGTGTTTGTGTGTGTGTATGTGTGTGTGTGTACCTAGCACCTAATACCTCGCACCTAGTACCTAGCACCTAGCACCTAGTACCTAGCACCTCCCTTGGGGTATGTTTGCAAGGAGTGTGTGTGTGTGCTTGCTTGCCTTGTAAAAATGCACTGAAGTACAGTTGTATTAGCAAGGAGGGTCTGCATTCACCTTGTTAAAATAAAAACGCATTAAAGTACGGATGCCTCATAAGGAACGGAGTGTGCTGTTTTGAGTGGTTAGAGAAAGAAAGCAATATCGTATTATCGTGTGCAATTTCGCATGACAGTGTGTGGTTTTAAGCCGTTGGAATTAGAATGCACAGCACAGGTGTTGGGTAGCATTAAGCACTAAAGCACAAGTGTTGGATAGCATAAGAGTACAAGTGTTAGTTGGCATAACAAGTGTACAGTTCAAGTGTACAATACAACAAGTGTTTAAAACAAGGAGGGTATCTGTGGTATAGAATTTTTTTGAGGGCATTGAAGTGTGAGTATTCGACCAGAAGTGTGTGTGTGCGTCCTTCTAATTCTGTTAATTCCTTGCCTTGCGTTGAAGCACGGGGGTCTAAACACGGAGGGCGTGAGTGTTAATCCTTCTATACTTGTGTTTAAGCAAAGGCGTCAGATCAAGCGGGTTTGCGTCGCTTCATAATGTTTGGATGCATCCAGGTGCTGGTGCAACAAGAAGCACGTTAAGTGAGGAAGGATGTGGGAGTATCCTTTGCTGCTTTAAAAATGGAAGGGACAGCCAGCACCAGAGAGTGAGGTACAAACATAGGGTGGGTGGATGCTTCATCTAATATGCTATTAATGTGGGTGGCATCGAGGAGTGGGTGGAACACAGCGGGCTATGTTTGTATGTTTGTTGTGAGTGTGTGTGTATGTGTGTGTATGTGTGTGTGTTGTGTGTGTAATGCTGTGTGTGTGTCGTGTGTGTGTGTTTTGTGTGTGTTGTGTGTGTGTGCGCACGCGTGTGTGTACGTGTGTGTATGTGTATGTGTGTGAGGGTGTGTGTGTGTACAAGTCAATTGTGGTTGTGCTTCTATCTGAAACATACTTGGTATTAAACGCACACAAGCCACGCTTTTGTTCGCACGCTGTTTTAATCTGCACCTAAAAACACACGCACACTCTGTACGTACACGCACTGACACAACTGCATTCACGCATACACACACTCGTACTCTCACATATACTCACCTGCAGCTTTTTAGGCACAGTAGCTCCTAATGCACACATACGCACACACAGACGCACACATACACACACACATATATACCTCTTTAAGCACACATACGTGTGCACACACATACACACATACACACCTGTAGCTCTTTAGGCACAGTAGCTCTTACTGCACACATACGCACACACAAACGCACCTGTAGCTCTTTAGGCACAGTAGCTCTTAATGCACACATACGCACACAGACACACCTGTAGCTCTTAAGGCACAGTAGCTCTTAATGCACACATACACACACACAGACACACCTGTAGCTCTTTAGGCACAGTGCTCATGGCTTTGTCCATAAGAGGCTTAAGCGAGGCTGATGCCTTTTCAGGCTCCCCTGTGAGCATTGTGCGCGCGCGTGTGTGTATGTGTGTGTGTAATTGTGTGAGTAATCATGTATGTGCATGCATGTGTGCTTGCATTCATACATGCACGTACACGTAATCCTACAACATGCTTTTAACGCTCAATTTTCACGCATTCAGAGCTTCCTAGAGAGTCAAGAGGGAGGTGATGTCGTATTGTGTGTGTGTGTGTGCGTGTTGTGTGTGTGTGTGTGCTGCCTACGTACAATCTCAGCTGTCATTAACTGCACAGCACAGAGAGTTCTCGATTTCCTTCTTCCTGCACATACAAGTTACTAGGATTGGCCAGAACCGTATATACATTATACATGCTGTATACGACCGTAAATTTGATGATTCCCCTGCCAAAAATACCGTATATGCACCGTATATATATAGTTGGCCAAAACCGTATATGCACACCGTATATGACCGTATATTTGATGATTTCCCTGCCAGGAATACCGCATACACACCCTAAGTATACATATAGACCCTAAGTATATATATGTGGTTCTGGCCAACCCTACAAGTTACGCATGGTCTACTGACGCTCTTATCCCCTAGCACTAGTGCATCGTCAAAACCCTGACCTGTTAAACTTCAGAAATTGTGACCAAACTCAACCTACAGAGCCTGCGAACAAACTCAACCCTCTGAACCTGTGAACAAACTCAACCCTCTGAACCTGCGAACAAACTCAACCCTCTGAGCCTGTGGACAAACTTAACCCTGACATCTGGCCAACCAACTGCACATGGAATGACAGAACCGTTTACCTGCGAACGAGCTCAGCCCTGGCTTCAGTTGCACAAAGGTGTCGCTGATCAGCTGCAGGCCATCTACAAGGACCCTGAACTTGAACACGTGAATCCTGGGGACAACAGAAACGCGTGTGTAGGTTGCATTTTATAAATTACGTGCTTTGCGTTCGGTGTTATATGTGTGGGGGCAACAGAAACGCGTGTGTATGTTGCCATGTATATGTTTTGAAAGTTGCGTGTCTAGTATTATGCTTATGGGCCACAAGCAAAATCGCAAGGGTTGTGCTGTTTGTGTGTGTTTTGTAGGGATCGGCGTTTGCTTATAGCGCTATATAGCGCTATATAGCGCTATAATATTTTTCAAATATAGCGCGTGTCAAAATTGAAATATCCGAATCGCTTCAATACGGCTCATGCCCACGCTTCGAACTCGGCTCAAATTTGTTCTTGGGCGTCCATAGAACACAAACACGTACCCTATGGAGTGCTGTAGGAGGACCACCACAGGGGATCATGAGCACCAGTAACTTACCATCCAAGACATCTTGAGCACCACAAGGAACAAATGCACAGACATGCCTGCACTTGCACACAAGTGCTGGCATACACACATGCAGTGCTTGCACGCACGCACGCACACGCACGCGCGCACACACATACACACACACGCATGCATGCACACGCACACATGCACGCACACACGCACGCACACACACACACACACACACCACACATACGCTCACAAACACACACGCATGCACACGCACACACGCACGCACACGCACACGCACGCACGAGCACACACACGCACGCACGCGCACACACACGCACGCACACACACACACGCACACACACACACGAGCGCACGTGCACGCACGCACACGCACACACACACACACGCATGCATGCATGCACGCAAACAAGCACGCACGAACGTGCACACACGCACGCACGCATGCACTCGCGGGCGCACGCGCGCACACACACACACACACACACACACACACACACACACACACAGACACACACATACACACACACACCACACACACACACACACACACACACACACACATTTACACGCACGCATGCACGCACACAGGCTTAGGCACGCACGCACACACGCACATAAGCATGCATGCACGCTCAGCTCAGTCTTGGTCC
>Ga0307945_1003607_pt1:2500-12520 | contig 12520 bp, 15 predicted proteins | sample OrgLakmetagen228_FD_201818 | JGI IMG/M metagenome (GOLD analysis project Ga0307945, IMG submission 201818) | Saline water microbial communities from Organic Lake, Antarctica - #228 | ecosystem: Environmental > Aquatic > Non-marine Saline and Alkaline > Saline | place: Antarctica...
CACCATGCTTTTCCAGCAAGCTTTCCTTTTCCTCTGCAGCGGCTTGCCGCAAGCTGGCCGTCGCCTCCGTCAGCTCCATGGACTTGTTCATCAGAGCCCCTTGTACCTGCTCCAGCTGAGAGGCCAGCTCCGCCTGCAAATAAAGAACACAGAAAGCACACAAGCCAATGCAAATCATTGCATGTGCCACTTGTGAATGCCACGGTACAATGCAGCGCTTCCTTTTGTTCCTTTTGCTCAACATCAGCACACACACATACACACACACACACTCACACACACACACACTCACACACACACACACATCCAGAACCGTGTGTGCACGCCATGCACAAACTTATGCACGGTTATATTCAAGAATCGGTAACACAATTCTCAGGGACGTTCATTACGATGTAAAATGCGCATTCTGTATCATACACGAAACATATTACCCATCCCTGGTTATTTTCCTGCTACAAACACTTTAAATGCACTGTTATGGTTTGGCCAACTGAAATTGAATACCTCCCTTTTTCATAATAACGGTGCTGGGCGCTAAACTCGGTGTAATGATGCAGATTGCTAAGCCTGCAATCTGCGTGCCGATATAGTGAAAGAAACATGCTTGCCCTGCATTAAATTTGGATTTCAGTAAGCATTGCTACAGCGAGACTCAGCACAACGTACAAACCATGACCTGAGCTGCCGCCACCTACCACTGGCCGTTCAGTAAGTGACGCAAAAGAGCTGCGTGTCTCAACTACCAACTACATTATAACTATCCTGGGTTGCTGCCACTTACCACAATACAGCATGACAGACGAAAAGGAAAAACATGTATCTTAATTTCAACCACCGAGGTAAGCTTGGAATCATTCATAACGAACCATCTCATTCCGATCTGTGACAGCTGCTGCGCACTTGCCTTGCTTGCTTCCAAAAGCTGCTTTGCCTTCTGCAACGAGCTGAGATCTGCCTCAGTCTTTTTCTGCAGGAAAAAAACAGGCAAGGATTTGCATCCCCTTACTGCTATAGAGATGGGGAGGGGTGGCTTTGCCCTATAATAGCCAGAACATAACAACAGGATGAACACCTCTCCTTGCAATACCAGCGCTTGCAGCAATGTCCATTGGCACAGGCAAGCATTTTACATGGGTTTGGCCAGGACCGTATCTGTACGCCGTATATGACCGTGTATTTGCTGATTTCCCTGCAAGAAATACCGTATACACACCATACATACTTGTAGGGTTGGCCAGGACTGTATCTGTACGCCATACATGACTGTATATTTGATGAAATACCTGCAAGATATACCGTATACACACTGTATATATATACAGTTCTGGCCAACCCTAATTAGGTATACGTGATAGGTCAGTACCTGCAACGATTCACTACAAACCATTGAACGAGCCCTTTCCAGTTGCTCTGCCGCACTGTAGGCATCATGCTGCACTTGATTGCATCGTCTGACACTAACACACTGCTACACACTCAACATCATGGTACGCACGCTTGCCTGTGTGCTGCACTGTAAAACCACGCTGTACTTGCTTGCATCTTTTGACACAAACACACTACACACCACACTACACACCTGCTGGTCACGCTGTCAATGAACATACTACACACTACACGACACACCTGCTGGACACGCTGTACTTGCATTTTTTGAGACAAACACACTACACACCACACTACACACCTCACTACACACTAGACGACACACCACACTACACACCACACTACACACCACACTACACACCACACTACACACCACACTACACACCACACTACACATCACACTACACACCACATGACACACCACATGACACACCTGCTGGACACGCTGTACTTGCTTGCATCTTTTGACACAAACACATTACACACCACACGACACACCTGCTGGTCACGCTGTCAATAAACACGCTACACACCACACGCACACCTGCTGGACACGCTGTACTTGCTTGCATCTTTTGACACAAACACACTGCACACCACACTACACACCTGCTGCTGCGCTGCTGCTTGAGCTGCCTGTGCTGCATTAGCCTCTTGCTGCTTCAGAGCACCCGCGTGCTCTGATTTCAAGGCTGCGTTGGCACCTTCAAGCTCCGCTTTGGTGCGCCCAAGCTGCGCTTGCATGCTGGACACCTGCACAGCGCATACAAGCAAATTATCTAAGTTGAATGATGGACGGATCATTATATATATGTGGCATCAACATCTTCAAGAGCTACCCACGCTTGAATTTACCAAGTGTGCTGGACACCTGAACACCACATGGACGAGACTTATACGGTCACGCGCAATAGTTGCATTTTCAGTTTGATCTGTATGTACCGTTGTATTTGCTTGAGACTCGCACGCAAGTACAGATGTCCGTGTTTGACGTGTAAATCGCTTGCATGGGCGTCAATGAGCTTGCTAGATACCTGAGCCCTGTAGCATGCTCATCATTGCTTCAGGTGACCTTTAAAAAAGCCCTGTAGCATGCTCATCATTGCTTCAAATGACTTTTAAAAAGCCCTGTAGCATGCTCATCATTGCTTCAGGTGACCTTTTAAAAAGCCCTGTATAGCATGCTCACCATTGCTTCAAATGACCTTAAAAGGCAATGGCTTCTAATACACAAATGGCTACAGTTTGCAAAGGCCTCTTTTCAGGTATAGGTATTCACTTTTGACACCCAGACGTTAACAGCACTAATCAGGGCAATCAACGCTTCCTATATTAAAAACGACAACTGCTGAGTTCAGTGTGAAACACATGAACTTAAGTTCTTGCAGTGCAGCAAAAGTGATATGCACTTTATCACTCTTGCTTATTATCTGTGTTTCTCTGTCGTTTCTCCATCTTTTTATTTCCTTGGCCCCCAAAACTTGCTCTTAACTTAAGTTAGTTTAACTTTTCCCTTGTTTTCCTTTTGTCTTGTCTTAGAGCAAGTTGTGAGGGCCTTAGTGCAGTGTTTCCTTGGTAATATTTCCCGCCTACTGCATCTCACGATGCAAACGAAAAAGAACACCCTGCTTGCAGCCCACCTGCTGCTCATACTGCTGGGATGCCAGCTGCGCTGCTTTTTGCGCGGATGCTGTGAGGGCGGCTTTTTCGTGGGCCAAAGTGCTCTCTGCTGCTTTGAGCTCTTGCTCTAGCTGGGCCTGCTTTTGTTGCAGCTCCTGTGCATGCCTGCTCTTAGCTTCCTGTTTCAAACATGGACGTGCGTGGACAGTCTTGTGCATGTGCATGCACTTGTGAGTTTTATGGTTGCGAACAATGACTACAAAGCACAATGTTGAAGGTATTGAGTCGCCTTCTCTTACAACCTTTGCATACATTTGCTTGTCATTATGACAAAGTCCAACCTCTTCAGGCAAACCGCAACATGACCCTCTTCTGATGCCGTTCCTTTCCCCCCTACCATCTCCTTGGCATGCTTTGCGCACACGAAAGCTTTTTGTAACCCTTTCCTAACGCCAGTCCTTTACCCACTCCCACTCCTTTGGCACACTTTGCGCACACCGTAGCAATTTGTAACCCTTACCTAACGCCATTTCTTTCCCCCTTACCATCTCCTTGGCATGCTTTGCACACACCAAAGCTAATTGTAACACTTTCCTAAAGCCATTCTTATACCCACTCTCGTTCCTTTGGCATGCTTTGCTTTCACCACAGCCATTTGTGACCCCTTCCTAACGCCATTCCTATTCCCACTCTCCTTTCTTTGGCATGCTTTGCTTACACCACAGCCATTTGTGACCCTTTCCCAACGCCATTCCTATTCCCACTCTCCTTTCTTTGGCATGCTTTGAACACACCACAGCCATACATATCCGTTCATAACGCCCTTCCTATTATCACCTCCATTTCCTTTGCATGCTTTGCACGCTCCGCAGCAAGGGAAGCTTGCATTTGTTCACCGAGGCTTCCTGTTGCTGTGCGTTGAGCAGTGGCTGCCTGTGAGCAAAAAAGTTGTTTGGATGCAAACAAGAATTTGACAAGACACACACACAAGGTGGTGAACAAGGTGGCGAGCCAAAGGTTGTTTGAATTAACACAAATACTAGATGAGACACACACAAGGTGGTGAACAAGGTGGCGAACCAAAGGTTGTTTGAATGTACACAAGGACTTGATGAGACACACACACACAAGGTGGTGAACAAGGTGGCGTACCAAAGGTTGTTTGAATGTACACAAGGACTTGATAAGACACACACACACACACACTAAAGGTGGCGAACAAGGTGGCGAACCAAAGGTTGTTTGAATGAACACAAGGACTAGATGAAACACACACACTCAAGGTGGCGAACAAGGTGGCGAACGAAAGGTTGTTTGAATGTACACAAGGACTTGATGAGACACACACACAAGGTGGCGAACAAGGTGGCAAACAAAAGGTTGTTTGAATGTACACAAGGACTTGATGAGACACACACACACAAGGTGGCGAACAAGGTGGCAAACGAAAGGTTGTTTGAATGTACACAAGGACTTGATGAGACACACACACACACAAGGTGGCGAACAAGGTGGCAAACGAAAGGTTGTTTGAATGTACACAAGGACTTGATGAGACACACACACACAAGGTGGCGAACAAGGTGGCAAACGGAAGGTTGTTTGAATGTACACAAGGACTTGATGAGACACACACACACACACAAGGTGGCGAACAAGGTGGTGAACAAGACGATTGTAAGTTGTAGAAGAAAAACCTGTAGGGGTATTCACAAGGTGGCAAACAAGAAGCAGGATGGCCAAGTAGCTATTCTTAAAGAAATCACAAAGCTACAGATGATCATGTAAAGAGGACTGCAGAGGGTGGCATGCCATGCTTACTTTGTAACCTATTACGGCACCCTGGCAGAGCAGTTAGCAGATTATACGCTGCTACCTGGCCTATTTTATAGGCTGCTACCTGGCCTATTTTATACGCTGCTACCTGGCCTATTTTATACGCTGCTACCTGGCCTATTTTATAATGCATACAGAGCTCTAGGCGAGGTGCACCAGCTAGCTTACGCTCGCTGCTGACGATGCATGCCTTTTTATACCTGGTGCTTCTTTTTAGGCCTTAAAAACTTGAAGCTGCATCCTTTGCGTTTCGTTGCGGCACCAGCCTCGCAAGTGTGCATCCTTTGCGTTGCTTTGTGGCACCAGCCTTGCACACCCAAAGTGTGCATCCTTTGCGCAAGTGTGCATCCTTAGCGTTTCTTTGTGGCACCAGCCTCGCAAGGGAGGAAATGCCTACATGTACAAAGATGGCACACTATCCACCACCAGGTTGCTTCCTCCCTCACATGTGCACACAAAATACCTTTGCCTCTGTTCTCCATCTGTATATCCGTGCACGTACTAGTCCTTGTTTCCAAGGTTGCATCTTTTACTCAGACATACACACCCTGTATACAGAGTTGGCCAGAACGGTGTATATGCAATGTATACGACCGTATCTTTGGTGGTTTCCCTGCCAAAAATACCGTATATACACCGTACATATATGGTTTTGGCCAACCCTACACGTTTACACACCCTTACACATTTGCACATTTGCACCTGCCTCCTTGTCTTACACACCAGCATATACAAACAGTGCTCGTGCACACAACAGCACACATTATCTAAATGCCCGAGCGAGTAATGCAGATCCCAGGCAATGCAGATGCTAGCTCCACTACAACAAAACTGTCTTTCTCACCTGAGCATGCATTTCCTCCAGCTCTGCCGCATGAGCACGCTGCAGCTTGTCCACCTGCGGGGAGGTGCAGATCAAAGCCAATTTAACTTACAGGTATAAACCAGTTGCATTCCAACTACTTTTCCATCTGTACCGTCTAGCTGAAGGGAGGTGCAGATCAAAAACCATTTAATTCCAAGTATGTACCAGATCCGTTCCAGTTACTTTTCCATCTGTACCGTCCAGCTGAGGGGAGATGCAGATCAAAGCCCATTAAAATTAAAAGTATGTACCAGATCATTGCTGTTGCTTTCCATCTGTACCGTCCACCAGAGGGGAGGTGCAGATCTAAGCCCATTTAAATTACAAGTATGTACCAGATCATTACTGTTGCTTTCCATCTGTACCCGTCCACCAGAGGGGAGGTGCATATCAAAGCCCATTTAAATTACAAGTATGTACCAGATCATTACTGTTACTTTCCATCTGTACCGTCCACCAGAGGGGAGGTGCAGATCGAAGCCCTTTTAAATTACAGGTTTGTACCAGATCTTTACTGTTACTATTCTATTTGTAACGTCTTCTTGAGGGAAATCACCATTGAGTTAATGAAAAAAGAGTGAACGGGGCAGAGGGCTAAGTTTTTTAATTGAGGTCTTGTCTGCAGAAGGGTGTCATCATTTACAATCGTAGTTAATGTGCACAAGAAAGCAGTTCAAGTCATGCATAATAGCGTGTGTTGAAACACGTTGCTTTACGCAAGTGCATGTCCAGCACGTGAAAGCATATTACACAAATGCATGTCCTGCTCATGAAAGCTTATTGCACAAATGCATGTCCAGCTCGTGAAAGCTTATTACACAAACGCATGTCCTGCTTGTGAAAGCACATTACAGCACACTCTGACAGCTGGCGGTGCTTTACAGCAACTTACCTCAGAGGAATGCTTGCGGTGTGCCTCTTCTTTTTCTTTCTGAGACGCCTTTTGTGACGCTTCGAGGGCCTGCATTTAAAGCATCAAGTAGGCAGAACGTAACATGTTTACAGTCTGCCTCTTCTTTTGCCTTTTCAGATGCCTCTTGTGCAACTTTAAGGGCCTGCAGGACATGCGTTAAGTATTTAGAGGTTGGGTTAGGACATGTGTCAAGTATGTAGATTGCATGGCCGTAGAAGGCGTCCTCTGCTGCAGTTCGTAGGAGGGGGGTGCAAGAAAGATGCATGCATTGATTTCTCAGTGGTTTTTCTGTGCAAGTCCTCGCATCCAGAAGCAGTGCAAAGCATATTTGTGGCCTAGCACAAGCCTGCAGCATCACGCCCTGTGGGTAGGTAGGGGTAAGTATTCTTCTTGTAATATACTTTATGATATGTAAGCTTTGCAATAAAGCATGCACGGCAGCTTCGTGACTGGTTTTATTTTTGGCCAAAGCTCTACGCCTTTGAAAAGTTGATCAAGCATCCAATAGCCCAGACTGGCTACGTTCCAGCCCTGTATTGGTCAGATTTCTGTTCATAAACCCAAGGTAAGAGAAATGCTCGTACCAAAATACTGCACAGTCTGTCCAGCGCCACGTGTATGTCTGTGCAGTGTAACTGCAAAACCTTCCTGTTCCTGCGCAGATTGCCTAAGCAGCATATCATATGCCGCATATCAAGGGTTGGCCAGAACCATATATATGCAACGTATATGACCGTATTTTGTTATTCCCCTGCCCAAAACACTGTATATTTACCGTATATGTATGGTTCTGGCCAACCCTACGCATATCGTACGTGCCTTGTCTGTTATTGTGTGCATCTGCGCACAGTGTCTTGCATGCTGCCTTCACCACACCAGCATGATATATCAGTATATCAGCATTTTGCCGGTGTACTGCATCTGCAATGGCCTTGCCAGTGCATTATGCTTGTTACATAACTAGCATGTGCAAGTGTATCACAGCAGTTTTGCCTGCGCATGCTGCCTGTTGAAGAAATGAAATGTGCAAGTGTGTCACAGCAGTCTTGCCTGCGCATGCTGCCTGTTAACGAAATGGAATGTGCAAGTGTACCACAGTAGCCTTGCCTGCGCATGCTCCCCTCGCAAAGCCTGCAGGGATCGTTCCCCCCTGGCCTGCTCCTGCTGCAGCTTTTGCTGTAATTCTGCCTGTAGGGTCTTACGCTCTGTTTCATGCTCAGCAAGCAGCTTGCTCTGCAAGTGGGCCATCTCACTGCGGTGTGCGACGCCTTCCTTTTCCAACATGCTGCTTACCTGCGGGGGGGGGGGTGTGTGGAGGGGGGGCAGACCTTAGTACCACTTGGCACTCAGTGCAGAGCTCAAGCTCAACATTTTATTTCCATCTGAGATTTGCTACTGAGTATATGTGTGTTTGGCACCCCAAAATGCAACGTAACTAGAGGGAGGAATTATGTGTGTATTTGTGATTGTTTTTAGGGTTGCCCAGAACCGTGCACAAACACCATATATAACCGTATGTATGATGATCACCCTGCTGGAAACTCCGTACATAGAACCGTATGTATGATGATCACCCTGCTGGAAACTCCATACATAGAACCGTATGTACGATGATCACCCTGCTGGAAACTCCGTACATACACCGTATTTGCAACGTATAAACGTATATATGTATGTGTGTAAGAACACTGCATGCTCCGCGCAACCCAAAATTTCTCCCTTTATCACTTCTAATGTGCCCTAATGGCTATCCATTTCTGTCACGCTATCCATATCTGTCACGCCCAGCTTTTAGCCGAGGAGATAAAAGTGTGATATGGACTTATATATATTGGTACTGCTTTCAACATCACCAGAAGAGTCTGCTCATGCCCACGCCCATCAATTGATTCTTGGTCTTGTAAAACTTGAAGAGTCCTCAACAGTTTATACAAACATTTACCAAGTTCGAAAGGGAGGAGCATCTTGATCGAGGAATTGCTGAGGTACGATTCACCCAGAGGTGTTTAGCAAATTACAATCTACAATGCTTATCACCCATTACGGGGCAAAATCACCAAAATTCAGAACGTTCCTGCACACTACATACACCCTTTTTTATGTCAACTCCTGCCTGCGGCTGCGCCTGTCCAGAAATAGTCAGAACGGTTACGGTCACAACGTCACAACGGATAGAGTTCCTGCCGCACACATGATGGTTCACGGCATACGCAAACATACACGCATACGCAGATGCACACACACATGCACATGGACACCCACCTGCTGCTGTGCTTTTAGTGCCCACTCCTTATCCAAACGTGCAAGCTCGCTGGCAAGATGGCTGCTGTGGCTCTGCTGCTGCTGCTCCAGCAGCTTGTTGTGTTGCTGCTGCTGCTCTGCCAGCTCCTGCCGCAGCTGCTGCTGTAATGCAGCCATGCACTGCTCTTTATCAGCTAGGCCAGCCTGGTAAGGTTGCGGGATAGCACAATTTGCGTGATCATAGTAACAGGAAAAGCCCGATCAACCATGAGGTGATGATGGCAACAGCATGGCCCACATTAGCACGACAATAGCATGATCACATAAGCACGACAGAGGTGACATGCAAAATTAAATTCTGCAATAGCATGACAAAGGTAGCAGGCAATAGTAAGATCTGCATTGGCAATAGCATTGGCAATAGCATGACAAGGGTATCAGGCAATACCAAAACCCAAATTGGCAATATTGAGATCTGCATGAGCACAGCAAAAGAGACCGGCAGTGCCAAGAGCAGTGCCCAACAGCAATCTTAGTAGGCAGCAGCAAGTTTCATGTGCAAAATGACAGAAGGCAATATGCTGGTCTGCACTAGACAAGCCTCACAGCCATTAGTGCTGAGTAATTAGATGGCAGACAAGTAGGGGGAAGCATCGCAAGCGATGCTGAAAAGTTGGCGAAGCCTTTTGCGCTGTGAACTGGCAACTTGTGTGCTTTGTGCGCGCTTATACATGTGTGTGTGTGTGTGTGTGTGTGTGCGTGTGTGTGCGCGTGCGTGCGTGTGTGCGTGCGTGTGTGCCTGCGTGCGTGCGTGCGTGTTTGTGTGTGTATGTGTGTGTGTGTGTGCGTGTGTGTGTGTGTGTGTGTGTGTGCGTGTGTGTGTGTGCGCGTGTGCGTGTGTATGTGTGTGTGTGTGTGTGTGTGCGCGTGCAGGCTTGCCTTCAACCTGCTCACATCTGTCAGTCACACATGGAGACTCGCATCCTCTCAGAACACGCTCCCATCGTCATCGCGTCATAAAAAATAAAGTTTTAAAGTCCCTTGCAACTTGAATTGTGGAAATCCGTGCACCCAGTCGTGTGCTTGCATGGAGCAGCGAACTTTCCGTCCGCGCCTCTCCTTGGCCCCGGACCCATCAGGCACACTCAGAAACGTC
>Ga0307945_1003613_pt1 | contig 12512 bp, 11 predicted proteins | sample OrgLakmetagen228_FD_201818 | JGI IMG/M metagenome (GOLD analysis project Ga0307945, IMG submission 201818) | Saline water microbial communities from Organic Lake, Antarctica - #228 | ecosystem: Environmental > Aquatic > Non-marine Saline and Alkaline > Saline | place: Antarctica: Organic Lake...
GGGCAGCAGCAACAAGAGTGGCAGCAGCATGAGGGGCAGCAGCAACAAGAGTGGCAGCAGCATGAGGGGCAGCAGCAACAAGAGCGGCAGCAGCATGAGGGGCAGCAACATCAAGAGCGGCAGCAGCCACAAGAGCGGCAGCAACAAGAGCGGCAGCAGCATGAGGGGCAGCAACATCAAGATCGGCAGCAGCATGAGGGGCAGCAGCATCAAGAGCGGCAGCAGCAGCCAGCAGCAGCAGCAAGCTCCCCCACCAACCCCCATGCCAACACCAATGCCACTGCTCACACTCAAGCAGGCAAAGAAACACACTCCATGCCTCGGAGCAAACAAGGAGCGGCATCTGTCAGGGCCCCTGCATCAAACCACAGCGCCAGCTCAGCGCCAGCCGGCGCGCAGCACGGCACAGCAGCTGCCCTCAATGCCCAGCCGCAGTATGCCATGGGCTGCAACGTAGCAGCGGAGGAGTTGAGTCGCAGTATGGCCATTCCGCCTGCGGAGCTGGTGCAGACTGCGCAGGTGGGGCACGAGTGGCTTAGGTAGTTTTTTAACAGTGGGTTCACAAAACGCAGCATGGCCATACTGCCTGCGGAGCTGGTGCAGACTGTGCAGGTGGGGCACGAGTGGCTTGGGTAGTTTTTAAACAATGGGTTCACAAAACGCAGCATGGCCATACCACCTGCGGAGCTGGTGCAGACTGCGCAGGTGGGGCACGAGTGGCTTAGGTATAAAAAGAGTGTGAGGAGTTGAGTCGCAGTCTGTCCATACTGCCTGCGGAGCTGGTGCAGACTGCGCAGGTGGGGCACGAGTGGCTTTGGTAAAAAAGAGTGTGAGGAGTTGAGTCGCAGTCTGTCCATACTGCCTGCGGAGCTGGTGCAGACTGCGCAGGTGGGGCACTAGTGGCTTGGGTAGTTTTTTAGCAATGGGTTCACAAAACGCAGCATGGCCATATTGCCTGCGGAGCTGGTGCAGACTGCGCAGGTGGGGCACGAGTAGGTTTGGCCAGAGCCGTATATCTGCACCGTATGTGACCGTATGTATGGTAATTTCCCTGCTAAAAACACCGTGTGTGCACCGTGTATACCTATAAATGTATGGTTCTGGCCAACCCTAGGCACGAGTGGCTTAGGTAGTTTTGGAACAATGGGTTCACAAGACCCAGAACCAAAAACAACGGGCTAGAAGACATTATAGGATCGCATGGGCAGTAGGCACTGTGTTTTTGGTTTGTGTCAGCCAGACTGGTGTGTGTGTGTGTGTGTTTGTTTGTGTAGGTGAGGGCATGAGTGGCACTGGTACTTTCTCTTAACGAATGACAGGTCCGGAGGCACTCCAAGACTGTGTTTCTGGTTTTATTACCCCTGCAGAGCTGGTGCAGGCTAAAGTGCATTGAAACATTCACACGGTTATGGCAAACACGCATGCATGAATTGAACACAAACACAGGCCTTTGCAGCGATGGGCCACCGCCCCTCAGCAGCTTGGCTGCACTTGCACCAACAGAAACATGCACATTCATTCGCACGGTTATGTCAAAACACGCATGCATGAATTGAACACAAACACATGCCTTTGCAGCGATGGGCCACCGCCCCTCAGCAGCTTGGCTGCACTTGCACCAACAGAAGCATGCACAAACATTCACAGGGTTATGGCAAACATGCATGCATGAATTGAACACAAACACAGGCCTTTGCAGCGATGGGCCACCGCCCCTCAGCAGCTTGGCTGCACTTGCACCAACAGAAACATGCACAAACATTCACAGGGTTATGGCAAACACGCATGCATGAATTGAACACAAACACATGCCTTTGCAGCGATGGGCCACCGCCCCTCAGCAGCTTGGCTGCACTTGCACCAACAGAAACATGCACAAACATTTACAGGGTTATGGCAAACACGCATGCATGAATTGAACACATACACAGGCCTTTGTAGCGATGGGCCACCGCCCCTCAGCAGCTTGGCTGCACTTGCACCAATGGGCTGCTGCTCGACAATGGCCCCTTTTGTCCCTCTCAACACGCAAGCGTCTTGTGCGCTGCTACCGTAGCCTGGCTCAGGTCGGTTGTGCCTCTTATATTTTAATGCACATGCACAAGTGTGTATGTGCGTGTTTGTACTGAAATGTGTGTGCGTGTGTGTTCATTTGCGTTCAGCTGCAGCGTGGACCCCTTTTTTGCTGGTTTTGTAACTTGATTTGGGTTGGCTGAAGGCCTCTTCATTTGTATATGAGCATGAACTTACCTCTGTCTGTGGGTAGGTGGAGAATGTCTTTTGAAAGTATGCCTGTGCTATGGAGCTCCCTCTCACCCCCACCAGCACAAGCGTCTTGTGTGCTGCTACTGCACACACTGCTTGACTCAGGTCAAAATGCAAGACTAAATTACTTCCCCGTTGTGGGGATGCAATTTATTGCCCTCGCCCTCTGTCTTGTCTCTTCTGGCTGTCTGTACGCACCAGTGAAACCACCAGGTTATCCTCTTTGCTTAGTGCACGGTGGTCGGAAGGAACGCATGCAGTTATGCTTTGCTTTCATCTGCTCATCCTCTTTGCTTAGTGCACGGTGGTCAGATTGAGTGCATGCATTTAGGCTTTCATCGGCTTATCCCCTTTCTTTAGTGCATGGTGTTCGGAATGAGTGCATGCAGTTAGGCTTTCCATTTACATCTTGCACACAACATTTTGCGTTCCTCCTGATTCCCACCCATTACCTTTTTCTCTCTTCAGTGGTGAAAGAGTTTCTATGTGTGTGGGTGTGGCTGTGTGGCTGTGTTTATTTGGGTGTGGGTGGGTGTTCGTGTGGGTGTGGATGTGTGTGCGCATTTGTGCATTACTCATATGGCCCCTTTTCCAAATTGACGCAGAAAGTGTTTTCAATGCCTGCGCGATTTCCTTGACCTCGCATCCCTCCTGCACCTTGTTTCCTACCCATGCACCTTGCTTTTTTCCCTTGCACCTTCCCATGCACCTTGCTTTTTTCCCTTGCACCTTCCCATGCACCTTGCTTTTTTCCCTTGCACCTTCCCATGCACCTTTCTTCCTTCCCATGTACCTTGCTTCCTTCCCTTGCACCTTGCTTCCTTCCCATGCACCTTGCTTCCTTCCCTTGCACCTTTCTTCCTTCCCATGCACCTTGTTTCCTCCCCATGCACCTTGTTTCCTTCCCATGCACCTTGCTTCCTTCCCTTGCACCTTCCCATGCACCTTGCTTCCTTCCCTTGCACCTTGCTTCCTTCCCATGCACCTTGCTTCCTTCCCTTGCACCTTGCTTCCTTCCCATTTACCTTGTTTTCTCCCCATGCACCTTGCTTCCTTCCCTTGCACCTTCCCATGCACCTTGTTTCCTTCCCTTGCACCTTGCTTCCTTCCCTTGCACCTTCCCACCCATGCACCTTGTTTCCTTCTCAAAACATCATCATTTCCTGATCCGTGGTGGTAGTAACTTAATGTCGTTGGTTTCGCTTTCTTTCCTGCAATCCCACGGATAGCATGCAATGCTCGTGGTTGTGCACTGCGCACATTAACCGTAACCCACACTGATGGCGGCGGCCCTACTTCAGCAACGCTCTTTCCTGTAATAAAATTGCAAGCTGTGCTCGTGCTCGTGAGCAATGGTAAGCTAAGGTTACATCGCTATATATGCCTCGAAGCTAAATATGCCTCAGCGGAAGCTTGGAAAAAGCCTGAAATCATATCTGGCTAAACAAAAGAAATCGGCTTAAGGAAACATGAGTAGTGCTCCTACGCCTCGCTGGCAGTGACTACGCTGCTTAACATCCATTTTCCGTTCCTGTCGTCCGTCATCAATAGCGTGCCATGCTTGTGCTCATGAGCAGGGTCCTGCACTAGGTAGCAATATTGGACTGGCGGCAATAGCAGGCGATGGGAGTGGGGCCGTGTGTGCTGTGTCTGATGCGCCTAGCACGCACCAGCAATTGCCCAGCGTTGTAGCACCAGTGATTGCCCAGCGTTGTAGCACCAGCAATACCGCAGCCACCCCCATTAGTAGGCAGAGAGGAGGCACGAAAGGCAGAGGGAGGGCCGCTTTTGGTGGTGGAGGGGCAGTTATGGGGAGGAAGAAGGGGGCCGTGCTAAGAATAGCAGTCGATAGTGGCAATGAGAAGCAAGGTGTCGTGAGTGGTGAAGCCGGCAGGAAGAGGCTGCCTCCAAACAGAGGTGACAAAGCTCACAGAAAGGAGCGGTGAATTGTATGATATAATGGTATAGCTTTGTGAGAATGTCCCCCTGATCATGCTGGTCGTGATCACAGCCTGCAAGAATGTATCCTCTCCCTTTATTAGGTGCTGATTAAATGTCAATTTTGTTCCTTGATTCATGTTCCTTGATTCCTTGTGGTTTACAATTTTGTTCCTTGATTCATGTGGTTTACAACGCTGAGCCGATTTACTTGATTTCGTTTGCCTTGTTCAACATTACATTATTACATTAAACAGTTAGATATTGTGAGGTGCGTAGTGCGTGCTTGTCTTCCTTCACATAATGGATAATGGTTACAATGGGGGATGACCTTCAGCCAGGTAGTTTGGCTGATCGGCTGCTGACTGGTCTCGGCCAGCCACAAATAAATCCATAAGCTCAGAAAGAAAAAGTCTATTGTTCTGCTGAGAACGGAAATCATGAACAAGTTGGTTGTTGACCTGCCTGTTGCAGCAAAAAGGGTTGGGCTGTTGAAAAGTCCTCAAAAAAAGGTGAAAACAGAAAGGAAAAGTGTTTCCTCAGCTCACAAACTCGATGGTCTTGGCAAATTAAAAGAGCATGCACCTCGTTCTGAACATGTTCATCTTCACCAGGACATTGGTCACATACGCAAGAACCATCTTCATGCCACGCTACTGCCTCAACTTTCTTTGGATAATCTTGGGAACGGAAATGCAACTCTCGCACACTCAGAATGATCATTTGATCAACTTGAAGGGAAAGAGCTTTTAGTTGGTTTAGTAGAGCCGCTGTCATATCCAATCACCATCACTGCAAAGTATAGGAGCTCAGCACATAACTTAACAGAGCCTCCTAAAGCCTTTGGGCCTTTCTTGGTCCAAGGTTAAGGCTAAGGTTACATCACTATATATAGCTTCTTGGTCCAAAGGCGTCACTACTAATTGATAAACAAAGTGCCTCTTAATCATCCCTCTGTTTTGCTCTGCCGCTCTTCCTCACGCAACTTCCAATGGTTTCTTTAAATCCAACGTTTTTCGCCCGAACCTTTTTCCCTTGCCTAATTTTTCCAACCCTCTCTTGCTGCCTACCTTCTTTCGATTTTCCTTTATTTTCTCACGTAGTAGGGAGTTTGCCTAGCTCCCCTTGATCTATGTAATACCCTCAAACTAACTAATCATAAGACTAACACTTTTAGCTTACTGACAAGACATATACAAACTCTCAACTGTCAACCAACTAGCTCATTGTAACACGAGTGTAGGCTAGCAGTCGCACTTCTTGACTGAAGGCCTTTTTTTTGCAACCCTTATAACACGAGTTGTTACTGCCACCAATTGGAGTGACACTCACAGCCAGAATTGAAATTGAATGCCACTTAGTAAAAATCAGGGGGGGGAGGGGAGTGCAGACGCAATCAACTCGCCCAGGCTACTGTACTTACTATTTTTTAGGAGAATCCTACCCGAGTTCTGATTAAGGTTTACAAGGTTTACAAAAACAGGCCTTCAGTCAAGAAGTGCGAAGGCTAGCCTAGAGTTCTGATAAAGAGCCCTCAATCGCAGCTGCTTGACTCCACTTAGCCAGCCGCTCATTCGTTTCATATACAGTATGATAAAAAGGGCACCTGACCTTCATACAAACATGCATATATCATACAACATATACACATGATCACTCTGGCATCAACATTTAGCGACAGTAAAATGGTATGGAAAAAGGAAGAGTGAGCTGCAACTGCACGTTCCTTTTCTTTACTTCACACCTCTGGCACTGTCTACTCTGACCCACCCTCATACTTTCAGTTTAGGCATGACTAATTCCTCGCTGACCTCCCACAGCTTCTTAGCAATCAGTGGGTCGTACGTGGCTGAATCGCTCGTGATGGCCTTGCAGTTGTCCCTGCTGACGTGAAGCAGAGAGGAGATCATAAAGAAAAGAAGAAAAGAAAAGAAACAAAACGACTCCGCTGGTAGTGATGACACAGCCAGCATGATTAAGGGAGGAGATCATAAATTCACGACGCAGCGGTGGCGGAGCTTTTGAGCAGCTCTAGCAGTCGCAATGATTTTTAGTTCAATGATTAGAGGCCTTGTTCAGCTTAATGACTGCTGACCTTGAGGTTGAGAATCTTCAGTATTAGAGGCAACATTGGTCACGATGATGCACTTTGTTGGGGCTTTTGCTAGTGTGAGCAGTAATCAGAACGAGCTCCCTTATGCACTCTGATATATTTAGCATAAAGCCTAACTATTGCTCCTTCAAACGCATTGGGGGAAGGCCTGCACTCAGATTGTTTGGCCAATCAGAAGGTGAGCTTGAGGAGCATCAGAGGCAGCAAACCCACCCCCGGACCACCCAGCACAATGATATCTAGATAACAAATAGTAATTAGCAGCTAGTCTGTTTCACGCACCAGTATTTGCTCGTCATGTTTGCAACGTTGGGAGAAGAGGCAAGGTAGATGCTGGTCTCTGCACGGTGTAGAAGATGAAACAGGAAGCATACGTTAGTTTGATGCCTGTGCCTCTGAAATAACTAGGGTTGGCCAGAACCGTATATATACACCGTATATGACCGTGAATTTGGTGAATTCCCTGCCCAAAGTACCGTATATATATGGTTCTGGCCAGCTCTATAAATAACAGCTTGTGCACCTGAAGTGTAGAGCACATGTTTCTCGGAAAGCTGTTTAACAGGCTGTGCAAGTAGAAGCTAAATCCAACTGGACAAATATACAAACATACACGAAGGTTAAAACAGGTAGATCCTGTTACCTGCTCCTTGCTCTGGGGTCTTGAAGAAAATTCCAGCAATTGGGATCAAGGTGCTCTGTACGCAAGAAAGTCCCAGCAAGTTGTTTACGTCTACTGCAACAGCTAGAATGCACGAACGAGCAAGATGGGTGCTCAGCAAGACAGTTGTGCCCTACTGTAGCCTGTTTGAGATGAAACAGCTAAAGTAAGATAAAATAAGCAAAGCAGGGACGTGCAAACACACACACAGTTATTCCTATAGCCTGTTGGAGAGATAAGTCGATAAAATATGCAAAGAAGGGAGAGATAAATTCGTGTGCAACACACGTACATACACAATCATACACGCACCATGTACCACTTGTTTTCTTCAGTAATCATGTACCTCCCCAGCTCTGTTTTCACCACGCCTGGGTGGAGGCAGTTGGCAGTGATCTGCAGAGAAGGCAGGCAGCAGGAAAAGCACACATGCATAGGGTTGGCCAGAACCGTATATATACACCGTATATGACCGTATATTTGGTGATTTCCCTGTCAAAATCACCGTATATACACCGTATATATATAGCTCTGGCCAAACCTGCACATGCAACATGACCGATCTATCTGCCTGCAAATTATCCTTGGCGCCAACCAGTCCATTATTTGAATACGTGTGTGAACCTTTTGTGCGTTTCATGCCCATGTTTTGTCTTGGCAGAACTGTGAGTGGCAGATGAGAGGCGTTCCTGTGTTTCTGGCATCTATTGTATGCTCGGACGGACTCATCATTCATGGTAGCAGGAGGAAAATAAGCTAACTGCAGTTCAAAAAACGCCAACAATTTCCCTGCCTTTGATGTTGCACGCCCCAGTGTGCATACTCCAGTGTGTGTGTGTGTGTGTGTGTGTGTATCACTCCAGTATGTGTGCATCCCTCATTTGTGTGTATAATTTGATATTATATGATAATACTATGATAATAATATAATATATGTATAACATGCCCCAGTGTGCATGATCCAGTGTGTGATATGAGGTATGAGTGGGTGGGTTGAGTGGGTAGAAAATGTGTGATGCTGGTTAGAGGATGAATATCTCTTGACCTTTATTTCTGTCACTAAACTGTGACTATTTTTAAATAAGGGGTTAATCCAAAGCGTAGCGCCAATTTTTAAATCACACCGCTCTTATAAAGCTTACCTGCGTGTTGCTAAGCCTTCGTGCCAACTCATAGGAGAACAGAATATTAGCCCGTTTTGACTGCCCATATGCTTCCCAAGGCTGATAACTGTGGTCGAAGCAACATGGTGTGGCTCATATTAGTTGAGCACAGTCGACGGACAACTCAACGAAAATGGTGGTGATTATTTCACGGTACGACGAAAAATGTCGCGAAGGTTTGAAAGAACGTCAGAACTGCACGGCAGCGCATCCACGACGTATCAATTTCTTGAATCGTGCCCACCTTTTCTCTCTGTTGAGGTCATCGAAGTCTACCTTGCCAAGCGTATGGCCCTGTGGGAGCGATTTAGTGATGATTGAGTTTGAGAAGGACTAAAGAAGATAAAAAGGGCGAAACACTGCCACCTTCTAGCCTACACACACTGCATTATTTGGGCCTATTAACTGCAAACTGCTTTGCCTTCAGGTCCAACAAACGTAAGAATGGATAGTCATCAAGGAACATAGTGCACGCTGCTTAGCCTTCAGGCCTGATGTAGTTCAAGGTGGGAAAGAGAGCGCGCTGGCTGCTTATTTTGATCGGTAAATGGTGACCGGTGATGAAGCACCTCTCTGTAAACTAGGCCTTCTTTACAACCCACGGAGCCCTTTACAGAAATATTTCGACAATTCCAATACCTCAACAGACGGCAATCGTTATCTTTTGACACACACACACACACATACACACACATTCACACACACAAATACACACCACACCACAAACACAAACACACACATTACGTATGCACAACAGACATACACACAAACACACACACACACTCAAACTCACCATTGAGCTCACACTCACGATACGAATGGGCCTGTAGTCAAAAGGCAGCAAGATGAGAGCAAAAGGCATTGGCCACGCAGCCATGAGAAGCATCTGAGTGTTAAAATTGCATTGATATAATAAGATCAGACGGCCTATTTGACATCTGTTCATGCGCACAATGAGGCACAATGTGTGAGGTTATGTGAAGCACTGATGCATGGCATCACAATTAAACATGCATTCTATATTCTGTACTGTTATCGTCATGACTCTCTTTTTGTTATGAGATTGAATGGCATGTTTGTGTAACGGACAAAACTCCAAAGGCACCTTTGGAACATCTTTTTGTTATGAGATCGAATGGCATGTTTGTGTAACAGACAATACTCCAAAGGCACCTTTGGAACATGTCTGACATGAGGCGCAATGACTTGAGTGTTAGATCAAATTTTTGAAACATGCCTAACAGCCTAACACATGAGGTGCAATGAGTTGATGATGAGTGAGCAGTACCTACTTGTTCGCCTCATTGAAATGGGGTAGGAGGAGGTTGGTCAGCGCAAAGTGGCCAAGGTGATTCACGCCTAGCTGCGCACAAGAAAAGGAAGCAAAAAGAACAGAAGCATTACGTGGATATGCATCACATAAAGAACAGGATTGGCAGATTTTGGTAATCCTGCTCTAGCATCATGACATTGGGCCACAGGCAGTCCCCATATATGGATATGCATCACATAAAGAACAGGATTGGCAGATTTTGGTAATCCTGCTCTAGCATCATGACATTGGGCCACAGGTCGTCCGCATGCCCCCCTCCCCTTTCCCGGCCAAACAATGCTGACACCTAAGAAATCCATCCATATAATCTCACCAACCACCCCACCATTTTGAGACCTGAAACTTCCAGTGAAAGTTACCTTATTTATGTCCGCGACTCTGCGAGGAAAAATAGGCATAAAACTCACAACTGGTGTGGTGCGACAAATTTTTTTGTTTTCCCTCTGTTGTCCCTTGTGAGAGTGCCTTCCACTCGCAGGCGTTTCCAGTACTCTTGCCCTCAATTTGACGTTGCAGCATTGTTACGTGACACTTATAATTATGTCATCATAAAGCAGAGGACAAGTTGTTTCCACTCGCAGGCGTTTCCAGTACTCTTGCCCCCAACTCGACATTGCAGCATTATATTGTTACGTGACACTTATAATGATGTCATCATAAAGCAGAGGACAAGTTATTTCCACTCGCAGGCGCTTCCAGTACCCTTGCCCCTAACTCGACATCGCAGCATTGCAACGTGACATTTATAATGATGTCATCATAAAGCAGAGGTCAATTGCTGCAAGTTCAGATATGCACCTTTACACAGCCAAAGTGGGTGCAAAACATACACCGGACCCAATACAGCTCCCCAGAATGCCAGACGTCCAGCAAAGCTCAATGGTTTAGATATAAAAACAAGTCTATCACATTCAGATGAGGTAGAAAGTATGCTCACGATACAAACCTCAAGTTGCGAACCTCATTTTCAATGATCCACCGCCATCTCACATTGCAAGTGAATTAGAACCTCTGATCAGGCACACATTTCATAGAGTCACTCTAAATCTCAGGGAGGTCTCAAACGGCGTGTTCACATCATGTGCTGTATCGTATTTAATGCGTATTCACCTATTGAATGTCTCAAAAGTCGGTTTGAAATATACATGCTGAATCTGGACGCGTTAAGAATTCCAACTGCTCTTCCATGGCCAGAACAGATAGTAGAGTAAACCAATACATAGACGTGTAACGTGTAAGATTAAAGATAGGAATTGCTGACAGTTCAGGTCTTAAAATATAAGGAGGAGCTCATCCGCAACAAATGTGCTTTGAGTAGCTGATTGCAGTTGCCTGTGCATGTTGAGATCCATCAGGGATGGACGGAAGGATACAACTGGCACGTGAAGGCGCTTACCTGGTATTCAAAGCCGTCCTTGGTCTCCATTTTTGGAGTTGCCATGACTCCTGGATATTGTCATTGCATTCAGTGAAGAACAATTTATTTTCTGGAATTGATGACAGATCCGCTGGGTCAGACATTTCAGGTGAGGATGCACCCCAAAATTGAAGCGTTCTTTCTATAGCTCTACCGTTCTACCTGCGTTGTTTAGCAGCACGTCGAAAACTTGCTTGCCGTCGTCACAAAGCTTTTTGTAGCAGTCCGCCACACTGGACAGGTCCTGCACTTTGGGTTGGCCATCTCCGGTTAGGTATTAGGTCTGTTGCCGTTGTATGCACACTTAAACACCCACTCTTGAGCCTGATCTAACTGAATATGTGGAACTTAAGCAAATAACCGTACCTGCAGATCTAAGCGAACGGAACTGAGCAGTGCCTCGGGCTGGCTTGACCTGTTCAGCAGATTGACAGACAATGTGAGCATACGCAATGATTCAAGCAATGCTTTAAGCACAGGATACAGCGTTTCTAAGCCAGCATGTGCGTGTCAGCGCACGTTGGTGGAAGTGCTACTGGTGGACTACCGAAATTACGCCAACAAGGCAGCTTTAAATTACCATGAATGCAAGCACGTTGCGCACAAAGAAGAAAGACGTTGCTTTCTTTTCTCCCTTGTGTTGCCAAAAAATGTACGCTGCCTCAACTTTAGACATACAGAGTGTCCGTACGTACTTGATTGATGAAACAGCGTTGGCTGCTCGTGAATCGTCTCGGCAAGCTATTGTCACGTCATATCCCTGACAGAAGGTATATAGGAGTTTAGGATGCACTGTTCAGAGGTGTTACCGAGTTGTGAGGTAGGTATTTGTGCATGTGTGGTTGCAAGCATCTTACAAATATAATGGTACACGCGGCAAACCTTTTGGCAAAGGGACTTTGCTGTTTCATAGCCTATGCCTGCATGGGAGACAGGAGGGGGTTCAGGTGAAGGAGCACAACTTGCTTTGTGTTTTGAGGCCACGAGTAAGCTAACAATACACACCCGTGTTCCCTCCTGTGATGAGCACCCTGCTGGCTTTGCACTGCACTGATTTCCCCCTTGATGGATCCCTTGAGCGACCCACAAGCTTTGATCCCACCTTGCTTGCATGAAGGTTTTTGGAGAGCAACATTTCTTTCGCAAAGAAATCACAAAGAAAATAAATATTAGAAAGTAATAAATTTTAGGTATTTACTTTGGTCAACTGAGTCGCGCGCATGAGAAGAGAGACTTACAACGAAGTCTTGGGGCTCTTATCTGAACTTCCAATTGGCGCTTGTCCGAATGTGGGACTTCTACGAACCCGATTTCCAGGGTGGGCACATGCAAACCAGCACGCACGCGCAACCGAACACACACACACACACACACACATAAATACAAACACACACATATACACACAATACACACGCAACACACACACACACACACACGCAACCAAACACACACACCACACACATACACACACACACATACACACACACACACACATACATACACACACATACACGCAACACACACACACGCAACCCCCCCACACCCCCTCACACACACGCGCACATCCACACACACACACACCCACACACACCCACACACACACACACACACACACACAAACA
>Ga0307945_1003614_pt1:0-7500 | contig 12510 bp, 12 predicted proteins | sample OrgLakmetagen228_FD_201818 | JGI IMG/M metagenome (GOLD analysis project Ga0307945, IMG submission 201818) | Saline water microbial communities from Organic Lake, Antarctica - #228 | ecosystem: Environmental > Aquatic > Non-marine Saline and Alkaline > Saline | place: Antarctica: Organic...
CCCCACACATACACACATACACACACACACACACACACACAAGAAACACACTTACAAAAACCCATCCTCTCCCCACCAACCACATATACCCCACCTACCCACCGACAAGCACAGAAGAGCACAGGCTTACGAGAAACACCAACGGAAAGGCACGGACGTACACAAACACACACACGTTCACACACACATACACACGTGTGCACGCACGCACACACATTCTCACACACACACACGTACACACTTGGCCTCATACCTGGCTTGCTGAACCATTGCGCGGGGCTCCCATCGTGAGTGGGGGACCAACTTTCCCTACTCTATCCAGAGAATGAAGGTGCTGCGCATACACATATAGACATCAGAGTAGCACCGCCTAATTATTAAGGGGGTCAAGGGCACACAAGGCAGCGGCACTCTTTTATAATTTTTTTCTGTGCAAGATCAAAGTTAGCAGCACTACTTTGTAACGATGTTTACTGAGCACGCAAAGGAAGCAGCACCGCTATACTTTACAAAGGGCATCTTATTTTGAAATTTGAATGAGGGAGTACGACAAACAGGAAGAAGGTGATAGAGGTAAAGTGGTAAACGTTGCAAGGTTTTAGGAGGACCCCTGCCCAGACACTGTGACACGCACACATACAAAGCACACAGCAACACTGTGACACGCAGACAGACATACAAAGCACACAGCGACACTGTGACACGCAGACATACAAAGCACACAGCAACACTGTGACACGCACACATACAAAGCACACAGCGACACTGTGACACGCAGACAGACATACAAAGCACACAGCAACACTGTGCACGCAGACATACAAAGCACACAGCGACACTGTGACACGCACACATACAAAGCACACAGCAACACTGTGACACGCACACATACAAAGCACACAGCGACACTGTGACACGCAGACATACAAAGCACACAGCGACACTGTGACACGCAGACATACCAATCACACAGCAACACTGTGCACGCAGACATACAAAGCACACAGCAACACTGTGCACGCAGACATACAAAGCACACAGCAACACTGTGACACGCACACATACAAAGCACACAGCGACACTGTGACACGCAGACATACAAAGCACACAGCACAGCGGCGTTGCGGTGAAGCACTGTGCAGGAAAAGGACGAAAGGTGGATGGAGTATTTGTGTAAGGAGGGCTGCGCAGGAGCGTCGTGATCTAAATTTGCATATGGCAAGATAAAGAGCTGCTAGGGAAGGAAGAAGCGTCATTCGTGCACGTCCTTTTTTTAAAAACCGTATGTACTTTTTATACATAATTTACATTTATACTTACTTACAATACATTTACTGTCATATGTACAAAATGGTACTATGAATACAAAACAAGTGTGTGTGTGTGTGTGTGCAGCAGGCCACGTACACTGCACACCCACACCAGCCAAGTACACATTGTAAATGCATAGGGTAGGCCAGAACTGTGTATGTACACCGTATATGACCGTATATTTGGTGATTTCCCTGCCAAAAATATCATATATACACCGTATATATACGGTTCTGGCCAACCCTATACATGCACTGGGCCAAGTACACTTTACGTACATGCACCAGGTCAGTTACACTTCGTACATGCACTGGGCCAAGTACACTTTGCATATGCAGCAGGCCAAGCCTGGTGCCGGGAAGCTGTCATTCGTACACTCAAAACTTGTTCAATAATAACTAGATGTGCACTGTATTTTTGCACTGTATTTGTACTGTATTTGCACTGTATTTGCACTGTATTTGCACTGTATTTGCACTGTATTTGCATGCACCAGGCCAGATGCAGCTATGGCCTCACCTGGTGCTGCGGAGCGGAGCGAGAGTTCATAAAGCCAAGAGAAGCAATGCCAGTGGCGCTTCGGCTGGAGGCCTGGCCAGGAGTTGCCTGCTGGTGTGTGTGTGTGTGTGTGTGTGTGTGTGTGTGTGTGTGTGTGTGTGTGTGTGTGTGTGTGTGTGTGTGTGTGTGTGTGTGTGTGTGTGTGTGTGTGTGTGTGTGTGTGTTTGTGTGCGGATGTGTTTAAACAGGGCAATAACCATGCACACAATGGACACAAACAGCTCTCTGGCTGCCCCCCCCTCCCTTTTAAGCATTCTGCCAGACACCCATGCACCGTGCCTTTTCGTACTCATTCCGCACCCCAAACTTCAGAAATTTGAAGTAGAATCCCGCACCTTCCCGCACCACCAAAATATATATTTCTGCCCTTCCCGCTCAACCCCGCAGGGCTTTCAGCCCTGTTCAGCACCAATAAGCTGAACAAACAGTTTAAATGAAAGAGAACACCACAAAAGGGCAAAGGAAAACCAACACGCTGTTTGCACGTGAACATGTTCTCTGTTCTATGACTCGATGCCCCCCCCCAGATCTGCTTCCTTTTCCTCTAGCCACTGTCACTGCTGCCGCTGCTGCTGTCCTCCTCGCTCTCCTCGCTGCTGCTCTGCTGCTGTCCTCCTTGCTCTCCTCGCTACTGCTCTGCTGCTGTCCTCCTCGCTCTCCTCGCTGCTGCTGCTGCTGCTGTCCTCCTTGCTCGCCTCGCTGCTGCTCTGCTGCTGTCCTCCTTGCTCGCCTCGCTGCTGCTGCTGCTGCTGTCCTCCTCGCTCGCCTCGCTACTGCTCTGCTGCTGTCCTCCTCGCTCTCCTCGCTGCTGCTCTGCGGATGCTGCTCGTGCGCGATGATGGTGCTGCTTGGGTGCGGGCAGATTTGGCGTGTGAACGCCTGCTAGCTGCTGGGCTGCTGTTATCTGCTCTGCATGCGCAAGCATTGCAGCTTGGTCCTCTTCAATGCCTCTGCTAGCTGCTGGGCTGCTTTGATCTGCTCTGCATGCGCAAGCATTGCAGCTTGGTCCTCTTCAGCCAATGCCCCTGCTAAGCTGTGCCCCTGTGCCCTTTCTGTGTCCCCACATCCTAACTGACCTGTGAGATTACATTGTTTCTATGGCTGCCAGGAGGTCTCTTCATCGCTGCCTCCTCCGCCCGCCGCTCAGCATGTTCTGCTTGTAGCTTGGTTTGGTCGGTTGCCAGCTGCTGCTTCTTTTGCTGCTGAGGCGCTACTTTCGGCTCGGCTGTCGCTGCCTTTTTGAAGAAGCTGCGCGCGTCCCACTGCAAAATTCTCAATTGGAGCAATTGGAGCCTTCGGAGCAACCGGTGCTGCTGCTGCTGCTGGTGCTGGTGGTGCTGCTGCTGGTGCCGCTGGGGCGGGAGGGTCAGGGGGGGGCCTCTCGTCGCTCATGACTTGCAGCGACCCAAAAAACTTGATTTACACTAATCCCGCACAATCCCGCAGGGCCAAAAACGTTTTTTTTTTTATCGAAAAGTAAACCTGCCGTCCAAAAGTTATGGTTCCTACTCCTTCCTGTTTAACGTACATTTGCTTGAGGGGGCGGTTGGTGTAAAACAGTGTGAAACACTTTAAATCAAACAATATCAAATTTTTGGTGGCTTTCAGGACGTGTACGAGGTCAGGCCTGCAATGACAGCTGTTTGGCTGGGTGCGAGAGTTTACATTTCTAGCTCTGATAGAGTGTGAAAAGAGGCTCAAGAGAGCAGGGGGGCGGTTACTGTAAATCAAATATTCCTAGGGCGGGTGGTTGCATTCAGTTTGGAAAACATATCTTTCCAAAAACGTATTTCCAGGGGGGTTGATGAGTATGGTAACGTACGGTGCGCATGCGCATGCAGGCACCTGCCGAACCCAGCGGTCCCAACGGCACCGGGAGAGATGTAAGTGAACCCACCCAACCACCACAATAATGAATCACTGTCATCAAACCTGTACACCCACACCCACACCCATGTCTGCGCATTGAGCACACACACACAATTAATCCCCACGACAGACCTACACATCATAACACTCGCACACCTTGCCAAGCACCCCAGGGCCGGAAGCACTAGCAGACACGTTCACGGCCTGTTGTCCAAAGCCAAGCTGCCCCGCATCAAAAGAGGCACTCCTGAAAGCGGTGTGTGAGGTTACACGTGAGTTTGCGTGAGGTGGGCATACAGTGGTTACTGCTATTCACTTGGCACGGACGAAAACAAATGCAATCCTCAGATCAGAAAGCAACTCACAAGTAATCATGGCTGACACACCACCGGCACGGACGCAAAAAAATGCAATCCTCAGATCAGAAAGCAACTCACAAGAAGTCATGGCTGACACACCACCAGCACGGACTAAAACAAATGCAATTCTCAGATCAGAAAGCAACTCACAAGTAATCATGGCTGACACACCACCGGCACGGACGCAAAAAAATGCAATCCTCAGATCAGAAAGCAACTCACAAGAAGTCATGGCTGACACACCACCGGCACGGACGAAAACAAATGCAATTCTCAGATCAGAAAGCAACTCACAAGTAATCATGGCTGACACACCACCGGCACGGACGAAAACAAATGCAATCCTCAGATCAGAAAGCAACTCACAAGTAATCATGGCTGACACACCACCGGCACGGACGCAAAAAAATGCAATCCTCAGATCAGAAAGCAACTCACAAGAAGTCATGGCTCACACACCACCGGCACGGACTAAAACAAATGCAATCCTCAGATCAAAAAGCAACTCACAAGAAGTCATGGCTGACACACCACCGGCACGGACGAAAACAAATGCAATCCTCAGATCAAAAAGCAACTCACAAGAAGTCATGGCTGACACACCACCGGCACGGACGAAAACAAATGCAATTCTCAGATCAGAAAGCAACTCACAAGTAATGGCTGACACACCACCGGCACGGACGCAAAAAAATGCAATCCTCAGATCAGAAAGCAACTCACAAGAAGTCATGGCTGACACACCACTTGGGCATGCATCAGGATGAGTGAATCTCCCCACACTGGAAGGGCACCTTGGTCTGCTTATTTGAGGACAGGCCGCACAAATACAAATACAGACACACATACACATGCCCACCCAGTTGGTCGTTTGAGGATATGCTGCACAAATACAAATACAGACACACATACAAAAGACCATCCAGTTGGTTGTTTGAAGACATGCTGCACAAATACAAAAACAGACACACATACACATACACATGCCCACCCACCCACCCAAGCAACCACACCCACACCCACACCCACACGCATCCACACCCACACCTAACATGCTGCCCATAGGCCCTAGTGCTATAGGCAGACAATCAATTGAGAGATGCTCTGTACATACTTTGCAAATGCAAAACATACACAAGACGCTATGGCCTGTGTGGCCTCCCCCCCCCCCCTTTCACAACGCCCTCATTTTGCCAGGTAACAGGAAATGTCTGTCTCTGTCTGATCATACTCCACCCTAGAAGCCATGATGTGTTTTAAGACAACCCAGTGGCAGTTTCAGCTGTGTCTCCCTGTCTGTGCGCTTATGTGTGTATGTGTGTTTTTCTCCCTGTGTACCGTAGAGACGTCATATCACCGTATGCCGCGGACGTTTCTGACCCCCTCGCGGTGTGTCGGGAACATTTAAATACCTAATTTACAAGGGCCTCGCGAAGCTCGCATTGGGGTTGAATAATTAAATTCAAGCATGAACGGACAGGCCGGGAAAGCCGCGCTCTTCAAGGCCCCCAAGGAGGACAAACAGGGGTCCAAGGGGTCCCTCAAGGAGGACAAAAGGGGTCCAGGGGTCCCTTAAGGAGGACAAAAGGGGTTCCAGGGGTCCCTTAAGGAGGACAAAAAGGGTCTAGGGGTCCCTTAAGGAGGACAAAAAGGGTCCAGGGGTCCTTTAAGGAGGACAAACAGGGGTCCAGGGGTCCCTCAAGGAGGACAAAAGGGGTCCAGGGGTCCCTCGAGGAGGACAAAAGGGGTCCAGGGGTCCCCCAAGAAAAAACAGGGGTCCCTCAAGGAGGACAAAAGGGGGTCCAGGGGTCCAAGGAGGACAAAAGGGGTCCAGGGGTCCCCCAAGAAAAACAAACAGGGGTCCAAGGGTCCAAGGAGGACAAACAGGGGTCCAGACTTATTCAAGCCTTCGGACAGCAAGTGAGAAGAAGGCAGCAGAGGGAGGCAGGAAAGGCACACAGATAGGGTTGGCCAGAACCGTATATATACACCGTATGTGACCGTATATTCGGTGATTTCCCTGCCAAAAATACCGTACATACATCGTATATATATGGTTCTGGCCAACCCTACACGCAGAACATGCAGGGGACAGGGCAGTACAGGCAGAGTGGGATGCAGCAGCAAAGAAGAGAAACCAGGTGGGCTTCCTAAGTGGCTTTAAGCATAAGCAGCAGGGGGGCTGGCCCTCTCTTGGGGAGGAAGGACAACAAGAGGAAGGGCGCCTTCCCTTCACATGCGCATGCATGGACACGTATGCGCACGCACAAACAAGTACGGGCACGAACACACACATACGTGCACACACACATACACGCACGCACAAGTATACAATGCACACACACGTACGTGCACGCACACTTACACACACATACACGCACGCACAAGTATACAATGCACACACACGTACGTACACAACCATATACACACGCACGCACGCACGCACATGTACGTGCACGCACACTTACACACACATGCATGCGCATGCACACACACACACACACACACACATATATCTAGATATATAGGGATTGGCGTATAGCGCTGTATGAGGCATTTCTATAGCGCTATATTGTGCTATATTTCAGCTGCTATATCTGCCAGAACTTCCCTTTGCCGGAGAAATTTTGGCATCGGATTTGGAAAGCATGCAGGGTACCGTGCACAATGCTCCCTGGCAAAAAATAAATTCGGAAAATTGTTTCTGTTGAGCTCTGGCGGGATTTAGGTCCCAATTATAGCGCTATACCTGTGGTTCTGTGCCACACACAAATGTGGACACAGGCAAGCCTGTAGAACAGCATGTCCCCCTGGCCAAAGTGTTGGACCAAGACTGAGCTTTGCGTGCATGCATGCTTATGTGCGTGTGTGCGTGCGTTCCTGAGTGCGCGTGCATGCAAGTGTGTGTGTGTGTGTGTGTGCATGCGCGACCCGAGGTGCATGTGTGCGTGCGTGTGTGCACGTACGTGCGTGCTTGTTTGCGTGCATGTGTGCGCGTGTATGCGTGTTTGTGTGTGTATGTGTGTGTGTTTGTGTGTGTGTGTGTGTGTGTTTGTGTGTGTGTGTGTGCACTCGCGCGTGCGTGCAAGCACTGCAGGTGTGTATGCCAGCACTTGTGTGCAAGTGCAGGCATGTCTATGCATTTGTTCCTTGTGGTGCTCAAGATATCTTGGCTGGTACAGTACCAGTGGTAAAGGGTGCTCATGATCCACAGGTAGTCCTCATGGTATGTAGTGCCTACATCACTCCAAAGGGTACGTGTTTGTGTTCTATGGACGACCAAAGACGAATTTGAGCCGAGCTCGAAGCGTGGGCATAAGCAGAATCGAAGCGAATCGACGATTTCAATTTTGGCACGCGCTATACCTGGAAAATAGTATAGCGCTATAAACAAACGCCGATC
>Ga0307945_1003618_pt1:0-5000 | contig 12502 bp, 9 predicted proteins | sample OrgLakmetagen228_FD_201818 | JGI IMG/M metagenome (GOLD analysis project Ga0307945, IMG submission 201818) | Saline water microbial communities from Organic Lake, Antarctica - #228 | ecosystem: Environmental > Aquatic > Non-marine Saline and Alkaline > Saline | place: Antarctica: Organic...
GCAGGTCGGGATCTATGAAACGTCCACACATGGGCGGACGGTGGCAGGTCCCAAGCCGATTCTACAAGCTGCCGTGATGGGGGTAAGAACAGTGTGTGCTGTCCCGGTTGGATTGTTCTAGCGCTTATAGCGTGTCGTGGCTTTTCAGATTCAGGATTCCCAGATTGGTGGCGATGTGATTCCCTGCTTTTAGGCAGATATGGGGGTCACATATGGGCAAGCCACATCCGATAGAGCTTCGAACGCGTGTTGTCGCGTTTGTCGATGAGGGTCACGGACACCGGGAAGCGGCGCGGCATTTCCGGGTGTCACCGAAGTTCGTGAACGAGTTGATCAAGTTGCGGCGCGAAACCGGAGCGCTCGTGCCGCGGCCCCAAGGCAATGGCGGTGGACACGGCAAGCTGGCGGGCGTGACCAGCTGGATCGAGGCGCGCGTCACCGCCAAGGGCGGGATCACGCTTGATGAATTGGTCGCCGAACTGGCCGAGACCCACGGCATCAGCGTTCATCGCGGCACCGTCTGGCGGGTCCTGCGCGGCCTCGGGCTGACGCATAAAAAAAGACCTGCAGGCGCTTGAGCAGAAGCGCAGGGTTGTGGCCGATCTTCGCCGCATCTGGATCGGCAAACGCCAACCGTTCATGGCCAACCATCTGGAAAGGCTGGCCTTCATAGACGAGACGTCGGTCAAGACCAACATGACCAAGACCACGGGCTGGGCGCCCCTCGGGCAGCGCCTCGTCGATCACGCGCCGTTCGGCCACTGGCGAACGCAGACGTTCATCGGAGCCTTGCGTCACGACCGACTGGACGCGCCCTGGGTGATTGACGGCGCCATGAACGGCGAGATGTTCGACCACTATGTCGAAACCCAACTGGCCCCGACATTGCGTGCAGGCGACGTCGTTATCCTCGACAACCTGTCAAGCCACAAAAGTCCCCGTGCAGCCCGAACCCTGCGCGACATCGGCGCGTGGTTTCTGTTCTTGCCGCCCTACAGCCCCGATCTGAACCCCATTGAAATGGCATTCTCGAAACTCAAGGCGCTGATCAGAAAGGCTGCAGCCCGAACCTACGAAGAACTCTGGCAGGCGGTCGGCCAAGTCTGTGATCTGTTCTCAGACGAGGAATGCTACAACTTCTTCAGGGCAGCAGGCTACGAGGCCATTTGACCGCGACACGCTATAGCGGTGCGAGGTATTTGCGCCGCTCGACTCGTCGGCGGTGAAATCGTCCAAGGTGCGACGAATCCAAGATCCGAGAAAGTGTTCCGGATGCGGGAGTTAATTACAGAATAAGTCATTGAAAAAAATCAACTTAGGAGGACTGGCTGGGGTGGTAGGATTCGAACCTACGGTACACAGTACCAAAAACTGCTGCCTTACCACTTGGCTACACCCCAACGTGCGCTGCTCATTACTCCGCAGGCTGGTTTGGTTCAAGAGCCATGGGAAAAATATTTGGCGTCCTGCGCGGACGCGTCAGGACGTCCCGGACAGGATGCGTCCGGCCCGTCACTCAAGGGTCTCGTCCGGCTCGATTCCCCAGAGTGCGCTTTTAAGGGTCCAGCCTCTGTATCCTTCCGCCGAAAGCGCGCACCACGTGTCGCCGCATTCATCGAGCCGCGCGATCACGCCCTCCTCAAGCCGCGCCACCACCATGGCACCCTGGTCGGGGCGGGCGCGCATGTCGAGCATCTTGGCCCGCACGAGGGCGGTTCGGGCCCCGGACAGCAGCGTGTAATGCACCCATCCGCCGGCACCGTCGCGGTCCTGAACGCGGCGCCAGTGGCCGTATTCCGCGGTGATCCGCAATGGCATCCCGCGGCGCTTGAACACCCAGTCGATCCGGTGGGTCAGGCTTGGCCCGCGCCGCACATTCGCCTCGGAGGCTTTCAGCGAAACATATCGGGGCAGGGCCAGATTGGTGACCGGTCCGCGATCCTGCGCCTCGGCAAAGTGCGGCCAGAGCAGAAGCGCAAGCATGGCGAGGCCCCGAGATACCGTCACGTTCATCCGATTTCCGCCTGTCCGATTGCACGGGGTTCTTGTGCCCCGCTCATTCTTCGGTCACCTTGCCAGCAAGCTGCGTGAAATGAAAGCGTGAGGAGAGATTTCATGCCATCTGGCCGTTTGAATGTTGTCGTGACGCGACGCCTGCCCGAACCGGTCGAGACGCGGATGCGGGATCTTTTCGATGTCACGCTGCGCGAGAATGACGGTCCGATGACGCGTGAGGAGCTGGCCCGCGCGGTGCGCGAGGCCGACGTCCTTGTGCCGACGCTGACGGACCGGATCGATGCGGGTCTGATCGCGCACGCCGGCGATCAGCTCAAGCTTATCGCGAATTACGGCGCGGGGGTCGATCACATCGACGTGGACACCGCCCGACAGCACGGCATCCTGGTGTCGAACACGCCGGGTGTGCTGACCGATGACACCGCCGACATGACCATGGCGCTGATCCTAGCGGTGACGCGCCGTCTGCCCGAGGGGCTGGCGCGGATGCAGTCGGGCGACTGGCAGGGCTGGTCGCCGACGGCGCTTCTGGGCGGGCGCGTGGCCGGTCGCCGTCTGGGCATCCTCGGGATGGGCCGGATCGGGCAGGCCGTGGCCCGCCGGGCGGCGGCCTTCGGCATGCAGGTGCATTACCACAACCGGCGACGTCTGCGTAGCGATGTCGAGGCCGATCTGCAGGCCAGCTACTGGGAAAGCCTCGATCAGATGGTGGCGCGAATGGATGTCCTGAGCATCAATTGCCCGCACACCCCGACGACGTTTCACCTGATGAACGCCCGGCGGCTCAGGCTGATGAAGCCCGAGGCGGTGATCGTGAACACCTCCCGCGGCGAGGTGATCGACGAGAACGCGCTGACGCGCATGCTGCGGTCGGGCGATCTCGCGGGCGCGGGCCTCGACGTCTACGAGCACGGCACAGAAATCAACCCGCGCCTGCTCGAACTCGATAACGTCGTGCTGTTGCCGCATATGGGCTCGGCTACGGTGGAGGGCCGGATCGAGATGGGCGAAAAGGTGATCATCAACATAAAGACCTATGATGACGGCCACCGCCCGCCCGATCAGGTCGTTCCTTCGATGCTGTGACGCTGCATTGAGTGACACCGCGCCGTTCGAGATCTTCCTTGTCGCGCCGCCGGGGCTGGAGGAGGTGCTGGCCTGCGAGGCGCGCGCGGCGGGCTTTGGCCCGGTGACCGTTCAGCCCGGCGGCGTGGCATTTGCCGGCACCTGGCCCGACGTGATGCGTGCCAATCTGGAATTGCGCTGCGCGGGCCGGGTTCTGGCGCGGATCGGCGGCTTTCGGGCCTTTCATCTGGCGCAGCTCGACAAGCGCGCCCACAAGTTCGACTGGGCCGCGCATCTGCGCGCAGATGTGCCGCTGCGCATCGAGGTGACCTGCCGCAAGTCCAAGATCTATCATGCAGGGGCCGCGAAACAGCGGATCGCGACGGCGATCACCGAAAGCCTCGGCGCGCCGGTGAGCGATGACGCGGGCCTGCGCCTGATGGCGCGGATCGAGGATGATCTGGTGACCTTCAGTCTCGACACCTCGGGCGACCCTCTCCACCGGCGCGGCCACAAGGAAGCCGTCGGAAAGGCCCCGATGCGCGAGACGCTGGCGGCGCTTTTCCTGCGGCAATGCGGCTATGACGGGAGCGAGCCCGTGCTCGATCCGATGTGCGGGTCGGGCACGTTTCCCATCGAGGCGGCCGAGATCGCGACCGGGCTGAAACCCGGCCGTGCCCGGCGTTTCGCCTTCGAGGATCTGGCGGGGTTCGACGCGACGGCATGGGCGAGGCTGCGGTGCCCGGATGCACCGCGCGAGACGCCGCTGCGCTTTACCGGCCTTGACCGCGATGCGGGGGTCGTGCGCATGGCCGCGCAGAATGCCGACCGCGCCGGGGTCGGACAGATCACGCGGTTCGTGTGTCAGCCGATTTCGGACCTCACCCGGCCCGATGGACCGCCCGGTCTGGTGATGGTCAATCCGCCCTACGGCGCACGGATCGGCAATCGCAAGCTGTTGTTCGGGCTGTACGCGCGTTTGGGCGAGGTCCTGATGCGCGAGATGCGCGGATGGCGTGTCGGGCTGGCGACAAGCGATGGCGGGCTGGCAAAAACCACCGGTCTGCCGTTCTTGCCACCGGGATCCCCTGTGGCGCATGGTGGGATGAAGGTGACGCTCTGGCGCACTGATCCATTGTAGGGAGGCTGCGATGCGCGGGATCGTTCTGGCACTTGGTCTGATCCTGATCGGCCCGGCTTGGGCGCAGGACGTCGCCGATCGCGTGGCCCCCGAAGGCACCGGGGCAGGCAGCTTGCAGGTCCCCGTCCTGCTTGCAGCCTCGGCAGAGGCGAAGGCTGCGGGGCGCCCGGTCGACGCCGATCACTGGATGATCTCTGCCGCGAATCCTCTTGCGGTGGAGGCCGGTGCAAGGGTTCTGGCGCGGGGCGGCACCGCTGCGGATGCCATGGTCACCGTGCAGGCGGTGCTGGGCCTGGTGGAGCCGCAAAGCTCGGGCCTCGGCGGCGGGGCCTTCCTTGTCTGGCACGATGCCGCCACGGGCGAGATCACCACGCTGGACGGCCGTGAAACCGCACCGCTGGCGGCCACGCCGCAACTTTTGCAGGACGCGGACGGCACGCCGCTAGAATTCTTCGATGCGGTGATCGGCGGGCGGTCCGTGGGGGTGCCGGGCACGCCCGCGCTGATGGCAGAGGCGCATGCCCGCTGGGGCCGCAGCGAATGGCCCGGCCTTTTCACCGACGCGATTCGGCTTGCCGAGGACGGCTTCGTCGTCAGCCCGAGACTGGCGGCGCTGGTGGCGGGCGATGCCGGACGCCTTGCGCGATTTGCGGAAACCCGCGCGCATTTCCTGCCGGGCGGAGAGCCGTTGCAGGTGGGCGACATCCTTCGGAACGCGCCTTACGCCCGGACCCTGCGCATCCTGGCGGAAGAGGGTGCGGGGGCGTTCTACACCGGC
>Ga0307945_1003618_pt1:10000-12502 | contig 12502 bp, 9 predicted proteins | sample OrgLakmetagen228_FD_201818 | JGI IMG/M metagenome (GOLD analysis project Ga0307945, IMG submission 201818) | Saline water microbial communities from Organic Lake, Antarctica - #228 | ecosystem: Environmental > Aquatic > Non-marine Saline and Alkaline > Saline | place: Antarctica...
ACCTGTTGAAAAAGGTCGGGATGAGTTGTGCCTAGGGGTGAAAGGCCAATCAAACTCGGAGATAGCTGGTTCTCTGCGAAATCTATTTAGGTAGAGCGTCATCTTTATACCCCCGGGGGTAGAGCACTGGATGGGTAATGGGGCCCCACAGGCTTACTGATCCTAACCAAACTCCGAATACCGGGGAGTACTGGATGGCAGACAGACGGCGGATGCTAACGTCCGTCGTCGAGAGGGAAACAACCCTGACCGACAGCTAAGGCCCCCAATTCATGGCTAAGTGGGAAAGCAGGTGGGACGACCAAAACAACCAGGAGGTTGGCTTAGAAGCAGCCATCCTTTAAAGATAGCGTAACAGCTCACTGGTCTAAACAAGTTGTCCTGCGGCGAAGATGTAACGGGGCTCAAGCCATGAGCCGAAGCTTCGGATGCACGCAAGTGCGTGGTAGCAGAGCGTGGTGTGACATGGTTTCTATCCTCTTTAGTGTCCCTCGGGGCACCATGGAGGGTAAGAAATCTTCGATGAAGCGGGCGCGTGAGCGATCCCGTGGAGAGATCACCAGTGAGAATGATGACATGAGTAGCGACAAAGAGTGTGAGAGACACTCTCGCCGAAAGTCCAAGGGTTCCTGCTTAAAGCTAATCTGAGCAGGGTGAGCCGACCCCTAAGGCGAGGCCGAAAGGCGTAGTCGATGGGAACCGGGTTAATATTCCCGGGCCAGATGGAAGTGACGGATTGCGACGGTTGTTCCTCCTTATCGGATTGGAGGGGCCGCTTAGCAGTTCCTGGAAATAGCTCCATCGCTAGATCGTACCCTAAACCGACACAGGTGGACTGGTAGAGAATACCAAGGCGCTTGAGAGAACGATGTTGAAGGAACTCGGCAAAATACCTCCGTAAGTTCGCGAGAAGGAGGCCCGGGTTCAAGGCAACTTGGATCCGGGGGCACAAACCAGGGGGTGGCGACTGTTTACTAAAAACACAGGGCTCTGCGAAGTCGCAAGACGACGTATAGGGTCTGACGCCTGCCCGGTGCCTGAAGGTTAAAAGGAGAGGTGAGAGCCTTGAATTGAAGCCCAGGTAAACGGCGGCCGTAACTATAACGGTCCTAAGGTAGCGAAATTCCTTGTCGGGTAAGTTCCGACCTGCACGAATGGCGTAACGACTTCCCCGCTGTCTCCAACATCGACTCAGCGAAATTGAATTGCCTGTCAAGATGCAGGCTTCCCGCGGTTAGACGGAAAGACCCCGTGCACCTTTACTACAGCTTCGCACTGGCATCAGGATTGTGATGTGCAGGATAGGTGGTAGGCTTTGAAACCGTGACGCCAGTCGCGGTGGAGCCTCCCTTGAGATACCACCCTTCGCACTCTTGATGTCTAACCGCGGCCCGTTATCCGGGTCCGGGACCCTGCGTGGCGGGTAGTTTGACTGGGGCGGTCGCCTCCTAAAGCGTAACGGAGGCGCGCGAAGGTTGGCTCAGAGCGGTCGGAAATCGCTCGTTGAGTGCAATGGCATAAGCCAGCCTGACTGCGAGACTGACATGTCGAGCAGAGTCGAAAGACGGCCATAGTGATCCGGTGGTCCCGAGTGGAAGGGCCATCGCTCAACGGATAAAAGGTACGCCGGGGATAACAGGCTGATACTGCCCAAGAGTCCATATCGACGGCAGTGTTTGGCACCTCGATGTCGGCTCATCTCATCCTGGGGCTGGAGCAGGTCCCAAGGGTACGGCTGTTCGCCGTTTAAAGAGGTACGTGAGCTGGGTTTAGAACGTCGTGAGACAGTTCGGTCCCTATCTGCCGTGGGTGTAGGATACTTGAGAGGAGTTGCCCCTAGTACGAGAGGACCGGGGTGAACGATCCACTGGTGGACCTGTTGTGGCGCCAGCCGCAGTGCAGGGTAGCTATGATCGGACAGGATAACCGCTGAAGGCATCTAAGCGGGAAGCCCCCCTCAAAACAAGGTATCCCTGAGGGCCGTGGTAGACCACCACGTCGATAGGCCGGAGATGTAAGCGCAGCAATGCGTTCAGTTGACCGGTACTAATGGCCCGATAGGCTTGATTCGATCCAGTGAAAGAAAGACTGGACAGATCAATCGCATACACACAAAAAAAATGTGCCTGACTTGGACAACACCGATTTGTAAACAGAGGATTTCCCCGGTTTGGTGGTCATAGCGTAAGCAAAACACCCGGTCCCATCCCGAACCCGGTCGTTAAGTGCTACAGCGCCAATGGTACTGCGTCTCAAGACGTGGGAGAGTAGGTCGCTGCCAAACCTGGAAAATCCTCCATATCTCTCAAAACGATGACATAAACACACCCAAAAAACATAACAAACCAACCAAAACCGTACAGCCGTTTGGTGCAGCGCACCAAAAGCCCGTTCGAGGAGATGTGTCACCCTTTCCTTGAAACACCCTGCACGCATCTCACCGATACATCGCCGGCAAACCTGGAATATCTGGGTTATCTCGCCCTGCTGCATCCCGAGGTG
>Ga0307945_1003621_pt1 | contig 12488 bp, 14 predicted proteins | sample OrgLakmetagen228_FD_201818 | JGI IMG/M metagenome (GOLD analysis project Ga0307945, IMG submission 201818) | Saline water microbial communities from Organic Lake, Antarctica - #228 | ecosystem: Environmental > Aquatic > Non-marine Saline and Alkaline > Saline | place: Antarctica: Organic Lake...
AGGCGCCTCGCAAAATCAAATGCGGACAAGTGGGGGAGCGTCGCTAGCAACGCTGAAAAGTTGGCGAAGCCCATCAGCGCTGTCTGTGCAACGCATGCATGCATATGCATATGCATGTGTGTGTGAGTGTGTATATGTGCCTTGCTGCCCCACAGACGCTGCAGTGGTGTGCATGGGGCTGTGCTGGAGGCTTTGCTGTTGCTGTTCCCTGGCTGAGGAATCCTGGGCAGCGTCTGCAGCTACCAAACATCAAACTAACCTCTAAAACTTCAGACACGGCACCCCAGGAACTCAAACCTGTTCTGGCATGGTAGAAAGTTTGATTAGGAGCCTATGCCAAATCTCAGACCGGGAGGTGCCATAGATGGGCCTAGTCAGAACTTGCTTGGCCCCAGTTATGAAACTTGTTGATAATCAGGTCCTACCGCTCCACCCCCTGCCTCCCACACCCTGCTGACACGCAGGGCTGCCAGCGTAAATTTTTTACTGGGGCAGCCAAAGTCTCAAGTCAGGAGGTGCCTGGGTGGGCCTGGGGAGGCTTGTGTGAAGTTTGGTGGAAAATAGCCAACGCTAGGCGTTTATGCCCCCACGAGGGAGGCTTCGCAAAAAATCAAGTTTTTCCGAACCTTGCAAAATTTTGACTTTTTAGTGCGGTAACTCATGCTATCAAATGCGGCAATTTTTGAGTCCTGATGTTGACCCCTCATTCCAAAGGGTAAATCAACCACAGCAAGCTGCACCAAACAGCAGCCTGAGCCTCAGTTGGGGTCAAAAGCAATGGAGTTGCTTGGAGGCATAATCCTCCGTGGCCCTGCTGTCAGAGGACACACAGTGGGCAGACTCAAGCACACAGCCTTTGTAGGGAATGCAAGCCCATCCAGGAGAGAAGCATGCGTGGCAGAGCAGTACCTCCAGCTTGCAGCAGGCAGCCTCTCAATTCAGCAGAAATCAGCAGAAGCAGCTGCAGCTCCAGCTCCAGCAGCAGCTGGAGCAGTGAGGGGGACACAGCCCCCCAAAAATTTGGACATGTTCGCAACTTTCCTATATTGTTGAGGGGCCTCACAAATCCTTGATGCTCGCAAATTGTTTATTGCAATTATTTTGGCAAATCGCAAAATATAGGACTCACAAAATATTAGGAGTACGGCACTCTGAACAAACCAACTTGTGCACAGCATCAAATTAAAATGTTTTACACATCCATACTGAGTTCCAAAATGTTCTCAACAACACAGGTAGTCAGGTGACAAACAAGGGAAATAAATAAACCAAAACACAAATCAATACTAGTGGGTACCTATCAGCGGCTGCTAAGTAGACACAGCAGTATAGCAAACTCACCTTGGCTGGGGCGTTGCGCTTTTTGAAAGGAGCCATGACCCCAGTGCCAGAGGGCCCAGCCCATCCATTCGGAAAAAAGCCTTCATCAATCCACACCCTCAAGCCAAATAATCCCTCTTGCGGCCTAGAAGACAGCAGGGCAAAGGCAAACGGGCACACACGCTTTTAAGGATACATTTCAGAGTAATTAATAAAGGCGAGGGGAGAGCTGAACAGAGCAATGCTATTTGATGTAAAGGATGTTGGTCTTCTGTGATGAACCATTGGCACACCTTGTGAATGCACTCTTCTCAGCCTTGCGCTTCACATCTGTGTAGAGCGCACTGGCCATGGTTGCCTCTGGAGTTTTGCCTTGGCTTAGGATAAGCCCACGTTCCAAAGCCACCCTGAAAAATGCATTTCACAGAAAGCAATCTCGCAATCTCAAGGTTGTCAGACGGTAGTGTGACATGTCTTCGCAGGTGTGCTTGCTTTTAACCCAATGAGTCAGCTAGCCAACGACAATCAGGAATGCAGTTTTGCGAACAGGTGGGCCTTTAAGTATGAAAGGAGGGCGCTGCAAAACACAGCGTTGAACTTAAAGAAGCCCAAGTGTAAAAGCTGCGCGAGCTGTGAGGGAGGTCACAAGCGCAAGAGTGCGTGTGGTTTTCACCCTCGAACGCTCACCGGGTGATGTCCCCTGTCGTCATCAACTTCTTCTCCAGCTGCAAGACAGCCACTGCTGCTGACTTAAATATTCCTCCCCCCGTGGGCTGGACTCCTGGTCCGAGCGTCGTCGCAGTTTTTTCCTACATGTGCATGTCATGCAGAATGTCCCCACAAGAGTTTCCCCTCTTACGGACACATCAATGTTGCACTAGCGCAATTAGAACAGGCCCGGCCGGCTGTGTGGACACGGCTGTGTGTGCTTCATCGTATGTCACAAACTGCCAGCATGAAAGTCAGTTCCTTCTGCGCGCATGTTGCAGGCTAGGAGGTACGACAGAACTGATGGCACCTAAGTGCCCACAGCCTTATAAGGTAGGTATAAGGGCTGCTTTTAGTAGGACAGACTTGTGGGCCTTTGAAAAGGCCTTTGAAACTGGCCTTAATACAAGATGCACGAGGATGTGACAAAGTAAGTTGGAATATCTAAGCTCATCTGTGCCTGGGTGTTCATCTGTGCCTGGGTGTTGTCCTGTCCTGGTCCTACCTCTCCCCCATGTTCTGTGGAGCGCCTCTTCATCAACCTCTACTTGTATTGTAATTAATTAATAATATGGCTGTTTGGTCGGAAATGACAATTGTGCATTGAAAACAATATTAAGTCATTCGGGGTCACGTCAAGCTTCTAATTTGTTGGGGAAATTTTTTACCCCAACCAAAAGGTCTTTGCCTCTTCGTGGGATCGGGTTATATATGTATGCCCTGTGGAACTACAGCGTCTGAATTTGGACATCTCCTGAAAATCATGGCACCTGTCAACAGCGTGAACATGCCATGGTGATTTCTATTTAACCTTAACAATATAAATAATGCGCCCTTTTAGCCAGTGTTTGTCTCAAGTTAATCGATAGCTCAATAATCGCGGTAATGTCACACTCCACACTGGTCACACTCTGCGAATTTGAGCCTGCATCACTTCTTGGATTCATTTGATTCCATCCCCCCAATGGATTCATTTGATTTCATCCCATTCTCATTTACCGCCATTAATTTCCTAATTTCTCCCAAAGTCCAATATAATAGAGCGAGTGCGACACAGTATCGCATTGCGTGACACCTTTTTTTGAGGACTTTTCAGCAGCCCGACCCTTTTTAAGCAACAGATCAACAACCGACTTGTTTACCTTTTCTCAGCAGAACACTAAACTTTCTAAGCTTATGGACTTATTTGTGGCTGGCCGAGACCAGTCAGCAGCCGATTAGCCAAACAACCTGGCTGAAGGTCACCCTCCATTGTAACTATCATGCTGCATTGAAGATACAAAACATCATAGGGGGAGAGGGATGGGAGAGGGCGGGATCCCTGTGCCTGAGTTCACACGGCGCAAGAACAATTAGTACTGAAAGTCTGCCAGGGTTGTCTAGCTCCTGGACAACGGAGATTAGTCTTGTTCTCTTCATGGTCAAAATCAACGACGCATCAATTCAAGAATTTCTTTCCACAAACTTGGCGATCAGGCAGTTTACAATCTCGGGGGCTTCGTCCATTGGGCTGCGGACAAATTTAATCAGCATAGTGCGATTGAATTGTGAGAACCTTCATACTAAAGAATCAGGAAACTTGAAGTCCACACTCACACACACACACACATACACACAAACACACACACAAACACACACACAGACGTCTACCGTCTAAAATCAGGCCTTGCAACAAACAGCGCTAAACATGTTCACAAACAATAGGCCCCATATTTAATTGCCACAACACACGCAGACTTTGGGTACACACTATCCATGCGAGATTGTTTTGTGCAAAAAATGCCTTCCCAGCCCCCACACGGCAACTTTAAACAAGTGCAAATGGACAACTGCCCCAGAAGTGCTAGCAACTTATATGAATTCCCACTTGCTAACGCATTGATGACTCACCAATGGCCAACGCCTGGAATGGGAACAAATTCCTGTGAGGCACGGGGGCAAAATAATGTTCGGCACCAAATCGAAGAACAAGGGAGGAAGCGTTCAGTCTGCTTTAGCTATGCTCGCATGTACCCAAAACCTGCCTACAGACCTGAACAGAAGGAATGCTTGCAAAGTACTTCCGGCCGAGGTTGATATCCTCCCAAGGGTCCTCTTCACCCCACAAAATGCTCACTGGGACGGACTTTGATGCAATCGCGGTCAAAAGCTCTTCAGGCAGCTGTGGGCAGGAATGTGCGCTCCTAATGTTAGCCGACATTACTCTAGAACACGTATGAGGAAGCGTGAAGAGCTTTAAAGGGGTTAAGCCTTCTGCTCATCTGCTGCTTTACATCCCCGTCCGATGTTAAACTGCACGTCTTGATAGCTGCTGGTATGGGATTACTCTACTTACCGGGCCTCCAGAGTAGGAAATAAAATCCAGGAACACATCCACTGCGCCTGGCAGAAGGCCTGGCTGCAAGATTGCCTGGACCAGCTCGTCAGTAACTTCCTCTTTGCGGCCATAGGCTTGTGTGAGCACATTGCGAACAGCCTGCAAGAGGAAGTTTTACTGAAGTATGAGCAATTTGTTGCTTTTCCCCAAGTCCACGGTCTGTAATTTAATCAGGAGTTTTCCAGCGCCAGAAAATATGCGTCATCACGACTCTATTGCCTGGTTGACGACCTCAGTTGCAATGGAAAGCTGCAATGTTATAATGCTGCTTACTGACTGCTTAGCTTTATTTACAAAGGCTATAATTTGGCGCCAGCTATGGCACAATGAGCTCTCGAATGCCTTCCACCATAGATGCAGCCAGTGAGCAAATGCATGCATTGGATGCATAGCTGTGCCTTAAACGCGTCAGTGCTCACGCTTTATGTCAGATCACTCCCCCACAGCATACACATCCACATCCCTGGCGCCATATTTCGTATGGCAAGACAAAAGCCAGTTTCCTGGATGACAAAGCATTGGGGCAAGTTTGGTACTTGGCCTTTTCCTTATAGATGGGAGAAAAGACATAGGCCGCTTATCCCATACACAAAGTTCCAGTATATGCACAGTAGGAAATGAACTAGATGCACAGATGTAGGCAATAGGGTTCATCAAACAGGCAAAAAGCTGAATGGCACTAAGACATGGGGAACGCCAGTCGTCAGGGGGACGACCTGTTGGCAGGGGAGGTAACCTTGAACATGCAATAAACCTGAAAATACTTGCTTGCGGTTGGGCTACAGCTGAGAAAAAGAAGCGGCCTATTGCGGTCGTCCTGAGCAGCTGTTGGAAGGCGGTAAGGAGTGGTCTTTGCCATTCTGGCATTCGTCTGCAGCAGGATGGATGCAGCACAGCTTGCTGTCAATGGTGGTTAAATGAAAGCATTGTCATGGAATAGTCACTGATATCCTTTCCTTTTCCTTGTTTTCAACATTTTAAAATACTTACTTTGCCGAGCTCTGTGATACATTGCATTTGCTTAAGCTTAAAATTACACACATAAAATGTGCTCTACGTGCAATTAAATTCACAAACAGGATGAGCCTTAGCAATTCGCACAAGCTGTCATCCTTTGCCTGGACGGAAAGTAGATATATGCTACACTGCTCTGTTGCTCTTCATTGCTGAAATATTTGCACATTGCTGAAATATTTGCAGGAGCAGCTTATCCATAATATCTTTCGAGATCAGTTACTACCAGTCATCTTCATGTATTGGCCTCCCTATTCCAGTCGAACAGCCCCAACAAATAAATGATACCACACAACCAACTTAATAACATCTCCCCAACCAATTCATTGTTCTAGGACTTTAGAAATTGTGAAGGATTGCTTAAACTTTTTGGCGAAGCCCCCCTCGTAGGAGCGTGAGCCCCTAGCGTTGTATCCTTCCCACCAAACTTCATTCACACAAGCCTCCCCAGGGCCACCCACGAGACCTCCCTGCCTGAGACTCGACATAGGCTCCTAACCAAAAACTTCACCATGCCAGAAAAGTTTGGGGGCCCTGGGGTGCCATTTGTAAAGTTTTAGAAACAAATTTTATGTTTGTAAGCTGCAGGAAGCTGCCGAGGCTTCCTCAGCCAGGCCCCCGGACCACTTATGGTGCAGTATCCATCAGCACATTTCCCTGGCTGCGGATGCTGCGACAGGGGCGTGGTTTTGTTATGGCTGCAAAGTTCATGGTTAACCATGCAAGCAGAAGCAAACATTGCTAATTTTGATGGGCTACGCAAGTTTAGCTACATGTTCATGATGCGTGGAAATTTGCTTGGATGGGACCCTTCAGGAATGCGGCCCGTTTTGGCTTAGAGTGCTTGCGGGGCGTGCAATTAAAAGCATGGAGCGCACGGTGCAGCTGCTTGCTGTGTGTCAACGTGGTGTCCAAACATTGTGGCCAGGCTGGGCACAATGCTCACACCTGCCCTGTCCTTTTAGCAGACAGGGAACAGCAGCAGGAGCAGCAGAACATCCTCAAGCCTGCTTCAGCAAAGCCCGCTCCAGCACAGCGCCGTGCACACCACTACAGCGTGTGTGGGGCAGAAAGGTATGCACACGCGCACACACACGGGCGTGCACGCGTACATGGTCAAGCGTATAGACACACAAGCACATACACACCTACACACGCACACACACATGCACGCACGCATTGCACAGACAGCGTGTCATAGGCTTCGCCAATTTTTCAGCATCGCTTGCGACGCTCTCTCTTTTGTCTTTATATGCTTCTGAAGCAAGCAGGCAAAAACAACACAGAGTTCTGCGCGATTTGGCAAAATGTCTGGTACCTTTGCTCGCAATTTTGGTGTGCCCCTGAAAATATAAGTTGACTTTTGAGACAATACAGAGCTAGATTCTTATGTGAGGGGTCATGGGTAATAAAATCTCAACTTACCAGGTCATTGATTGGTTTAATCTAATTTTAATGACAAACTTGGCCTCTGCCTGCAACTCTGGGCACATTTGTCAAATTGAGAATTACAGCAACTTTGAATTTCCCCTTAATTATCCCTTGTATCCCTTTTATGAGAGCCTCTTAATTGCAAATACTTTCCTAGTTCCCCTTCAATCAAATGCCGTGATTTTATCAAAGGCAATGGGTTTATTCTGCTTTGGAGCAGAGGCTGATTGGCTTAAATGTGCCTTTTCCCTGCTGAGGTGAATGCACAACAGGCACTGGGCCCTCCAACATAGCGCCCCCGTTTGCCAAATTTTCATCGTACTTCAAGTTCACAGTCATTAAAACAAGATTGGTGCATTCAGACAAGCTAGAGTGGGCTTATAGTCGGGTGAAGACTTATTAGCTCTTTGAGGGGGGCCTAGGCATTTAAGACGAAGAGTACTTACTTGAAATGTAAGCCACGAAGACTGATGTCGTGCACCTGAACTCCCTTGACCAAGTCCTCCCTACATTTGGGTAAAGAGTCCGTGTTCGTCAGAGTCACAGCGGCTAAAAAATTTCACGATAATTACTATCACAAAATTCTCCAGCAAAAAAATGAAAAAGGCAAGTCAAAAACCATGTGTGCTCAGGCGGTGAATGTGCCCCGTGTGGGCGTCGTGGACGTAAGTGTCAAGGGGTTCTGGACAGCTAGCGCCCTGACCACATGCTTCGCCCAGGTTCAAGTTCTAAGAGCTGAGCAGGTATGCAGGCTTTGTATGTGTGTATACGCGTGTATGTGTTCGTGTTTGCGTGTGAGATCACTGATGACACGTGGCATGCGAACAACACCATGTACACACGCAGAGAACGTGCAGCTCCAGTTTTTCAAAACGCCCTGCACCTGCACGGCCCTAACCCGTGGAATCAAGGAGTTGCGAACCTCGACCTTTTTGGAATTCAGGTTGTGTGTTTTAATCTAGGCGTTTATCTGGCATTGCTGAGCATCCCCCTCTCAGCCTGTTTCCCTGTACAGAATGGAACAAGAGAGAAAGCACTCCCATATACTTTTTCGGGGGGGGACAGGCAGCGCCCAAAACAAATTTTGCGGCGTGATATAATGTTTGCTCGGTAAACTGGATGTTCAACTCTCATGAATGCTTCATTAGGACGCTCCAGACATGCGCACTCCTTGTTAAAAAATCCCTTACGAGTTGGTGCTCTCCTCGTGTGTCAATGGCTGAGTATTGTTAATGGCTAGGTGCATTAATGTAATGCTGGAACACTTTAAGGTTCTTGCTGCACACTGCTTGCCAAGCCTTCATGTTGTACACTGTTATCAACTCCACATGCAGCACTCCACATGCTCCCACCTCAGAAAAGAACTAGCGCACAAGAAGCATGGGAGGCCTGGTCAGCAAGCGAGGAGGCGTTCGAGTCACGTGAGTAATGCGCGACGCGCATCTTGTGTTGGTGACTTTCTTTCCTTGCCTGTTTGTCTTGATGATGTGCGCATACGTGCGTGTCCTACTGTACAGCATGGGATAATTGCTGTGCAGCCTACAACATCTCTGATGTTGAAAGAAAATTTCAAGGAAGCCGTTGACTTTGAGCAGGGGTCTTCAAACGCGATCTGCATTCAGCATCATGTTGAAGGTGGTTCAGCAGGCTGTTTACTTCATAATCCCCCTTTTGCTTTGTGAGTGCATCTGTGCAGGCAGCGTGGGGGGCTACGCTTCAGGCACCAGCCAAGCTGAGGCAGGCACCGGCATGTTCTCTCCCAAATACAGGATGAGCCAGGCATACAAGGGCAGCTGTGAGTTTTTTAATTGAAATGGTGATTTCCCCTCCTTGCCTGTCTGTCTTGTCTTAGCACATGCTCTGGCGATATGCGCATATGTGCGTGTGCTGCTGTTCAGCATGGGGTTTACAGTTGTTGTGCAGCTACAACAGCTCTCTGACTCTCTGATGTACAACATTTTAAGATGAGCAGGGGTCTTCAGACACGCGATTTGCGCTCATTGACTGCAAAGGCGTTCCCTGCCATGCATCACAGATTCTTGTGCGCATCTCAAACTTTTGTTACTCTGTTATTACTGCAGGCAGCCTGGAAGGCCAGCGGGGCCTAGCCGCACGTCGCTGCCTGACAGAGAATGGCTGCCAGTCCAACATACCGGATAATTGGACGCTAGAGGGTGCCGTCTCAATATCGTTCGAGGCACCTGAGGTGCACTGATACTACCTACCAACAAGACACATCTGGACGTGGCAGTAAGTTCTTGCCAACAAGTGGTAGGCTGGCGCATGCGATGATTTTTTCAAGCCACACACTCTTCAAAGTTTGTAGAGCAAGCTGTTGCTCTTGGGGGAGTACTCAGTACGCACTGCAGCGTTTCATGTAGTTCTGCTTAAGGCTTCATGTAGTTCAGCTTGGCTGAGCTCAATTCAAAGCTCAGCCTTTACTACACATTAATGTACACTCCTCTACATAACATCTTTCAACAGGCAGGCGATCAAGTGCCCAAGCCAGCTCAAGGCAAGACCAGATGAACATCTGCAAAACTAAGACACACGACCACGTACGGTGGCTAACAAAAGGTATGATTGAGGAGTATGGCGTGCACAATGGACAAGTTGTGTGTGTACACAGCATACTTAATAAGCCCATACATATTCATGTTTCCCTTGCATGTTGAGCAAACGTATAATGCGCATAGGCACTTGTGGGCAAATAGTCGGTTCAATGTGCAAATGTTGGGAACGGATAATGCTTATGACACACACACACATACACACAGGCGCACACGCACACACACGCACATGCACACACACTCACGCACACAAGCACGTTCATGCGCACACGCACGCACGTACACATTACGCACGCAGAGAAACGGGCGTCCAATTGCACCTGGAAGTAGCTGGGATGTGCTTCAAGCCCTTTTACCACCAGGAATGGCAGAGGGGACGCGACTGGAACTCTAGCAGCAGACGCTAGCAAGGGAGGGTTTGGAACAGCTGCTAAGGGTTATGCTAAGGTGCTAGCATGGGAGACGGGGAGTAGCAAGGGGCTCAATGGAGGCAGTTTTCCCCGCCCATGAACAGCAGACTTTCGCTCTCTTTACCCCAGAGTTTTCTGTGTCTCAGCTCCCTCTTGTTTTCTTTGCCTCCTGCTTTGTAGTTTGTTCTGTTCCCTTTAGAGTCTCCTTTGTTTTGCAGCCTGAGTTTGCTGCCTCAGTTCCCTTCAAAGTTCCGTCAAGATTGGCAACAGAATCCATCCGGATATTGCTGAGGTGGTATAAAGTTGCTCCACTCAATTTTATAATTCATACAGCTCGCAGGAGGTGCTTATTTTTTATTTTTGGATGGCACGTATCTTTTTGGGGTGGACCCCCCTGCCCCCCCCCCCTAAACCCCCCTTCCGATGCCTCCACCAGGACAAAAAGGGTACCAATCTGCTCCTTTTTCAAATAGGCATCCATCTGCATACTCATCAAGACCTGAAATTGACGCATTGCAGAGTTATGGGGGAAAGACTGAGTTACAAACGCCCATGCACACGTGACCTACCAGGCACCCATAACTGGCTTGCACAGTCTAACATTGCTTCCATTTCTTCAGAATTTCAATGACTATCTCACGCTGGCACAATTCTGTAAGTTTGGGGCAAATTGTTGCTTCATTGGCTTGACTCACCCCGTGGCCTGCACCCGAGCGCGTGTGCCCTCTGACTTTTGGACATGTCCACAGACCCCCCCCCTAACCCAATTTGCTCAAAAAAGGTTCCAATCGACTGGACTTGAGCTGAGGATTCCGCTGATGTATTCAAAATTTTGTAGGAGTGGCCCAGTAAATTTTTGGAGGGGGGGTCCAAAAAACTCAGCCCCCCCCCAGCCCCCCCTCCGATTCGACCCATACATATATCAATCGACAGCTCTCGACAAGAGGTTTCCAAATACATTATTTTAAATTGATTTGACAAAAGTTATGCCTCCTACACCCTCCTGCAGCACGGGTCTTTTTAAAAGGACATGCAGAGAAAACACACTCAAGCATGCAAACACAGAAACACCCACACTCACACATGCACTGACCTTGCAATGCCAGCTTCAAGGCCAGCAAGTCCGCCAACAGAGTTGCAAATGATGAATGACGGGCTTTGAACAACCTGTACAAAAAGAGAGAGGGCATTCAGAAAGGGATCCGAGTCTGACTAGTCGTCTCTACCTGGAGGTCAGTCAAGCAAAGAATTAAGGATTCCTATTGCTGGGGGTAAGGGGATGAGTGCAGCAGGAAGGGAGGAGCAATAAATCCTTGTAACAGTACCATGCTTACCTCAGAAATGAAGTCAACCAGCTGCGCTCCCCATTGAGAAAAGTTATAGATGCTGTTCATGGGGGCATTGCGAGGATCGGGCTTGTCTGAAAAGCCATAACCTGCAGGAGTTTAATTGAAAGATTGCATTTTTGCAGTTCTCCAGAAAGCTAAGGCACACACACACATACACACATACAGACTATCATGTACGCACGCACACATCTAACTACAACTATGTGAATGTCATTCCTGAATGAAAAGAGGAATAGCTGTTTCATTTATGCAAACACGCATACTCATATACACAAACAGAAGGAAATATACGCATGCACATAATTGCGCACTTTTGTGTCTTCCTTAACAACACATTGCAAGGGACAGGGGGGCGTGTGAAATGGAAACACAAATTGAGGACTGATACCTCAAAAGCTTGAGTACCATACCTAGCAAATCAATCGCATACGTGCGGTGTTGCCTGCCAAGCACGCCCGTATTCTTCCTCCAATGATCCGCATTGCCTCCGAAACCATGTACCAGCACCTAAATCAGCAGTTTTAACCCATTCAGTGCAAATATGTTGTGGTGTGCGTCTGCTGGCTGTGGTGCCTGTCACGTTGCGCAGCCCACATACCACTGCCTCCCCTGTAGTCCCGCTCCGTTGATACCTGATTTTGTGCATCCCCTTCCACATCCAGTAACCTGCATCATGGGTCAAGGTGTGAAATTCGCCGCTTCTCTCCGAGGCCTGCTTGCGCTGACTCAGGCTTGCATTCGTGCTCCTCACCCTGATACACCCCTGGCCTAATCTCAGTTTCCTCTTTGCTGTCATTGCTGCTTTCTGGGTTCAAGCTGCTTGATGCGGCCGAGGTTGTGATTTGGGTGCCCTTGCGAGCCTCAGCCTCACATGTGCCCTTTGGTTTCCTCAGGAATGGAATGCAATTGGTCCTGCAGCGAGTTGCAGCATGCAGCTGAATTCGTGGACCACAAGCATGGCCCAGAAAATTTGGCCCTTTTAATGAGGATACGGAGGATGTCCTCATAGTAGACATTTTTAGTTCAAGTAAAAGCTTTATTCAATTAAGGCTTAGCTTAAAGTAAATCTGACGACGGCAGAAATTGGCCATTCAGTAACCAGATGAATAAGTCATCGTAAGAATATTTGAGTGAGTTTTTCAGGAATTATTTGCAGCGATGGACAAGTTTGCAGGCATGTTAAGGCCCCGGTCACACGGGACTTGGTTAAGTCATTTGGTTAACTCTTTGGTAACCAAATAGTTAACCACGAGTCGGTCACACGGGACTTGGTTAGGTTAAGCCTAACCATTGGTTAGGTTTCGTAACT
>Ga0307945_1003625_pt1 | contig 12483 bp, 7 predicted proteins | sample OrgLakmetagen228_FD_201818 | JGI IMG/M metagenome (GOLD analysis project Ga0307945, IMG submission 201818) | Saline water microbial communities from Organic Lake, Antarctica - #228 | ecosystem: Environmental > Aquatic > Non-marine Saline and Alkaline > Saline | place: Antarctica: Organic Lake...
ACGTCCCCCACCCCCCCCTCCCCTCATACAGCATGCCCTCAATCTCAACTCACCCACGTACAAACGTAACCACTCGTCCACCCATAAACAAAACACACACGCACACAGCACACAACACACTCACAAGCCCTCCTCCAAGCATACCTGTGACTGCCGCAGCGCGAGGGCTGCTGCTGCAGCAGCTGCCACAGACGCAGCAGCTACAGCCTCAGCAGCAGCAGCCACGGCCGCTTCTGACAACTTTGTCGAAATTGCATCCGCACCCTCTCCTCCCAAAATGCCCCCGGGTGACGTCACGGGGGGCCCAATGGCCACGCCAGCAGCAAGGACCGCTTGCGCAGCTGCCAGGGCTGCTGCAGCTGCCGCTTGCTCTGCCGTGGCTTGGGTGCCTGTTGTGTACGTGTGTGTATGTGTGTATGCATGTGTGTGTATGTGTGTGTGTGTGTGACCGTGTGTGTGTGTGTGTACATGTTGTGTGTATGCGTGCGTGCGCTTGCACGCCACCTGTGCTTGCACATCATCTGCGCTCGCACGTCACCTGCTGCCACGGCGGCGGTGGCTGCTGCCGTTGCCTTGAGGGCCGCGAGGGTTGTGTTTGTGGCTGCCACGAGGGGTACCTGGTGTATAGGTACCAAGGTATAAAGCTGAATCATGTTAAATCATAATACAATGATTGCTCCAGTCATCATGCTGTTGTCAAGGTCATACACCATGCACAAGCCAAAGCCGCTCAATCCTTCACTTACAATGTCCCTGAGCCACACCGCACTCTCAAAGCAGAAGAGCTCGGCTGCGGGTGTGTTAGGTGTGCACATGGGTTGGACATGTACGGTTAAACATGTCCTTGGTGCGTGCGTGTAAGTGCGTGCGTGCGTGCGTGTGTGTGGGTGTGTGTTCAAATGTGTGTATGTATGTGTATTGTGTATGTATGTGCGTGTGTGTGTGTGTGTGAGTGTGTGTGTGTGTGTGTGTGTGTGTGTGTGTGTGAGTGAGAGTGTGTGTGTGTGTGTGTGCGCGTGTGCGCGTGTGCGCGTGTGCTTGCATGTGTGCTTGCGTGTGCATGTGCGTGTGCGTGAGCATGTGCGTGTGTGTGTATGTGTGTGTGTGTGTGCGTGTGTGTGTGTGCTTACGTGACACGGACTGTATCTTGGAGAATTCTTGGAGTGGGTGCACTACTTGTGCGTTCGCAATGTTGCTAAGCTTGCATCCAGCATGCCGCAAACGAAAGCGCAAACGAAAGCTGGTTGTGCGTCCAAGTACGGCTTGCTGTGATTTGCCCAGTTGGATTGAGGGCGAGAAACTGGAGACAGTAAGCCTCATCAAGCTGTGGGAACTTAACTAGGGTTTTGACTTCCTTTCAAAAACATGAATAAATGTACACGTTCTGCTTCATCGAATTAAATTATTAGTTTAAACTACAAGATGAGTCCTATAGCAGTTCCATTGGCTGTCCTGTTATTCTGCATGCCCTTGCATTGCCTAAGTGCCAGGGTGCAGCCAGAATTCAGCCAACATAAGATAGCTGTGGATAGGGATGAGGACCCTGACATTATTCGCCGCATTCCTGGGTTGGATGGCGAAACGAGAAGCAACCACAGGGTGAGTTGTAACGAACCCTCTTTACAGTCGTGGTTGCATTGCGGATTTCACTCCAAGGATACGGCTTCCAAAGTTGGTTTGGATAGATTAATGCCCGTGCGCACCATCGCACCACACAAAACGATTGTGCGCTTCAGGGTGGATACATCAGTCTCGAGGATCCAGGGGTCCCGGGCAAGCATTGTGAGTGCTTTCAATTTTCTTATGTGTAGATGTGTTTGATTTTGGTATTCAAGAGTTGACTGTATTTTAACCCCACTCAGCTGCCCGGCTGTAAGTTTTTGAGCAAGTTATTTTCCTCTGTATGTGTGCACCTGTGTGTTATTGTGTCTTTGCTCTTTGTTTGTTGGTTTGCTGCAGACTTATCGCAAAAATCCGTACATATTTTTAAGCTGTGCCCTTGCTAGAGCTAGCGGCGTCCAGTAAGCGCTGGAGTTAAACTCCATTCTCCAAGGTGCTCTAATACGAGTGTGGTTAAATCTTCTCGCCTTCTCTCCTCCGCTCCAGTGTTCTGGTACATGGCTGAAAGTGAGAGCCGCCCAGCATCAGATCCAGTGGTTCTTTGGTTGAATGGAGGCCCCGGCTGCTCATCCTTTGACGGCAAGTCATGTTGATGTGCCTACGCATGTTCTACTATCCTTTAACACCACGCTGGTCTCCGTGCGCAAGAGCAAAGGACGAGCAATAAGAGTGGCTGTTGCCCTGCCCGCTTCAAACCACTGACCCACCCCTCTCATTTGTCCATCGTTTCCAGCTCACAGACACAACCTTCTCTCTGCAGGCTTTGTTTACGAGCACGGGCCATTTGATTTCAAGTTAGGAGGAGAGCGAGGTTTTACGTTGGAAGACAACCCACACTCATGGTACGTTCCAAGCGTCTGAATGCTTGCAACTCGCACTTCTTTATGCGTGTATCAAAGCTTCATTCTGGCAACAAGCTGATCGAAAACAGCCAGGGTCTATGAAGCTCACATGCAAATGAATGGCTGCTGACAAGAGCCAATCAAGAGAATTAGCTGCTCTCCTAGTGAAAAAGTCCTGCCTGGTCACACAGGAACAAGATTGCCAACATGATCTACCTTGACTCCCCAGCAGGTGCGGGTGCTGCTTTTCTCTTCAGGTCTATGTCAAACCAACTGTTATAGGCAAGCTGCCCTTTAACAAATATAAGGATCGAGTAGATGTGGGTGTCACATATAGTTTGCTGCAGGGCTCGTGTAATTTTATCGCGTTTGTTTATTATCGCTCGTTTTATTATTTTCTGCAGGAGTTGGGCTGAGCTACAGTGACAGAGGCAGTAAGGATTACTTTACAAATGATGACACTGCAGCTTCAGATGCAGAGATCATGCTGCGCAAGTACGTAAACAACACAGGCAGTTTGTGCAAGTCACGGGACTGCTTCTTTCACTACCGTGCGTATAGTGACTTTCAAGTGATGACTGCCTTGTCCAACCTAAATAGATTGAAATCTCTTTTAGGATGGGCTTCACGCGCTCCACGACAGCGGCGCAAGAGGGTGTTCAGGCTAGGCTTTGTGTTATGTTTTGATTTACCTCAGCAACTCCTAGTAAAAGGGTGTTTGCTGATGCTTTAAAACACAGGCAGCAATCATGTGACCATGCCTGGAAGGCTCCTTTGTTTTGTAAACAAGGCATGTGCATTAGAAGCCCGTACACTCTGCGGATGCTTGCCGCCCACAGCTTAGTTGTGCACCTACTCTCTCTTTCTTTTCGCAGATGGTTTGCAGACCACCCACAATTTCAAGGAAACGATTTCTTTATATCGGGAGAGTCATATGCAGGAGTGTATGTGCCAAATTTGGTAAGCCGACCTTTGTAGATGTGGGCTGCAGTTCAGTAGAGGGGGGCTTCCGAGGCCCAAACGGGCATGTGAACATTTGCTCATGTGCAGCCTAATCGGCAAGCTCCATTTTTTCATGTTACAAATCCTTGTTTTTAAGTCTGTGGGTACATAATTTGGGGCTTGCCATTTACGCCGCACGAGCTTAATTTGCTGTGGCGTGAACCCCACAGCTTGCTACAAAATCCTCACAACATATCACCTACTGCATAACTTCCGTATTTTTGTGTTCTGGAATCCCCAAAATTCAAACATCATTGCAATAGGTATGGAGTGAAAAAGTTGAGTGGTTGGCAAGATAGTATGAAAATCGATAAGCTTTTCCCATGGAAAGCATCCTTTTAGATCTAAGAAATCCCATTTTTAGTCGTGTCAATCTGTACATAGGGACAGTTTACTAAATCTGAGGACATTCTCTGGTAGCTTCTAGTGTCAGCTGTAGTTTGGAGCTAATTCATTCCAAATTGATGAAGTGGTGTGTGAGTAGCTGCCCCTCGCATATTAAAAAGGAGCTGTTTGGGCACTTGCTCAGTTGGCCCCCTCTGGCAACTTAACGCTTCCTTGTAAATGTTACGATTCTTGTAATTATTTAAGCATAGAACTGAAGCTGGCCAGTGATTGAGGCAGCAAGAACCAGGTATCACTGTCAAACACAGAAATGTAAACCGTGTTTTGTGTGACTGCAGGCTAGGGCAGTGGTAGAGGGAAACGAGGCCGGAAAGAAACCATACATTAACATTCAGGTACGCATTGCGCTTGACTGTTTCTGAAGGCTAAATTCAAAGTAGTTGTCCATAACTGAAGAAGCAGAAAGCATGGCCTTCTTGCTTTGCCTTTGATTTTGTTTAAATTCTCTAATCATCAAAATCTCATGAGCCACCTCTCTTGGAGACTCTTTGGAAGTGGCTCATGGATTCTGATGATACGAGAATTTGTGCTTCTTTCACTTCAACACCAAATTTTGCATTGACTAAGTCTAAAATTTCTGACTTTGGTTTCTCTTCCAGGGCTACCTTGTGGGGAACGGCTGTACCGACACAGAAATAGATGGTGCGTGTGACAAACTTGCACACAAACAAGCCCTTTGTCACCTTTTCACATTTCCAGTCCAGCCAATGCAACACCTTTTCCTAAGGTTCCACATGCAGTACTTGCTGCTGCTACACTTCTCCTAGGACTACTACTCGTTGTCCTGTGACCCCCTGCTGTCATTCTCTCTATAAATGCTATCATGGAATGCTATCTGCTTCAGGAGGAAAATGCAATTCTATTCCCTTTCTCTATCTTATTCACCCCTGGTAAATGTCCAATACAGGAAACGCTTTGCCCGCTTTTGCCGCTGGCAAGTCTTTAATCTCCCAGGTGCAACAGCAATCCCTTACTGCAAAGCTTTGTGACTTGTGCTACTTTAAGTAGAGCCTGTTTGTCTGCAGGTTTTATTATTATGCCTTTCCTTTGTGTACTCTACAGCAAGCCCAACAATGTTGTTCTCTTTAATTACTTCCTATAGCGCCAACTTCCATCTTCTCCCCTGTCGTGCCTTGCACATGCAGGCACAGTTCTCTAATCTGAACTCAGCTTGCAAAAAGAACTTCTGGAACTCAACCGCGGGTAAGCACCAGTACATTTGCAATTCGCATCCACCACATGTGATTGCACGTGCCTTATCTTAAATTTCTGTGTTTCCCCATGTCTGGCTTTGTGCAGGCTCTGAGTGTGATAAGGATCTGGCGGGCATATTTGAGGACATCGCTGATCTGAATGTGTGAGTGCACGCAACTGACATGGCCAACACCAGGATGTGTGCAAAACATCAGCTTGACCGGAATCCGTGTGGAGTATGCATTCAATGTGTGGATTATGCTTTCAAGCAATTCAATAATTTCTGATAGCACAGCTTGCTGGTCTGAACGCAAATGTACGAGTTTGAAGGACAGTGCCTATTCTTGCACTGAAACAAGAACGTGTGAGAAGCCTTGAAAACCTGAATCTATGTCGTGAGTTGGTCTCAGGTACGACATCCTGGAGGAGTGCTTTATGGGTGAGATGACCACAGGGGCCAACACAGCTGAGGGCGCTTTCCCTTCCGCACATATGCCAACGGTGGGTGGATTTAGGGAATAGGGGTAGCAGGGCCTGAGTTACTCAATTGTTCAGACTAGCCATTGCTATGCAGAGGTATTTGCATAGCAGTGCTGGGGTCTTAGCGCACGCACAAGGATTACACGGCGACTGGACGATGGCTTGAAGTCGCTTGTGTTATTTCAACCTCCAGCAACCCAAAGGGTGGGATTCTGATATACAATTTAGGTTTGTAAGTGTCCCTGCAGCTTTTGCCTTCACAGACTCAGTTCACAAGAATGCACTCTGTGGGTAGCACAGGTTGCTGCACAAACACGAATGAGTCAGGCAATCTGGCATATCACAAAGTCCGACCCGTCCTTGACGCAGGCGCTGAAAGAACATGGCAGGCACTGGCCTCTGCTAGGAACGACACCTCGTGTAGGGCCTGTGAATAACTGGGCTCATCTGAAGTTAACGCCCCCATGCACAGATGCCCGGTGCGTGCACATTGTGTTATGATCAGGTCTTGGATCAGGTCTTGGATCAGGTCTTGGATCACAATGTGTTATGATTAGGTCTTGGATCAGGTCTTGGATCACATTGTGTTATGATCAGGTCTTGGATCAGGTCTTGGATCACATTGTGCTATGATCAGGTCTTGGATCTTAAATATCATTTTCCAGCTGCTGTCATGGACAACACTCTGAACACAGAATTGCATTCATGTCTCCCTTTTTGTCATACACGATACGGACAATACGTGTGCTGCTACTTTTGCAGCGTTGCTGGACGATGGCTGAACAACCCAGATGTTAGAATAGCAATCCATGCTGCCCCTGTCGATCAAATCGGACAATGGTCTTTGTGCTCTGACAAGGTGTGTGCTTTTTCTACGGAGTAGTCACACAGGTGGTGAGTTCCATTAAGCTTGGCGATCATCCTCAATCACTGTGTTAACCGCACCCCTTTTCATTCTCTGACGCTTCTGCGTCGCTCTTCCTCTGGCAGATCCTGTATGAGCGAACAACGCCCACACTCATCCCAACGCACGTGGACTTGACACAAAAGCATGGTGGGTGAATACAGCGCGCCTTGGTACAGCTCAGCTGCTTTACTTGCAGTGTTTTTTGCAAAAGTTGGGGAGGTGCTGCTTGTGCCTGCGCATCAGTTGAGACCAGGCAGCCACGACAGGAGTGCTCCGTGTCCTTGTACTATCTGAACGCGCATTGGATTCAGCCAGTTTGAGGATGCGTGCTTCACAATTTTGTAGCAGGAACAGGGAAGCTGAGAGCATTAGTAATAGGTTTGAGTAAAAGTAAGGATCTAGGAAGGAGGAGGAGGAGGAGGTAAATTGAAATTAAGCCGACATCCTTCAAACAATTTTCTTGCAAGTCGCATGCAATCAGTTTGCCCATGTGCTCCACCATCTTGGTGTTCTAGGACTGCGTGCTCTGATCTACTCGGGTGATCATGACATGGCGGTGCCACACACTGGAAGTGAGGCATGGACGAGCGGCTTAGGACTGGACGTCATTGCTGGGTGGCACCCATGGTACCTGGGAAACCAGGTGACAGATTGGAACCCGGCAAGCTGTTAAACATTTTCTTGATACGTCGCAGTTCAGTAGGTAGTCGTAACTTCTAAGATGGACGTGACGTGTGTTGGTTTTGAGCAATAAGTTGCGTTGAAAACCAAGGCCTTTACGAGATGTTGGTACCATGTTAAAACACGTGTCTCTCATTTTCTGCCTACCTACTGCAGGTTGCCGGTTATTCTGTGGAGTACAATCACCTGACATACACGACCATCAAGGGCGCTGGGCACATGGTGAGTGCCAGGCGCCTTGTCAGCTGTTTTTTACTGTCGCACACAGCATCAACCGCAGCAAGCAGTGGCACAGGGCATCAATGATGTTTTAGTGTGATTATGGATATGGTTCCTTGCTTGAGATTGCTATGATTCTACACATGTTGCTGCAGGTTCCTCAGAATAAGCCTCGTGAGGCGCTCGAGATGTTTGAACGTTTCATCTCAAAAAAGTCTGTCTAGAAGTTTTTTTTGAAACAGGGTTGGACTCGACTGCTTAGAATTCAAAGACTGGACGCCTTTTTCTTCACGTTGTGTAGACAATATCCCTTGTATACTATTTAACGTTTTGCTTGTGTTTGCTGTTATTAAATATTATATTATTAAATGCCTAATCGACATGCTTCTCATCATACCGAAAATCGGAAAATTTATTTGATCGTAGGCGGTACCGATGCACATGACAAATTCAAATTTTAGCTATACCTGTAGGTCTAAGCAGGAGTTTTAACTCCTGCTCGAGTCAAAATCATACAAGCATATTCGTGATAACTAATAATTAATAATTAGTCATTTGATGCCCTCGGCAAGGATGAAATACAGCAGGTAGTTTTAAGCGGCCAATGTTGCGTGCTCCAGGTGGGTGTTGGTGTGTTAGCATGCATCATTTAGATCCAGATGTGATGGTGTGTTAGCATGTATCATTTAGATCCAGGCAGTATCACCCATCATTCAAACAAATGCAAGACGTTACACTAGGTAATTACAATCCAGTCACAATCGCTCCGTGTTTGTGATGCGGATTGAAGTAGCAGCAGTTAGAGCATGCATGCTGTGTTCTTTTCCAGCTCAGTCATCCTGTCTTGTGTCCAGGTGCAGTCCCCATACCGTGTTTTGAGTTTAAGTGAGCAGCAAGTTAGTGCCACAGAGTTTTTTAACCTGAGTTTCTGCTCGGGGGGCTAAAATGGGGGCGTGCAGCAGGTGCGAGAGCTACTGCCTTGCAAATGTGCGCAGACCGTTTAAAGTGGTCAGTTTCTTGCCTGAACAAACCTTTTTATGGGGCATTGCATCTCCATCCTCTGTTCCAATTCAGGAATTTCTTGCATGATAGTGACATTGTACTGCACTGTGGACAAATTGCGTGTCAACCCTGACCCATCCAAAGTGGCGCCCCTCTGAAACCTGTGTGCCACAGAGTGGTTACTATTCCAGCTGTAAACGGCATGCTTTTACCCATGCACTCAGTCGTTTACACACCCAGGACCAAGGACTTGGCCATTTTGGCCGGAGTGGGCTTGCTTTTGCCGTGCTGTGCATTCTTCGGGATCGATGACCCCAAGTCGCGCCTGCTCCTGGCCACCAGCGCACTTGTCAGCCTTGGGGGCTTCCTAGTGACCCGATGGCTGGTGCCCCTTGTGGGAGCAAAGACAGCTTCCCGCGGGATCTGTGGCAAGGACTTGAACAAGCGTGGCACTCCCATGGGCGAGGTGCCCGTCCCCGAGGCAGGAGGCCTGGCCGTGGGCTGCGTGTTCCTGCTTTGCATCATCTGCTTCGAGCTGCTGCACTACTACGACATTGGCAGTTTTTTGCTTTTTGTGGGTAGTGGGTTCCAGGAGGGGGGGATCATGCTGGAGCAGACCTCTGACGCCTGGCTGGTGGACTACAACGCAGCCATGGCCACCATTTGCTTCATGCTGTTCCTGGGGTTTGCTGATGATGTCTTAGACATCAGGTGGCGTGTGAAGCTCGTGCTGCCCTTCTTTGCAGCCCTCCCCCTTCTCGCAGCGTACTCAGGGGGTACAGGCATTGCAGTGCCCAAGCCGGTGCAAGCGTGGCTGGGCCTGCCCTTTTACTTAGAGCTGGGTGTTTTGTACAAGGTAGGTCGCACTGGCAAGGGAAATAGAAAGTTTTGAGGTGTCTGAGCACGGTGCTGTGGGTGACAGTGAACTGAGCGCTCAGGAGGAAAACGTGCTGTTTGTTGACTGCGCACAGGTGTTCATGGTCATGCTGGTCATCTTCTGCACCAATAGTATCAACATCCTAGCGGGTAAGCCTTGTCTATAGGTTTCAGGGCAAATGCATCCCTTTTCACTCAGGTACGCTGTCAACTAAGGGTCGATACAAACAAGGGTGAGCGTACGAGGGTAATATGTTTACGTGATGAAAGCGCATGTTTACGTGATGAAAGCTTGAGCTGGCCTCCTCTGCTTCACTTCTCTCAGTTATAAATTCAAAAGCGCTTTTATTGCAATAGGCACCCTTGGTTAGCAGATTGTGCAGAGAAAACTATCAGGCCAAACCCTCGTCCCCAAAATATATTTCTAATTTTTGTATTCTTTTGCAGAAAATACGGAAATGCTGATGCTGGAAATGGCTCCTTGCCTCAGTGTGAAGTGGTAGTGCATTTCTTTTTGACACAGTTGATGACCATGACATACCCAGGGGTGAACGGCTTGGAGGCAGGCCAAACATTTATCGTGGCGTGTGCGACTCTGGGGCACAACCTGCTCTCCATAGCAGGCTACGCCGCAGCATCACCTGCTGTGCGTGACGGCCACCTGTTCAGTGCGTACCTCATGATGCCCTTGGCTGCCACTACGATGGGCCTATTAGTGCATAATTGGTGGGTTGAAGGGCTGGGGGTGTTGAGTTTGTGCGTGACGGCCACCTGTTCAGTGCGTATCTCATGATGCCCCTGGCTGCCACTATGATAGGCCTATTAGTGCATAATTGGTGGGTTGAAGGGCTGGGGGTGTTGAGTTTGTGCGTGACGGCCACCTGTTCAGTGCGTACCTTATGACGCCCCTGGCTGCCACTATGATTGGCCTGTTAATGCATAACTGGTGGGTTGAAGAGCTGGGGATAGAGAATTGGAGTAACCCGAGTAGGCCATTTATGGAGTGCTCTGCTTTGAACTGCCCGTCTTTAATACAGAAAGCATGCACTGGTTGCCACAACGGCGGGCCTTTTGTTGATGCGCAACTGGTGGGATAAAAAAGAAAAGGCCTCCAAATCAGGATTGATGCAACTTCACAGAGAGTTACGATCACCTTTAGGAAAAAGCTAGTTGGAGGGTCTGTTGTCCTGATCAAGCAAAGGGTGCAGGCTGAAAATTGCAAGCAACACAGGCTTGTTGGGAACAACAGTAGTGCAGGGCATTTGAGTGATCTGTGCTTCACATCAACCTTGCAGACAGACTAAAGGGAAGATCCATTAATCAACAAGCAAGTGTTTTCATTTAATCTTTTTTGGCAACAAGGAAACAGTGTTGCTTGTTTTTTCTGAGAATTAAAAGTTTCCTGGTCACCCAGGTACCCCTCGCGTGTGTTTGTGGGTGACACCTTCACCTACTTTGCGGGCATGACCCTCGCCGTGGCAGGCATTTTAGGGCACTTCTCTGAGACCATGCTTTTGTTTCTTCTTCCGCAGGTGAGTTTCCTTGTCATAGCAAATCACCGACACTGCAAAGTATAATACTCAGCACAACAACCAATGGTTTTATTGAAGAGGTGATTTAAGCCATGGTCGAGTCTCTCTCGAGCAAAGGCTGGGAACTGCACTTCTGACTGGCAATTCTCCTTCGATTCTCTCTCTCTTTCTCTGCTGTTTCTCAAATCCAACTTGCTTATCACACTGACATATACCGCATACACTCTTCAACCATCTGGCTGAGCATTGAGTAGTTTACTGAGCTAATTGAATACTGCAATACCAAAACCAGAAAATGCTACTGAAATAAACTGGCTTCCCCAGCTTATTGAACGAGACTAGGCAAAATAACCAACTGAAAATCCAAATAACCAAGTCACACCAATTGTCACTGCCAACAATTGGGCGTGACATCCTGCTGTGATCTTTTGAGAACACAGCGTCCGTTCCTAATTCATGCCATGTTTGCACTATCTGCGTTCTTTTCTAGTTTCCTATTGATGGTGTCAGGATGAGTTACTGCCTGCCAGCTTTGTCCGTGTTGTTACAAGTAGGGCCTGCACATGTTTGGCCTCATCCGCTTGATGAATGCAAGCATGTGTGTTTGTAATGACAAAACATTATTTCCAGTCATGGATGGTCAAAGCCGAGCCACCAGACAGTCGCAAGCTTGATCTTTTAGTCATCTTTAATTATCTTAATCCCTTTCACAAAGAGCACGCTCAAATGTTGCTCAAGTATTGCAGTAATGAGACTTTCTTTTGCCAGATGTTTTGTTCATTGGGTAAGCGAGCAACATTAAAACCTTTATTGTTTTCTGTGCACCTTGCAGATCTTCAATTTCTTGTACTCCCTGCCTCAACTGTTCAAGATAGTGCCCTGTCCACGACACCGACTTCCAGTTTTTGATCCAAAGGTGTGTAATCAGGCCTGGCCAGAATCATAAGAAAAGAAAAGAAAAGACTCCGCTGGTAGTGATGACACAGCCAGCATGATTAAGGGAGGGGGTTGATTTAGGTGCCTGCACCAGGCAACCCCCCACCACGCAAACAACCAAAAAGAAATTAATGTGGGTCAGGGGGGTTGTGTGCCGTAGCACCCGGACCCAATCCTTGACTGTTGTTGCTTGTGTTATATCGCAGTGCATATCTTGTTTTTATGAGTGCAGATGCATGTGTGATGGAGTGTTGGACCCTAGGACACGAAGTGTCTAGGGCCTATGGTTTGCTTGAGAAATTGAGAGTCTTATAGCTTAGAAAAGATTGGCTTTCTCCAAAAACTTTAACAGCCAAATCGAGTAAGAAGCTCATGCTGAGAAGGATGGTGCTTTCCGATTGGCCTTCGACGCCCTGGTTGGCAAAGCTGACGCTTTTTTTTGAGCTCCTCGATATAAAATTGATACAGCTGGAAAGAAGACTTAATTATAAGACATACTGGGCCTTCCCGTCTCAAATGGCGATGCCGCGAAATTCACGTGCGTTTCCCGAGCGGAGTCATGTTGTTGTATTTTCGCGAGAAGTAGGAAGTTAAACTTAATATCGCTGCAGCACAATTGCATTCCGGCCACTTGTTGTGGTGACGCGTCGCGCGGAGAGGGCACTCACTACCCGGGATTGAGAACGGAGATTCAGAGTTGCAAAGTCTCAGCCCCATAGAGCCGTCCTCCACTACAGGCAAGGGCGATTGCAACAGGCCTGCACCAGCCATCTTACTTGCTTTGCAC
>Ga0307945_1003627_pt1 | contig 12483 bp, 12 predicted proteins | sample OrgLakmetagen228_FD_201818 | JGI IMG/M metagenome (GOLD analysis project Ga0307945, IMG submission 201818) | Saline water microbial communities from Organic Lake, Antarctica - #228 | ecosystem: Environmental > Aquatic > Non-marine Saline and Alkaline > Saline | place: Antarctica: Organic Lake...
CACACAGGAGGGCCCTAAACCACAAACACTGACAGAAAGAGATAGGCACCACGCACTTGATGCACGTGGCCTCAAAGTTCTTAAACGTCTGGCCCAGCGTCTGCATCGGAGTCAGCACCACACAGGAGGGCTCCACTTCGCGTGGGTCCACGGTGCTCAGGTAACTGCAAAACGATAGCCGGAGGTTCAGTGAGGCTGGTCATTTATTAGCCCGTAGTTGTTTGCCATCACAGGCTGCAATCCTTGTAGGAACCCTCGTAGGATTGGGAGAACAAGATACAAGCAAACATCAGTTTATAGACTTGAATCAGAGAGCTTCGAAGACGACAAGTTGTCCTGCTCCCTAACTCCAGTGGATCTTAAGACCTTAGAGCCGGTCATAAAATCTGTTCTGAAGGTGCTTCAAAATGTGGCACGTGTATTGCACCCTGAGCCGCAATGCTATGCAGGCTACATAACAACATTAAAAGCGCCCCTGTGTTCAGGCTGATGGCTAAAAGGAGCTGCTCACTGACAAGCTACCCAATGCCCGTGCACACGTGCTCAGCAACACACGGGTAGGTGTAGCATCATCCTCAGGCTGCTCATTGCACGTGCACACGTGCTCAGCAACACACGGGTGGGTGTAGCATCCATCTTCAGGCTGCTCATCGCACGTGCACACGTGCTCAGCAACAAACGGGTGGGTGTAGCATCCATCCTCAGGCTTGTAAGGAATACGTAACCTCTTCTGACGTGAGTGTGCACAGAGTGAGCCACACTTTCTATGTACACACACTCACGCTTGAGCAGCCTTCTGCACAGCCTGCGGTGCGTTGCATAAGGGTTGCTGCTTCAGAGTCACGGCAGGCGCTTGGGGGCCTGATGGCAGGGCACTGATCTTGGCTCGCATGCTTTCGTACGGGTGTACCTACACAGTTGTTATATGGCCGGTGCACGGAGGTCACTAAGTGTATTCCTCCTTTGTGCACCTGCGCAAGTTTGTTTTCGCACGTGCTCCTGTGCTCACAAGGTTTGTTCCCAAGGTGCAGACCGTCCATCGGGGACAGAAGAGAAGAGAGGGAAGAAAAAACACACCTGTCACATCTCTCAATCCCTTAATCTACGTCCTCGCGTGGTGCTTCATGTATTCGACACATTGCACATCACGGTAATTATATCAAGTTGCTTGGCCATGCATGCCCTCGTGCAGCACGATGCATGCCCAAGTGGTTGCACAGATCTGCGTGCCAAATGATACGGCACCAAGAAGTGATGTGTACACCCACCGCACGAGCGGCCATTCTCAGGGAGGCTTCCTGCCAGTGCTTGGGTCCTGCTGCCTCGTCCGTGTACTGGACCTGTCACCAGCGTGCATGCTGTTTAATCTCAACACGTATTTGCTGACAAAACAAGAAACACACTCACCTTTATGATGCCCATCCACAGCTCTGTTGCTTGCTGCTTGCCCCTCTGCATGGTTTAATCAAATATCAAACACCCATGGCAGGACTTCAATTGATAAACAGATAGTGTGTAAAGCCTAAGAAAATAATATGATGAAATGAAGGGCAAAGGAAAGGCCCCAGATTGCTAACGCACAAAGCACAAAAGGAAAAGTTCAGTAAAACTGCAGCATGCAGGTCTCAACAGAGCTCATTGTTCAGCTTCAGGCAAAGCAGGTGAGCTCTAGTTTGTTCATGGCCGCCTAACCACGGCCGCTGACACACAAACACACACACACACACACACACACACACACACACACACACACACACACACACACACACACGCACACACGCACGCACGCACGCACGCACGCACGCACGCACGCAGGCACGCACGCACGCACACACGCGCGCACGCACGCACGCACGCACACACGCACGCACGCACGCACGCGCACACACACACACTCATACACACACACACCAGATACACACACACACGCACACACACGCGCACGCACATGCGTACACACACACATGCATACACACACGTACACACGAACGCATGCATGCAAGCGCGCACGCACGCACACAGGTGTACACACACATACACATGTACACACAAACGCACACCCACACTTAGACACAAACTTGCACACACACGTACACACACACATATACGCGTGCATGCACGCATACACATACACACACACACACACACACACACACACACACACACACACACACACACAAGTACACACTCGTACACACTCGTACACACTCGCACACACTCGTACACACTCGTACACACACATACTCACGCACACACACATACACACACAGACACACACACACACACGAGTACACAATCGCACACACACACGCACACACATACACACACATGCGCGCACACACACACACACACACACACACACACACACACACACACGAGTACACACTCACACACACACACGCACACACACACACACACGCACACACATACACACACACGAGTACACACTTGCACACACACGCGCACACACACATATATATGTAAACGAGCGTATACACACGCAACAAGGCACAAGGCCTAAGTAAGCACGCCGCAGTGGTGCTCCTAGTTTTGTCACATGCACATGAACACACAGGAGCGTGTGCGCAACATGTGCATTTTGGCGCATGTGGACCACGGCAAGACTACTCTGTCTGACCACCTCATTGGCTCAAATGGCCTCATACACCCAAGGCTCATGGGGGAGCTGAGGTATGCCTTGTGTACGGCGTTGTTGATCCCCTCGTCGAACAAAGCCGTGGTAGCCAATGTGGTGCGGTTCACTGGTATAGGAATGATTACACTAGGACCCCTCAGGCATTGGAGTGGTTGAAAGCAACGACGGTGCATCGATTGATGTGAGATGTGTCTATCTGAGCATCACTATTTGCAGGCAACATATACAACTGGTGTTTGCACAGACTGTGGCAAAACAGCTAGTTGCGTTTAAGGCTCGCAGCCCTGGCTTGTCATTTAAGTCAGTTGACCTTGCTGATGCCGGCATGTTGTGTGCATGTGGCTCGTTTCTCAGCACGTGCTCTATTTGAGTGAGCGCGCAGAGTTACTTGAAATTGTTGTTATTTTGAGGAGTGGTATGCTTACACTAGTTTGTCGCCAATTGCAAAGCACTGTCATTATTGTAAAAGGCATTATTCTCTCGATGGCCTGCTGCCGTACGCAAGCATGACATATCTGCATACAATTTTTGTTATTTTGAGGAGTGGTATGCTTACACTAGTTTGTCGCCAATTGCAAAGCACTGTCATTATTGTAAAAGGCATTCTTCTCTCAATGGCCTGCTGCCGTACGCAAGCATGACATATCTGCATACATTTCTTGTTAGCCCTTCCTTAGCATAAAGTTGCAGAGAGGTTTACAGGCCTACAGCAACTCAAACGAGTATGCTGCTGAAAGTCTGCCTGGTCATCATTGACACATTCGCTACCCGGTTCCAAGACGTTAAGCCTGATAACGCGAAGGTCTGATAAGCTGACAGATGCTTGAACAGAGGTGTTTTGTACGCATTATAAAGACTTTTTGTTCTCGCTGATCAATCCTGTTTCTAAATAGCCTAGAGGGAGAGCAGGCTCGTGGCCGATGGCATTACAATGAAGGCCTGCTTCGTCTCTCTTTTGTGCGCTCAATCAAGATGCTGGCCTGCTTTTGGCACTGACTACTTGGGTGGGTGCAGGTACTTGGACAGCCTTGAGGATGAGCAAGTCCGCGGCATCACGATGAAGGCCTCCTCCATCTCCCTTTTGTATGTGCCCGGATCAGCATCCAACTTGCAGGTGCGCAAGTGGCGAGCGTTTGTGTGTGTGTGTGTGTGTGATGTGCGCATTTAAGATGCTAAAATATGCATAGGCCCTAGTAATACCCCCTGACACGTAAATGCAAGGTGCGATTGACGGAGGTACAATTTTGAAGCTATCGACTAATAAATGCAAATGATAGCCGTGTCTGCTCCTCCATCCTCTATCATGGAGGAGCCGTCAGGTTTATATATATGGTTCTGGCCAACCCTACATATATGTATTACGTATTATGTATGTTCGCCTAACACTCTTTGTAGGGACCAGGCGGCGTCAGCGGAGCCGACAAGCTTGAGAAAGGCTTCTTGTTCAACCTCATCGACTCGCCTGGCCATGTGGACTTTTGCAGTGAGGTGGGGGGCAGGAAGCAGGATGCGCAGCTGTAGCGGTTGGGATGGTGGCTGGTCCAAGTGTCGGCCTGGCCGGAATTTCCTTGCGTGAAAGCGTGAATTGGGTCACATGGCTGGCCAGTCAAAGAATGGTAGTATATGTCTGTGCTTGTTGCAGAGTAAACTGGGTCATAAGACTGGCCAATTAAACAATGGCAGCATGTCCGTGCTTGTCAAAGAGTGAACTGTATCACAGGACTGGCCAATTAAAGGCTGGCAGCACCTTTGTGCTTGCTGAAGATAAATCGGGTCACAGGACAGGCAAATCACTTTTTGGCGGCATAATTATGCCTGTCAAAAGGGCTGGGGAACTAACTGGCTGAGCCTGACGACTCACAGATCAGGAGGTTCAATGAGAGTTTACCCTCGATGTGAGGCTCAATGAGAGTTTACCCTCGATGTGAGGCTCAATAAGAGTTTCCCTCGATGTGAGGCTCAATAAGAGTTTACCCTCGATGTGAGGGTCAATAAGAGTTTCCCTCGATGTGAGGGTCAATAAGAGTTTACCTCGATGTGAGGGTCAATAAGAGTTTACCTCGATGTGAGGGTCAATAAGAGTTTCCCTCGATGTGAGGCTCAATAAGAGTTTACCCTCGATGTGAGGGTCAATAAGAGTTTCCCTCGATGTGAGGGTCAATTAAAATTGGCCCTCGTGTGAGGGTCAATGAGAGTTGACTTCGATGTCAGGAGGTAAGGACCGTGCCTTGGTGGCGGCGGACATGGTGGAGAGAGCATGTGCTTATTCAACGTTTCTGTGCATTTTTTGTGCATCATTTCCGTTGCGTGCCCACAGGTCTCCACAGCAGCACGCCTCAGCGACGGTGCCCTGGTGGTGGTGGATGCGGTGGAGGGGGTGTGTATTCAGACGCACGCTGTACTGAGGCAGGCGTGGGAGGAAAAGGTGTGTAGATAAGCATGTGTGGGTGTCTTATGTGTGAGGTTGGCCAGAACCATATATATATATTATTATTTGGTATATACGGTATACAGTAATTTTTGCAGATATATATTTATTTAATTATTTGGTATATACGGTATACGGTAATTTTTGCAGATATATATTTATTTAATTATTTGGTATATACGGTATACGTAGTTTTTGCAGGGATTATCTTTATCAAATACGCGGTCATATGCACAGCATGCATGTACGCGTCTGGCCAACCCTACTCACGTGTGTGTTTTGGTGGCGTCAGAAGGTGTGTGCCTTGAAGTACATGTAGGGTTGGCCAAGACCGTATATACACACACCGTGTATGACCGTATGTATGGTAATTATCCCTGCTTGACATACCGTATGTACACCGTATACCACCGTACACCAGGTACACGCATTAAAGTATGACTTGGTAATTATCCCTGCTTGACATACCGTACGTACACCGTATACCATCGTACACCAGGTACACGCATTAAAGTATGATTTGGTAATTATCCCTGCTTGACATACCGTATGTACACCGTATACCACCGTACACCAGGTATACGCATCAAAGTATGATTTGGTAGTTATCTCTGCTTGACATACCGTATGTACACCGTATACCACCGTACACCAGGTATACGCATCAAAGTATGCTTTGGTAATTATCCCTGCTTGACATACCGTATGTACACCGTATACCACCGTATACTAAGTATACGCAATAAAGTATGATTTGGGCCAACCCTAGATACATGCTGTACTGAGGCAGGTGTGGAAGTAGCGCGTGTTTATTTGGGTGTGTAGATGCCTTGGGTCTGTTATAATTATAATGGCAGCATAGTTAAAATGGCAGCAGAACGCGTGCGCGAGTGTGCTCCGAGACACATGCTGTACTCAAGCAGGTGTGGGAGTAGCAAGTGTGCAAGTGAGTGAATATTTGCCTTAGGTGTGTTATAATGGCATTAAAACGCGTGCGCGTGTGTGCTCTGGGGTACATGCTTTACTCAAGCAGGTGTGGGAGTAGCAAGTGTGCAAGTGAGTGAATATGTGCCTTAGGTGTGTCATAATGGCATCAAAATGCGTGCGTGTGTGTGCTCCGAGACACATGCTGTACTCAAGCAGGCGTGGGATGAGCACAAACAATGACCACGGCTGCAAAATTGTGGCGTGTGTTGTTACGGGCGTAGCCAGTGTGCATTAACAACAGTGTGCATAAACAACAGTGTGCATTAACAACAGTGTGTGCATTAACAGCAGTGTGTGCATTAACAACAGTGTGTGCATTAACAACAGTGTGTGCATTAACAACAGTGTGTTGTTATGGGCGTAGCCAGTGTGCATTTTGTTTAACCTTCCAAGCAACTTTCTACTCAACCTTTGCTTCAATCAAACACTGTGGGACTGCCCCTTCACACTCTTGTAACATTGTAGCAGACTAGTTTTCACACGCTTCTCTCAGAGCGCTCAAGAAATGCATTCTCACACAAAAGCACCCCTCTGGCTCGCTGCATTTTTTTAAGTATCTTGGATCCTCTCATCCCGGCCAGAGCACGTGCTTTACTGCAATGACATTCAAGTCAGGGATGAGTGTACGTTGCATACCAGGTTAAGCAGGTCAAACCTGTTCACCAACGAATATCTTAGTTTAAGTTGGGATGTGTGTGTGCGCCACATTTCAGTCAAGCTGTGCTGTGCCTGTTTCTCAAGGGTTTGCAGGTTTTGGCTCTAGTCAGTGATTTGAGTATGCTGACGCACCTCAACGTGTTATTGCAATTACGTTCAAGTCCGTGACGTGCGCAACTGAATTCAGGTCAAGCCGTGCCTGTTCATCAATAAATTGGACCGTCTGATTGTGGAGCTGAGGCTCACACCTGCCGAGGTGGGTTTGGAAATGATAGAACGGAAGAGATAGACCAGATGTTTGGGAAGTTTGGGATGTTTGGGATGTTTGGGATGTTTGGGAGTGGTACAACTGGCAGAGATAGACTGGAGTGCAAGATTGCCATGAATAGAAGAAACGGAATTAGCAGGCAGAGGAAATTTAGTTTCACGTGATCAAGGAAAGGGAGCCACTTTGGTTGCCATGCAGTTGATGGTCTGCACCCGAGCTACTAACACATGTTTTATGTTATGGAGAATGATCAGAGAGTACGTGTGGCGCAGCAGGCTAGCCCTCAAAATAAACAGAGGGCGCCTGCACTTATTTAACATGGATAGAGGGCGCCTGCGCCTATTTAATACGGAAAGAGGGGGCCTGCACTTAATTGACATGGATAAAGGGCTCCTTTGTATGACAGACAATGGGCGCCCCCCCTCCTGTGTGCCTGCTTTTACTTTTACAGCATGTCCATGTTTTTAGGGTATATGATTCCAGTTTGTGGGTTCCCTGGCACAGTTTGAAGAGGGGCCTGGATATGTTCACGGATCAGGGAAGCCGCATTTTCTGTGATGCCTACGGACAATCCACATCAAACACACGATACCCTTCATGATGCACATGATACACATTTCGACAACAAACAACCCTCGTTACTTTCCTCAGGCGGACATCCGCTTCACCTTTTTCACAACACACTGCAACGCACTACATGCGTGATTTCATAGCAAGCCTCACCTTTTTCACAACACACTGCAATGCACTACATGCGTGATTTCATAGCAAGCTTTACCTTTTTCACAACACACTGCAATGCACTACATGCATGGTTACATAGCAAGCCTCACCTTTTTCACAACACACTGCAACGCACTACATGCGTGATTTCATAGCAAGCTTCACCTTTTTCACAACACACTGCAATGCACTTCATGCGTGATTACATAGCAAGAATGTTGACACACATTTCACAGCCTATTTCAGGTTGCTCCTCTATGCTCCCATGTTTCCTTTTTCTCAGCCCACACCTGCTTTAACCTCGTCGCAACTTTAAGGCACGCAGCAGCACGCCACACTGAAGAGTAAGCTTCATGTGTACCATGATGCTTTCCATTCTTGTTCTTGATCCAGGCCTACACCCGTCTCACTTTAAACCATGATGCTTTCCATTCTTGTTCGTGACCCAGGCCTACACCCGTCTCACTTTATACCATGATGCTTTCCATTCTTGTTCGTGATTCAGGCCTACACCCGTCTCACTTTATACCATGATGCTTTCCATTCTTGTTCGTGATCCAGGCCTACACCCGTCTCACTTTATACCATGATGCTTTCCATTCTTGTTCGTGACCCAGGCCTACGCCCGTCTGACCTCCATCGTCACGCACTGCAACATGGTCATGAGCGCATTTCACAGTGAGAAGTATATGAGTGAAGCTGATGCTGTGCTGGCGCACGAGGACGCAAAAGAGGCGGCAGCAGAGAAGGCAGCCACAGAGAGTGGGGGGGAAAGGTGTGTGTGTGTGTTGTGTTGGTGCCTCTGGTTCAGCACAAACAAATGTCTGTGTTTGCACAAAGCAAAGGAGAAGAGTAGAGCAGTCTTGAAAGTGTGTGTTTGTGCGCACCACGCAACACCCCCTCTGTGGATGTCTCTACCATTTGTTGATGGTGATGATAATCCTTAATGATGATGATGATGATGATGATGATGATGATGATGATGAAAGGAGAAGAGTAGAGCAGTCTTGAAAGTGTGTGTTTGTGCGCACCACGCACCACCCCCTCTGTGGTTGTCTACCATTTGTTGATGATGATGATAATCCTTAATGGTGATGATGATGATAAAAGGAGAAAAGTAGAGCAGTCTTGAAAGTGTGTGTTTTTGTGCACCACCCCCTCTGTGGTTGTCTACCATTTGTTGATGATGATGATAATCCTTAATGGTGATGATGATGATGATGATGATGATGATGATGATGATGATGATGATGATGATGATGATGATGATGATGATGATGATGATGATGATGATGATGATGATGATGATGATGATGATGATACTCCTCCTTGCTTGTGCTTGTGTCCGCAACAAACAAAAGAAAGACGCCCCTGGAGCCACAGGACATGAGCCAAAACACACGCACGAGCAGAGCATTACGTTGTAGATGCTTTTATTGCTATAGTACCACCAAGCTCAGACACGCATGTGTACACACAGACGTACGCATATCCATGTGCACACACACTTACACACACACATTTTGCACACACGTAAGCCTGCTTTTATTTGCAGCACACAAGATGAGGATGCCATAAGTGCCCACCTGCATATCGAGGACACAGCACCGGCTGAGCAAGAGGAGGCAGATGCATTTTCGCCCGCTCGCTGCGACGTCGCTTTCGGGAGCGCCCATGACGGTTGGGCGTTCCGGCTTGATCAATTTGCGGCTATGTACGCGCAGAAACTGGGGTGCAAGTGAGTGTGCATACGTTGCGAGGATGATGGTCATGGTTGAATTCAGGAGTTGCGTGGACCTGGCCTGAGAATAGCAATCGCGATTCTTGGCTTTTATCGATGACAGCTGGTACGAAGATTGATATGTCTTCATTTGGCCCGTACCTCTGCGATGCACCTGAAATGGCAATGCCCCTTTTCAGAGCCTTCTTTTGTTTTAGTGCTCAGACCTGAGTCCCTGACCAATGTGCTGCGAGGTCCACTCATCAGTACACATGGCACGCGCGTAAAGGTAGTGGCACTCTGATGGCAACGTTTCCTTTTCTAAGCAATGAAAATTCATTTGGCCCGTACCTCTGCCTTGCACCTAAAATGGCAATGCCCCTTTTCAGAGCCTTCTTTAGTCCTTACGCTCAGACCAGAGTCCCTGACCAATGTGCTGCGGGGTCCACTCATCAGTAAACATGGCGCGCGCGTAAAGATAGTGGCTGGACGCCCTCTGATGGCAACGTTTCCTTTTCTAAGCAACGACGCCTCCTCTGGTCCTTACGCTCAGGCCTGAGTCTCTGACCAACGCACTGTGGGGCGACTGGGCTATTTCCCCCAAAGACAAACGAGTGGTGCGCATCAAGAGGAAGGGTGCTGGTAGCAATGCAAAGGCCAAGCCACTTTTTGTACAGCTTGTGCTGGAAGCGATTTGGAAGGTAAGGGCTGCAGTGTTTTCTGTAAATGCCATCACGGCTTTTCCCCGCTTGAATTGCTCCTGATTATGCCATCAAGGCAAGGAGCGCACGTCTGTTGTCTGATAATACCATCACGGCTTTTCCCCCCTTCCCTTGCAAGAACAGGCTGTGATTACTGTTATGGCAACAGGCTTGTGATTCTGAAACCCACTCACATCATGCTTGCGTATTGACAGCTGTATTTCATAATTCTATATTTATGCCATCACGGCTTTTCCCCCCTTCTCTTGCAAGAACAGGCTGTGATCACTGTTATGGCAACAGGCTTGTGATTCTGAAACCCACTCACATCATGCTTGCGTATTGACAGCTGTATTTCATATTTCTATATTTATGCCATCACAGCTTTTCCACCCTTCTCTTGCAAGAACAGGCTCTTGATCACTGTTATGGCAACAGGCCTGTGATTCCGAAGTTTAAACACAACATGCTTGCATATCAACAGCTGTATATAATTGTTAGCTTAACGGCAATCTGCTCTCAATATCTGCAGTGCAGGCCTTTTACTGTCGTTTGCAAGTGAACAACTCAATTTGCAAGAGTAAAGATTGTCCTAAAAGCAATCCACTCATACTTTTTAGTATGTCAAATTGCGGGAGTACAGAACGTCCTCAAGCAATTTACTCGTACACACTTGTGTTTATCGAATTGCAAGAGTACAGAATGCAAAATCCCAAAAAGCAATTTACTCGTACACACTTGTAAACAGCAATTTGACCCTGGTTTCTACGAAAGATGCAATGTTCCGCTTCAAATACTTCACGTTGATCTCACCGGCACGCAAGGCAATTGAAGATGCTGGTCACCGTGAAATGCACGATCTGGGACTTGGTTTTTCCAAAATGAAGTTTGGCATTCTCACAATGACTTGTGATTCGAGTCTTCCTGTTTGCTGGCATGCAGGGTGGCTGACCCAAGGAAATGGCAAAAAAAAAAAGGGAGGACACCACAAAAACACACACACACACACACGTGTTCCGTAGTACACTGCACCTAGCTAAGCTGAATCATTTTCCATGCAGGCATACAGCGCGTGTGAGCCAGGGGAGGACGCTGGTGCGGTGCTGGCTCCCATCGTTAAAGCTCGTAATCTGAGCCACATGGTACCCACAAAAGTCCTGGAGCACCCAGACACCAAGCAAGCTCTACGGGTGTGTGTTGATGCATGCAGCTTGTATGCTGCAGTGCGGCTCCAAACGCGCACGCTCCTTGCTTGTGTCTGCCGATTTGTGCACACCTATCGACGTGTGTATGCAAATGTGTGGTCTACACAAATGCCCAGGAGCAACCTGTCCCCAAACAAGTCACCCAAGTATAGTCACGCAATCAATCTGTTGGTCACGCAAGCAATCTGTCAGTCACACAAACAATCTGTCGGTCACACAAACAATCTGTCAGTCACGCAAACAGTCTAGTAGTCACGCATTTGAAGCAAATAATCCGTCACACAAACAATCTATCAATCACGCAAAGAATCTTTCAGTCACGCAAACAATCTAGTAGTCACGCATTTGAAGCAATCAATCTGTCACGTAAGCAAGTCAACCAAGTAAAGTTAATGCGTTTAGGATGGTGCGGCATCGCAGCCCAAAATGTGTGCTCGCACTCAAAAGCTACAATGGTTTTACAATAAGTTTGAACTCACGAAAAAAAATGCCAAATTGCCTGTTGACCAATGTTGTTCCTTAACTGCCCCTCTCTTTCAAAGACATGCTGTATTTTGTGCTACACAAGCAGCCCTTTGTGCTGCTCAAGCAGCCCTTACTATCTTTGTACTGCTCAAGCAGACCTTGCAAACAAAGGGGCGTCCACAAGAGTGTAACGGCCGTCATGTGTGTGCGTGCGGCTGCCTCGTTTAAAGACTGTTGTGCGTCCAAAGAAATTTCTACCTCTTTGTGCAAATCCTACTTCTGTGAATGCAGACCTTCATGCGCGCGAGGCTGTGCTATGGCTCTCGATGATTTCGCACATATTAATTTCTTGGTTAGTATTTTCCGTCAAACCAGGCCGTCAGGCGCATGTGGCTGCCTAAGTCAGAAGTCATGTCAGGTGGTGCTTTACCTTTTACCACACAGTTCTTTTCTGTTAGTACAGCAATGATGCGATGGTCAAGCTTTGATAACCTGTTTGGCTGACTGTCGGAGTTTGATAACCAGCGCAGGAGGGTGTAGAAAGCATAACTTTTGGACGTGTCAAATCGTTAAAATTCACATATTCGGTATCCTGACGTCGAGAGCTATTGAATGGTATATGTATGAGTCAAATCCGGGAGGGGTAGGGGTGGGTTGGTCCCCTGGCGTGGTT
>Ga0307945_1003632_pt1 | contig 12473 bp, 9 predicted proteins | sample OrgLakmetagen228_FD_201818 | JGI IMG/M metagenome (GOLD analysis project Ga0307945, IMG submission 201818) | Saline water microbial communities from Organic Lake, Antarctica - #228 | ecosystem: Environmental > Aquatic > Non-marine Saline and Alkaline > Saline | place: Antarctica: Organic Lake...
TGTTGGCTGCAACGGCGGCATCTACAACGGCCTTCACACTGTGGCCTTGGAAGATGGCGTCAAACAGGTCGCTCAGGCTCTCTGGTGTGGGCTCTCCGAATCTTTTCGAAAATTCATCGGCAGCAATCTGCAATGATTTGGATAGAACAACAATGGCCAAATTGTGCTTGCTCTGAATGTGGAGCTTGACAAGCGTAGACATGCAGGCCTCAGCCTTGCCCAGGGTGCGGTTGAATGATTCAGCTGTCAAGGTGGTTATCCGTTACACTTTTCAAGCACACATGGAATGGCTATGCAGTTCATGGACAGTGCATGCCTACCTGGAGTCCAAGTAGCTCGGCCTTGTCTATCACGCTGTCTCTGTTTGCATCCAGCAGTGGCACCACAACCAGGCTCAGGAAGTTTTGAGACTGGCCGTCCTCGCTCACAAAAATCATCTTTGATGCTGCCAAAACCTCGTCTGACAGACCAGCTTTTTCAAGCTCCTCTTCATAGGCCATTAGCTGGTCCAAACACCTGAAAGCATGTTTGGAGAGTTATAATAAGTCTAGGGACCAATGATTCAATCAGCAGCAAATTGGAAAGGTATAAGCTCGTGCTCTAAAACATTGCTGCAAAGCAAGGGCATGCACCCTGCATTAACTCTGGGTATAGGTACATGCTCTATAACTTTAATGCAAAGCAAGCACGTCCACCTGGCATTTACACTGTGCTTAACAAAGAATAGTTGTGATCTTCCATCCTGCATTTACACTGTGTTTACTGGAAAACTGGAGATCGATTGCAAACTTCTGTTTACCTGTTGTCTCTAAACCATTGAATGATCTTGTTGATGAAATTCTCCAGTGAAGTGCTTGGGACCCATTTCCCAAGAGCCTGCACGAAAATGAGGGTGCAGTCCAGTTACGCACAAAAGCACATGTCAGAGCAGGTCAAACTCAGCTTCCTCTTTGCCATTGACGCAAGCTACATGTAAACCCACGTGAAACCAAACCATTGGAGCATCCCTTCATATGAAAAGCACAGGCTTGTAATGGAAACTTGTATGAGCGTGAATGAATGGTCAAAACAGTGATGCAGCATGTAAAATAATTGCCAGCGCTACAGATGATCTATCGGCACACCTGCGCCCACCACTCCTTCAGATAGCCAGCCAGCAATGTGCGCTCTTCCTGTTGAATGGCTGCTCGTTGGATCTGAGCCTCAATCTGGGCTAGCGTGATCTTGACTTCCTTCACGTCGGTCTTGACCTCCATTACCTCAACCTCCAGCACATCCATACGCTCTGCTATGGCGGACAGCTCTGCGCTGATGACCTGCGTGCTGAAGGTGCCATGCTGCTCCACGAGCTTGCGCAGTAGGGTGGGGTCCTTGCTGCTGAGGTGCTGCAGTGCTTGCTCGGCCTGCTCCTCTGGGAGATCTGAGGCTGCACAGATTGCTGAGCGCAGGCCCTCGGACTCGTCAGCCTGGTAGGTGCCTTGGCACAGGAGGTCCATGCTCACGCAGAATGCTGTCCACTGTGTGAAAGGACAGTAGGTGCAAAGTGACAGCAACACGTTAGTCCCCACAGAGAACACTGCCAGCAAGTTGTTGTCCCCACTGGCGACCCAATCATGATCTAGTCGGCATTAACACTACTGCATTCCACACTAGCACACCTTATCATGACTTTTAATATTGTTGCCAACATTATAGCGCTGTCCCCTCTAGCGACCCAACCATGGGTTAGCCGGAATTTACACTACTGCATCCCACACTAGCACACCTTATCATGATTTACTATCTTGTTGCCAACATTATATAGTGTTGTCCCCACTAGCACACATCATCATGATCTCTTCAGTGGCAACAACCGAGCGTTATCATTTATTACCCCTCCCTTGACTGATTTGGCAAACAATTTGATGGAAGGCTTCAGTTTTTCATAATATGGTTACCAGCAGAAAGTACGCGCAATGACAGTAAACCTGGAATTTTTCTTTACAGGAGGCAATAGATGATACCAGCTACCATATGAAGTTGCAGATAGCATCCACGTATGGCGCAGTTAGGGTGCTGATGCATGGGATACATGCCAAGATATGCCTAAGTTTGTACCAGCACTCACGCCTGTTTTCAAGACACCCTCCCACAGCAGACACGCTCTACACTTCCTGCACCAGCTTCACCACAACAGCATGAAAGCGTAAAGCAAAAGAAGCTTACATGTTGAGCACAAATGAATTGCGGCAAGATCAATGACCTTTTTTCTGCCTTACTGCTGCAAACAACCAAATTGCTGCAAAACAGACTTGGAGCCACATTGCCCCCACCCGACAACCAATTTCAGCACTACATAACTTAGGTGTGAATAAATTTGTAATGCATAAGGTAGGCATGAGGTTCATAGGACGCGGAAAATCTGTGCGGCAGAGTTTGAGCATGCCACCAGAGGGCACAAAAAGTAACACCGCAAGGAAGTAATAATAAAAAAGCTGTGCGGCAGAGTTTGAGCATGCCACCAGTGGGCACAAGAACTTGCACCCGCAAAGAAGGAAGCACTATCGTGCTTGTTCCAACCGGTACACGGCACAGAACCACAAACAGAAGCAATCAGATCCATGTCTGATGGCGTCAACATTTCCACTTACACAGTATCAGGTGCTGACACATGCAGCTTGCTATCAGGTGCAACCAATGTGTGAACAAGCCTTGATGCAATATCATGTTTACATGCATGCGGGAGTCAGAATCAAAACCAATCCGTATTTGGTATGTTGTGAGGCTCAATTATTAAGTAGTGCTCTTCAGTCTGAAACTATACATAAAATCAGGTATATAAAAGCTTCAAGTAAAAGCATGGCCCTCAGAATCACGTCTTAACCTGGATCTTCTAGACTCGTAACTTTGTTCCAGTTTGCTGTAACATTGCGTATAGAAGGTGCCCTCTCACCTCCATGGCATGGTGGATGTCCCTGTCCAGATGCTCAAACTTAAGGGTGTCGCCCTTGCTGAGGATGAAGCGCATCACGAAACCACGCTGAGCGTAATCCTGCAAGTTGAGATGAGATCAGATCAGTTATCAATTGCTGAGGATGAAGGGCATCCAGAAATCACGCTGAGCATAATCCTGCAAGTTGGGATGAGATCAGATCAGTTATCAATTGCCCAATAATAAAGAGAGGAGAATTGCATTGGCATGGTGATCAGAGAAGACATGGCTTGGTAAAGCTACTAAGCCCAACGAAGAGCCTTCCTTCCTCTCTTTCTCTGTACTCGCCATATCGTCCATCACAAACTGAACATCTAAAAACCCTCACTGATTTGTAGGTCAGACATTCTAAACTCAGGGTGTAGCATTCTGATATTGCATGCTGTTCCGTCAAAACGCGATGAAGTTAGATTCCGTGCCTTACCTTCATCAACCGCCCAGCTTGTACCAGCTGCAGCAGCAGATCTTTCAGCGAGCTCTCCACACTGGGAGGTGGACTCACTTTCTTGGCAGCAAGGCTGCTGAGCACGCATGCCAGTTGCGCATCTACCGACTTCATCAGCACAAGCAGCTGTTCACAGTTCTTGCTCAACCTGGCAGCCTGGAATGAGTGGGTCACATTTTATGGGACGCCCTTTCTGTACAAGCTTCTACTGCTGCACATGTCTTATTGCTGAGCCAGCATATAGCAAGTCACACAATAAGCGGTAACAAGTTCATATACAGTCTTTGTGATGTGTGCACCTCTTCACACATGTAATGGGCCTATTAGACTGCAAGTGCAAGTGCGGACTATAAAAACAGTTGCAAAGGACAGGATTGGCCAAGTATTACCGCATTTAAAAAACACTCACTGAAGGATAGCATTCAACTTGTTGTTGCGAGCTGTAGATGATACCCCTCTCTGTCCATGCGCTGCTGGGTTAAGTGCTAAGAGCTTACAGCAGCATGCATGCAGCACTGCCTGCCCAGACAACCCGAGTGCATGACAGGTTCCTCATCAATCTGAGCACGTGATTTTACCACATCTCTCACCTGCGCTGCACGTGCGTAGACCGCCCCAATCACGGCAGAGACAGGAGCACCAAAGGGCATGGCCTGCAGGGCAGGCCCTGCCAGATTCACGAGCACCTGCAGTGTGAAGAAGGCTTGCTTTGCTAAGCATCGGTATAAAACACCCATGTCAAAGTGGCAGTGGTTCTGACCAAGCCTGGATGTGACTTGTCGGGGCTGAAGACTTATAGAGGGACTCACGTCCCTGCATCATACTTCTGTTTTTGCAGAGGGCTGCGACAGCACTGACAGAGGCCCAGCAGCGGATGAGAAGCAACATACCTGACCCAATGCAGACTACTTCAGTTTTGCAGAGGGCTGCGACAGCACTGACAGAGGCTTAGTGATGGAAGAGAAGAAGCAACTGACCCAGTGCAGAGTAACTGACCCAACACACCTGGCCCAATGCAGAGTACTTGGCAAAGCCTTGCTCCACGGCCGACCGCTTCCGCAGGTCCAAGCTCTGAATATCCACGCGTCCCTTGTCCTCCTTCCTGAACGCGTTGACAAGCTTCTCAGCACCGTCGAGGACCACATCCACATCACCTGTTGTGGCTTCCCCCGCTTTCTCGCCTATGTCCTGCAACCACCGGTCACGGGGCTCTGCCGTTGCCTTGATGTGCTCCTCGATGGAGCCTGACTCCCCCGCCTTTTCTCCTGACTCTCCCATCTCGTCTCCTGACTCTCCAGTCTCTTCTCCTGACTCTCCCGGCCCGCCTCCTGACTCTCCCATCTCGTCTCCTGACCCGCCTCCTGACTCTCCTGCTGTCCCCTCTGATTCTTCTGTCTCCCATTCTGACTCTTCTGCTTCCCCTTCTGACTCTTCTGTCCCCCCACCTGACTCCCCCGTTTCCCCTTCTGACATTCCCCCCTCTGCAGCATCCACTGTCTTCACAAAGCCATTACTGCTGCTAAAGCTGCTGGCTCGTGGCCCACCAGGAGGAGGAGGAGGAGGAGGAGAATCGCTGGATTGCGAGCATCTGTGTGCACCGAGCACAGGGGTGCCAGCCTGTTCTCTTGAGGCTGATGGTACAGGATCGGCTGCCACATTCGCTTCAATAGCTCCCTTTGCTTGGAGGGTGGAGGCAGAGCAACCCTGAGGAACAAGCAAGCAAGCAAAAACGTGATTTCGATGTGTGGCCTGAATCGACTTCGACGGGCCGTTCACCCGCATTAGTTTCCCTTATAGTGGACGTAGAGCCACTGCTTGTCGTTCTGCTCACCATCTGTCAGCGACCTGTGGGGTTCCCAGGACTTCTACTGCTCTTATATGCAAGGCTTCATCGTGTATGTCAGTTCTTCAACATAAATGAGTGACAATATATTATAATTATAAGTATGTTTCTCGCGTTCTAAGGCAGGTCATGCAAAAGCAAGAATCTGCTCATACAAGTTTAGATCGTTTTATACAATTATTCTTGTGTTACTAGTCTAACAAAATCCTGTGCAAACGCTGTGCGATGTCTTGCTGTCTGAGGCACACTCCCCTGACCGACCCGAAGTTGGCAACGAACACAATGTGACTACCTCAAGCCTGTGCAATGTCACTGCGACTCTTACACTGCACCCTGTAAGCCCTGAAACTTGGCGTGTATACAATATATCAGAGGGGGTCAACTGGGGAAATGTCCAAATGTGTGCTTCTTTTGCACTCAAAAACCGGCCATTCACAGCCCCTTCATCCGATTGGAACCATTTTAATGAAAGCTTGCATTATGAGCTGCACGAGAATATGCTTCCATGTAAGTCACAGTGTGCGCAATTTGATGACAGGTAGGTGTTCACGCATGAGCACAACGCGCTCCCTGACTTGCAGGCTGTATAGGGAGCGCTGGGGGGGCTGGTTGCATGGGGGACGCGCAACGTCAGCAAAGGCTAGAATGATTATTTATTTGATAGGCACCATAACGCTACGTGAACTCAAAAAATACCGTATCGATTCATTTGTGTACGTGATCGTAATCACGGCGACCCGTTACGATGATTGGCCGTAATTGCGATCACTTGTAAAATAGAAAAACGTCTTCACGGAAATTCAAATCACAGCCAAAAAGCCCGAATTACCGTACAGACTTGGGTTCAGTCCGCAGCCCCAAAAAAATATTTAGTTTCACACTCCCACATCAACCCCGCACCCTGGAAATATTTAATTTACACCAGCCCCGCACAGGGATTTTTGCCTGACAGGCTCCAAAATACGCCAAAAATCCCCGTTTTTCAATCCCGCACCCTCAAAAAAAATAGATATTTTTCGTGCGCGCAGTCATCCCGCAGGGCAAAAAACGATATTTTTGCGCGGTGATATAAAGTCTGTACGGTAGTTTCCCGAAACAAAATTGCCGGAGCTAAACGGTCCCATTTCTCTGTGTAAGCTGTAGGTGGTTTCTAAGACTCTTAGTAAGAGCTCTATTCATGAGTCAAAGAGGGAGGATGAGCCTTCCCCACAGATAAAAAGCCCCCCCCCTCCCAATTGCAAGAAAATAAAGCAGGGGAAGCGGAACGGTGATTAGAACAATTTTTTTCCAAAACCCGTCACGGAAAATCAAAAATCACGTAAACAATGTTTAATACGGTAAAATAAGTGCGCTGTGTGAATGCCGCATACACTTTTGATATCGTCACGTATTTCCCAAGTTTCAATAAGGTAAAGCAGGCAGGCGGCTGAATTAAGTGCAATGATTTAACGGTGAAATTTTGAGACCTGCTGTCTCCTGTTCATCAGTGTCTTCATCATAAAATACGAATCAGAGCCATGAACCGGAGCTAGCACACAATATTCCTCTTTTATTGTGCAGAATATACTTCAACTGCGATAACCTTTGGTTGTCTGGGTATGTATGATATAACAAAGAGAAAGAAGAGCACACGCTAGTGATCTGTTAAGGTCTTATATACCGTACAGAGAATATATCACGCCGCAAAAATAATGTTTTGGAGGGGTGCGGCTAACTGCAGACAAAAAATAAAAAATTTGTTTTTGGGGCTGCGGGTTGGGTGCGGATTAATGAAAATAATCATTTTTGAGCGATTTAATTAATTGTTTTTGAGGATGACAGCGAGGACGAGAGAGAACAGTGCAAGCGAGGAAGAAAATGGGGAGGCAGCGAGGAAGAAAGCAAGGGGGAGGGCAGTGGGGATGAGGAGGAAGAGGGCATGGACTAGATTGTGAAATGAGAGCACAAGTTGTGCGAGTTGCGCGCAAACACAGAGTTGGAATGAACGAGAACTTGACATGCAACTAGAGTGCAGTCAGTTTTTTGAGCAGTTTGACAACTCTTGCTTGGTGGTACCAACCTGCCAGGCTCATGTTTGCATGCAGAGGGCGGCAACAGCCCACCCTGTGGTCAATATCTTTTGCAAAAGTAGCTTTTATGCATGTAATGAAGCAATGGTAAGGTCTGGGGCCACATCAGGGGTTGTTGGCCCGGATTTGTGCGGATAGGATAATAATAATTATTGAAAGGGGTGCGGATTGGGTGCGGAATTGCAAAACTGATTTTTTTGGGGGTGCGGAATGATTACATCTCTGTACGGTAGGAGGACTAACAGATCAATCCTGTAAGTCACCAAATGGCCGGCCAATTAATTCGAAGGTATCATCTCTTTAATGAGTTTCCTTTTGCAAAAAAAGGCCAATTTTGAAGCCTGCCGTCTCCTGATATGCCAATCTATGTTTTCCTCCAAAAAGAACCAGAGCCATGGACCGGAGCTCAATCTTCCTCTTTTTTCCATGCTAAATTTTCCATTAACTGTGGCAAAGACAAGGGAGAGTTCCCCTAAGAAATGACGGAACAGCGCGCCGTGTGGTTACCGCATATATATTTGTATCGGCCATGTTTCAAACATGTTTTAAAAAGGTTCCTTTGAAGGTGATGCGCGACTGAATTCAGCGCGGCAATTTCACGGTGTTTCTGGTGCTTGGAGAGAGCTCCGTGCAAACAACTTGGATAAATGATTGCATTTTTACAGCTCAATTCAGCTCAATAACAATTTTGCAGCTCTTCCGTGATTCCACCTTTGTTAAAAATTATGTCTTTTGGTAATACACAGTGTGCCTTTTAGTGCTAAGAAAGGCTTCACAATGTGAGTAGTGCGGCTTTGTCAGCCAAACGGAAGTCTCTCTCTGGAGTATCCATTGGAATGTCTTGTTGAAAGGAGACGTCCATGCGTGTGCAGGGTGGCACAAATACGTGTGCGCACTTACTCGCCACGTGCACAGCCACAGCGCACTTCATACAAACACGCATGCCCGCGTGACACTTCACGGACGCATACACACGTATACACTGACTGTGTGCAGTGTCAAAAGCGCAGCTTCTGCAACGTAAAAGCTCCCAAAGGTTACCAATCCTTTTCCACGCACAGGGGTGTCCAAGGACTGACACACCTGCTCCACACCAACGCCAGAGTGCGGAGGGTCTGCCTGCCTCAGGATGGCTCAGCAGACAAAAACTGCAACCTGATTTTGGTGAACGCATCTGCCGTGTACTATAACATCGTAGAAAAGTTGGAGGGCACTGTTGACTGGAGGTCTCCGCTCTTCAACGAGGCTCTGTAAAAGGAAGCCAGCAGGTAGGGTACGCGCACACACACACAGACACAGACACACACACAGCGTGGCGTTTGGCAGTGTGTACCCAAGCCCTCTGCGTATTTCATTTTGCAGCAACTTGTTTGCCCCATCACTGATGCAATTGTGAACGCATTTTTTGCCCTGCGCACAGAAGCTTGCAAGCAGCATGTAGAAGCGTGAGAGCAAGGGGGCGTGAACATGCACTCATGCTTTCTTTAATTCCGTATTGGGTTTAAGCACCTGTGCTCCAGCGAGGCACCCTCTAAACACTTGAACGGAGCAGCCCTTTCCAGGTTTACGCTGCATAATTCTTTCTGACTGAATTAATATGCGCACATAAGACTCTGTTCTGCCCTGCCCTTTAATCAGAATGCTGTCCTTCCTCCACCTTCTCTTGAGTGTCAAATATTTGTGTCAAACATTTGTGGGGTGTGAGAAATGATGCTGCTTGCATATCTGCTGATCCGCAACCTACCGGCCTGCTCGGTGGGCACTTTGCTTTGACCAGCAAAATTCTGGTTACTTACAATTTTATGCGTGCTTGCGTGTGTGCATGTAATGCATGCTACCAGGTTTGTGTGTGTGTGCGCATTTGCGTGTGTGTGTGTGTGTGCGCATTTGCGTGTGTGTGTGTGTTGTGTGTGTGTGTGTGTGTTGTGTGTATTCTCCAGCGTTGCTTTGTTTCCTGCTGACACTGACAGAAATACCATCAGACGAGACACTGAGCATAGCAAATTCAGAGCGCATAGACCTTGCACTTTATCTGCTGTGCACAGGTTCTACTCTGGCCTGCAGAACACAGGCCTCAAGCCCGTGTTGGTATTGGACTCCGCCTGCCCTCCTGGCCATGAAGGCACGCACGTGGAGCGTCGTGTGGAGCGCCATGCTGCTGGGGAGATCATGATGCCCCCTGTCACAGGTGTGTGTGTGTGTGTCTGTGAGCGTGTGTATGTGTGTGTATCTGTGAACACCCGTCTCCAGACTAAAGTTAATTAATTGTGATTATAATGACAGACAGGATGGCACAGCTAGTAATTAGGTAGAGTGAGAGCCTCACACAATGAGTCACACGTGTAAGATCCTCACACTGTGCGTCACAGCAAATTATACACTTATGTTATAAATACATACCGTACTGCGCTTTTAGTATTGCGAGGCATACTTTTTGCGAGGTGCCAATATAATTAGAATAATTAATTTGCGAGCATTAAGCTTGCGAGGCCCCTGAAAAGTTAGGAAAATTTGCGACCTGAGTTGCAGCTCTGCCCATACATGCCTCTCTCCTGGAGGGGCTTGCACCCCCAATGGTGCAAGCACCTTGGGCCTCCCCACAGGCCTCTTAACTGGGGCAGGGCGGGATGCAATGCTGGCTGCAATGGCTGCATCCCTGGCTGCTACTGCCTGCTGCACATCAGGCCTGAGGCGGATGATGAGCCCCCGAGCGGGACCATCGTCCTCTGTGCGCTTCCGTTTGGTCCAACCTAGGTCAATAGTGATGCTTGCCCCTTAGGGCAATGGGGGGACCCAGAAACTACCGCATTAAAAGTATAAGTATTGCGAGGTCTGAAAAAACTTTATTTATTTTTGGCTTGACTTATTGCGAGGGGCCTCGATAATTATTATCAAACAGATGAATGGGCAGCATGCTTTTGAGCAGCCTTCATGTGCAGTTGAGCTCTTTTTTGCCGCAAACTAAGCTCCTGGTAGGCAGGCCTTCTTTTTCTGTGCGGCTATCTGCGTTGAAGCCCAGCAGTTTTGATGTCATGCCATTATGTGTGCGGCTGTCTGTGCTTAAAGCCCAGTAGCACATCACAACCAACTCTCACACATCCAGTTTTATCTTGGATTTAATTTGGAATTGCAGGATGAGCGCAGCACACATTTGTGTCAATTTTGCTCCAGTCATCTCACTCACTCACTCACTCACCCCTTTGTTATCAATCTTGTTCCAGTAATCTCACTCACTTACTCAATCACTCACTCCTTTTTTATCAATTTTGCTCCAGTCATCTCACTCACTCACTCACCCCTTTGTTATCAATTTTGCTCCAGTCATCTCACAAATACACACACACCTTTTCTCACAGCGCCGTCCTCACCGTTTCATACACCTTTTTCACACACGCATACGCACACATACACACACACACACACACCTTTTTCACACAGCGCCGTCCTCACCAAGGACTCTGACTTCATGGTGTACGGCATTCCAAAGATTGTGCTGGTTGGCGAGGCGGTGGTGGACGTGAGCACCGTGACCTTCCAGGTGAGCCACTGTGTTCAGCAGTCAAACAGATGAATGGGCAGCAGTCAAACAAATAAATGGGTTAGCGGTGACGATGTGGGGGTGGACGTGAGCAGCGTGACCTTCCAGGTGCGTTACTGTGTGCAGCAGTTAATCAGATGAATGGGCAGCAGTCAAACAGTTGAATGGGCTAGCGTCATGGTGACGATGCGGGGGTGGACGTGAGCACCGTGACCTTCCAGGTGCGTTACTGTGTGCAGCAGTTAATCAGATGAATGGGCAGCAGTCAAACAGATAAATGGGCTAGCGTCATAGTGGGCGATGTGAGGGTGGACGTGAGCAGCGTGACCTTCCATGCGAGTTATTGTGTGCAGCAGTTAACCAGATGAATGGGCAGCAGCCAAACAGTTGAATGGGCTAGCGTCATGGTGACGATGTGGGGGTGGACGTGAGCAGCGTGACCTTTAATGCGAGTTATTGTGTGCAGCAGTTAAACAAATGAATGGGCGGTAATCAAACAGTTGAATGGGCTAGCGTCATAGTGGGCGATGCGGTGGTGGACGTGAGCACCGTGACCTTCCAGGTGAGTCACTGTGTTTAGCAGGCAAACAGATGAATGGGCAGTAATCAAACAGTTGGATGGGCTGGCGTCATGGTGACGATGTGGGGGTGGACGTGAGCAGCGTGACCTTCCATGCGACTTATTGTGTAGCAGTCAAACAGATGAATGGACAGTACTCAAACAGTTGAATGGGCTAGCGTCATGGTGACGATGTGGGGGTGGACGTGAGCAGCGTGACCTTTAATGCGAGTTATTGTGTGTAGCAGTCAAACAGTTGAATGGGCAGCAGTGAAACAAATGAATGGGCTAGCGTCATAGCGGGCGATGTGGGGGTGGACGTGAGCAGCGTGACCTTCCATGCGACTTATTGTGTAGCAGTCAAACAGATGAATGGACAGTACTCAAACAGTTGAATGGGCTAGCGTCATGGTGACGATGTGGGGGTGGACGTGAGCAGCGTGACCTTTAATGCGAGTTATTGTGTGTAGCAATCAAACAGATGAATGGGCAGCAGCCAAACAGTTGAATGGGCTAGCGTCATGGTGACGATGTGGGGGTGGACGTGAGCAGCGTGACCTTCCATGCGACTTATTGTTTAGCAGTCAAACAGGTGAATGGGCAGTAATCAAACAGTTGAATGGGCTAGCTTCATGGTGACGATGTGGGGGTGGACGTGAGCAGCGTGACCTTCCATGCGAGTTATTGTGTGCAGCAGTCAAACAGATGAAAGGGCAGCAGCCAAACAGTTGAATGGGCTAGCGTCAGCTGATATGTACACGCTAGTAGTACAAGCGACAGTGGAACAGGAAGCAGGTAAGCAGGCAGGGTGAAGACAGCCCCCTCACCGACCAGGTCCCTGCGGAGCCACTCAGGTTCAGCACCATAGTAGCTAGGCAGGCAGGGTGAAGACGGCCCCCTCATCAACTAGGGAAGCCATTCCGGTACAGCACCATAGTAGGTAAGCAGGCAGGCAGGGTGAAGACGGCCCCCTCATTTAGTAGGAAAGCAGAGCCATTTAGGTACTGCAACATAATAACTAAGCAGTCAGGGTGAGGACGGCCCCCTC
>Ga0307945_1003635_pt1 | contig 12466 bp, 13 predicted proteins | sample OrgLakmetagen228_FD_201818 | JGI IMG/M metagenome (GOLD analysis project Ga0307945, IMG submission 201818) | Saline water microbial communities from Organic Lake, Antarctica - #228 | ecosystem: Environmental > Aquatic > Non-marine Saline and Alkaline > Saline | place: Antarctica: Organic Lake...
GGTGTGCATACAGAAACAAAGAGCTTTGCGCACGACTGTGAAGTGCGATAGTGACCAGGCTACCTCGACTGAGAAGATATTTCCTGCCAAAAAGGCAAACAGGTGTGCATACAGAAACAAAGAGCTTTGGGCACGACTGTGACTTGCAATAGTGACCAGGCTACCTCGACTGAGAAGATATTTCCTGCCAAAAAGGCAAACAGGTGTGCATACAGAAACAAAGAGCTTTGCGCACGACTGTGAAGTGCGATAGTGACCAGGCTACCTCGACTGAGAAGATATTTCCTGCCAAAAAGGCAAACAGGTGTGCATACAGAAACAAAGAGCTTCGGGCACGACTGTGACTTGCAATAGTGACCAGGCTACCTCGACCGAGAAGACCACCTGCCAAAAAGGCAAACAGGGGTGCATACAGAAACAAAGAGCTTTGCGCACGACTGTGACTTGCGATAGTGACCAGGCTACCTCGACCGAGAAGATCACCTGCCAAAATGGCAAACAGGTGTGCATACAGAAACAAAACAAAGAGACGGGCTGCGCCAGGCATCTGTCGTCTGTTAATGTCCCGCGAGTCTATGCTAAACAACATTAAAAAAAACACGTCACCCTCGCGCTCCGCTTACACACACTGCACTTCACAACACAGCCTGGACCCCGCACCCACCGTTTCTTCAGGTTCTCAGCGTGCGGCTGTGGCGCCCCAAACATGACTTTGATGCTCGTCAGGGCCGCTATGTTGCTGGGGTCGCACACCACCATGAGCACCAGGGACCGCCAAAACACCTCGCCAGAGCCTTTCACGTCTCCTGCAGAAAAGGCATACGTGTACGACAACAAAATGGGCACAGCTTAAGATGAGCATAGACCATATGAGCACCAGGGACCTCCAAAACACCTCGCCAGAGCCTTTCACGTCACCTGCAGAAATGGCACACATGTACGGCAACAGGATGGGCACAGTTTAGGATGAGCATAGACCACATGAACGCCAGAAGACATTGCCAGAGCCTGCCACGTTCCTGGCATGCAGCGCTGGTACACAAGTACTGTTGTAGTAAGAGGATTGTAGACACGTCTTGTGGACTATAAGCAGTGCGTGAAGGTGAAGGTCATCACACTGAGTGCTGTAATTTGCTCAAAAGCGGGAAACATTTTCGAGCACATGCAAGCATGCACAGCAGGCCAAAAAAGTAGGTAGCATAGTAGGCAGGGCTGTGCAATGACACCATCAGGGCGATTTTGCACCGTAATTACGGTACGGTGGACGGTCCGTACCGTCAGAGCGTCAAAATGACGGCGTCTCAGAAATGACGGTGTCTACCGTCCAGACGGTCGAGGGGGTCCACCGTAATTACTGTGTAACCCCACCGTCAAGAGCTGCTGTAAAAAGTTGAGACCAGGATTCAAATCCTGGTCAAGACAATTTTTTGCTATTCTTTTTCCTTTTTTCCCTTTCATTATTACACCAATCGTTTGATTGTGTAAATAAAACACATGCATCATTTTGAAATGAGGAGGAAAGAGCCAAAATGTCCATTTTGGGGTCAAAATGCCATTTTTTTACCGTTTTGTAGTTTTTGGACCGTACCGTTCACCGTACCGTCACGCACCGTCGTGACAGTCCCTAAACTTCAAAATGACGATCTGACACCGTCATTTACGGCGTCCACCGTCAGACTGTATTTTGACGGACTGTACCGTCACACCGTCATTGCGCAGCCCTGATAGTAGGTAGGCACCTTAGGTAGGTAGCATAGTAGGTAGCATAGTAGGTAGCACAGTAGGTAGGTAGCATAGTAGGTAGGTAAAATAGTAGGTAGTTAGCATAGTAGGTAGGTAGCATAGTAGGTAGCATAGTAGGTAAATAGAATAGTAGGTAGGTAGCATAGTAGGTAGAGCAGTAGGTAGGTAGAATAGTAGGTAGGTAGCATAGTAGGTAGATAGCACAGTAAGTAGGTAGAATAGTAGGTAGGTAGCATAGTAGGTAGTATAGTAGGTAGGCACTTTAGGTAGGTAGCATATTAAAAAGGATGAAGCTCGCCCAAGGTATTCACAACAGACCACAAGGATGCTGCACCACCATTTGTTGAGAGCACTCCCAACCTAGCATAAGTCCTTAGTGTCCACCTTGTTGGCATTTCGAGACACAAATGCATAAACACACATACACAGACATACACACACATACATGCATCACATGTGCGTACCTCCGATGAAGGCAGACTGCAAGGACGCTGCACATCCACCAGCTAGGTACACCCGGCTGTGAGCACAACGCAGGTTTCTGGTGTGTCCTTGCTCATACAACACATACACTCACACCACACGTGCGTACCTCCGATGAAGGCAGACTGCAAGGACGCTGCACATCCACGTGCTAGGTACACCCGGCTGTGAGCACAACGCAGGTTCAGGGTCTTCTCTTGCTCCTGCCGTATGACCTGCACGCACAACACACAGGTGATTGTGGCTTTAGGGCATTACCTTACATGAGGAAAATAAAAAATAGGAGGAGGAGGACGGCACACGGCTACTTAGATGTGGTCCTAAACCATAAGGGGGCAGCGTCACTCCCAACAATCAGAATTCCACTGCACACACACACTGCACAAACACACAGTCTTGACTGCTGGGAAAGCAGCTTTTCGGTCAGACATGCCCATGGCAAGGGTTAACTAAGGCCGTGTTTTTAGTTTGAACTTACCTTGGGAGGGGGGATGGGAGCGCCTGTGATGTCGGTTGTAGGCTTGTGCATGATGTGGTTGGTGAAGAGGACACCTGGGAAAGAGAGAGGGAGGCAGGAAGCTGGATGAAGGCAATCAGTGGGTGTGAGCATGCGTGCTGATCGTGGGCTTGTGCATGACGTGGTAGATGAAGAGGACACCTGAAATAGAGAGGCAAGATGAGTGTGTGTGTGGTGTGGTGTGTGTGTGTTCGCGTGCGTGTGTGTGAGTGTGTGTGTGCGTGTGCTCATTAGCCGTGCACGATAGGGAAGAGTTGGAAGAGGTAGCTTTGCGTGAGAGAAACACGGGCGTCAGTGTGCAAACGTGTGTTGACGTTGGGCATTACAGGTTACGGTAAAAAAGAGGGTAAATCTGCATGAGAGGTGGCATTGCTTGAGAACTTTGTGTGTTGACATTGGGCATCGCGGGTTGCGGTAAATAGAGGCACCGGGTACACAGGCAAAGAGAGGTAGGGTGGTTTACAAAGGCATAATATGTGTGTGTGTGTGCGCAGTGCAATGAGTGCAAATGATGAAATGCAAAATGTAGTATGGTGTGTGTGGGTGTTTTGAGAGTGTGTAACGCCAAACGCAAAAATTTTATATTGTGTGTGTGCTTCTTTCAGCAGCGTGTAACGTTGCATTTACCATTATAATGAGTGCAATGATAACGAGCAAAAGCAATCGGTGTTTTGAGTGTGTGTGTCAAGTTGCATATTAACATTGCAATGTTACAATGCGGAATATAATCGGTGAAGAGGGCGTCAATAACTTTGCGCAACTACAACCATATGCGGTTGAAACCCCATGGCTTCTTTTTAATTGATTTATTTGTTGGGACCTATAGGTTGAGCAGCCATGCCAGGCTGGAGGCCTTTGTAATCCAAACTAAACTACACCATATGCGGTTGAAACCCATGGCTTTAAGCACCGCTGTTCGATGTGACAGGGAGGCCTTTTATAAAGGACGTAGCAAGGCATTTGCAAATTCACTAGCACACACGCACACGCACTCATACATACACACAGACAAAGACCTATACACACACACCTGTCTCTTGAGCTGCTTCCAGGTTGTTACGCAGCAGGGGTTCAACCTCTTCAATGTACACACCGGCACCCTGAATGGCAAAAGAGTAGAGTTGGCCAGAACCATACATTTATAGGTATATACGGTGTACATACGGTATTTTTAGCAGGGAAATCACCATAAATACGGTCATATACGGTGCAGATATACGGTTCTAGCCAACCTTACAAAAGAGGCACATACGAGTCTGCACAAAGTCTGGCACGTACACGCCGGCACCCTGAATCGTATGTAAATCAGCACACACAAATCTACACACGCAAGGGGCAAGTGTGGCTGCGTTACTTTAGGCTGTCCCAGTGAAACAACCCCCCCCTTTGCAAGCCAAACAGTCCCACTAAGCTTTGCGTCACCATATCTCTGTAACCCCTGCACCGTTTTGAGACCTGAGACGTGCGTTGGATGGTCAGATGGCTGATTTTTTCTCCTTCAGCAAGTGCTCGGCGGTTGGGGAGATGCGTTGGATGGTCGGATGGCTGATTTGTTTCTCCTTCAGCAAGTGCTCGGCAGTTGGATAGATGCGCTGGATGGTCGGATGGCTAAATTTTTCTCCTTCAGCAAGTGCTCGGCGGTTGGGAAGATGCGTTGGATGGTCGGATGGCTGGCATTTTTCTCCTTCAGCAAGTGCTCGGCGGTTGGGGAGATGCGTTGGATGGTCGGATGGCTGGCATTTTTCTCCTTCAGCAAGTGCTCGGCGGTTGGGGAGAGGACTGGGGAGATGGTCGCGAGTGCAACACAGAGACATCACAGTGCTGCGTTACTCAGAATAAACCACACCGTTTTTCACACAGTCCGTCAATTGGCCCTATTCAAATTTTGTTTGACGTAATTTTATTGGCCGCACCTCTGAGAGCAAAAACCAGGCTGAAACTCGAAGCAGGTATGGAGCTACAGATTTTTGTCTTTTTCACCTGTAAATCTCCCACTTGCCGGCGTTCCCAGTACTTCAGTCCCAAACTCGACCTTGCAGCATTGTTATATAACACTTAAAATGCTTATCTCCTGAAGCAGAGGTCGATCGGTGCAAGTTCAGAAATGCACCTTTTCCCTGCCAAAGTGGCTACAATATACACAGCGGGCCCCATACAGCCCCCCCGAATGCCAAATTGACAGCAAATGTAAATGGTTTAAATATGGAAACAAGCACCTTGCATTCAAATGAGGCATAGGGGGCTTTAAATTGGGTGAACGCTAGGTGAGACTGGTTGGGGGGGTTGTTCATAGATTTAGCTAGTGCACGCTAGCGCCCTTTTGAGGAAGCCTTGACTGATGTGGAAACGGGCTTCCTAGCCAGCGTGATTACTTTTATTTTATACAGATCTGTATTTTTGCTTTTTTTAGACACCTTGCTGTCAGGTGCTTACAGCTTTGCTCAGGCCCTTTCATCTGCAGTAGCAAGTCCAGGCATCTTGCTACGTTTACTCTTCAGCTGAGATGTTTGCTGGGCAGAAAGTGCACAGCATGCTCAACGATGGCAAAAGGGCGCTAGCGTGCACTAGCTAAATCTTAGCCCGTGCACCCCCTGCTTCTTTTGACTAGGTTGTGGTAACTAGGTCGTTCACAGTGGCTTCTTTTGACTAGGTTGTGGTAACTAGGTCGTTCACAGTGGCATTTGTCAAGAGTGCAATGATAAGCACACACTAAATTCAGCAGCAAGTGTACAGCAGAAGTTGCCCACAGGGGCACGCACGTGTACACAGACAAGCGTGCACTTGTTGATGCATACCCCATATCCCTGGGTACAGCCAATGCTGCGGCACTTGTAAGGCAGGCAAGGGAAAGCGCACACACAGTTCCAGCAGTTGGTATGAAACAGGTGCACGCATGATTCGCATATCCAGCAGAAAGCACACAATAGGTGCATGCACACGTGCAGGGGCAGGTGTGCAATTAAATGCCTGCCCAAGAATCCTGATGACAGTCCAAGCGATGGCCATGGCCATGGCATGGCGCACGCATGATTTGCATATCCAGCAGAAAGCACACAGCAGGTGCATGCGCGCGTGCAGGCACAGATGCGCAATTAAACGCCTACCCGGGAATTCCTGGCGACAGTCGACGCGATGGCCAAGGCGTGGCGCGCGCACAATGGGTCCGGGCTGGAAATGCCGAGGAAGCTCTTGTAAGCAATTTTGGCCACACCACCCTGGAGAGGTGCAGGAGCAGAGAGTGATACAACACGCAAAAATTGCGAGAGCTAAGGCTTAACAGCAACGTCACCAAGACGCTCTGGTAAGCGATCTTGGCCACACCACCCTGGAGAGGTGCAAGAGCAGGGAGTGCTGCAACACGCAGAAATTGTGAGAGCTAAGGCTTAACAGCAACGTCACCAAGACGCTCTAGTTAGCGATCTTGGCCACACCACCCTAAAGAGGTGCAGATGCAGGGGATTCATCACACACAGGAAGCAATCAAGAATATTATTGCCATCAAAAGCTCTCAAATGCGACCTTGGCTATTCACCACTGTGGATGCGTGGAGAAACAGGGGATGTATAAAAACAATAACAAGGAAAATGAGCACCGCAGGCAGTGTAAAATGACTAGTGTTTGCCAGGACCATATATATATATATATATATACGGTGTCTATACGGTAGTGTTGGCCAGGACCATATATATATACAGTGTCTATACGGTAGTGTTGGCCAGGACCATATATATATACGGTGTCTATACGGTAGTGTTGGCCAGAACCATATATATACGGTATCTATACGGTATTTTTGGCAGGGAAATCACCAAAAATACGGTCGTACATGGTGTATGTTTACGGTTATGGCCAGCCCTAAAAATGACAATCAACCCATACCGGGAAACATAGGCAGCAATAACAAAGAAATATGCCAACTGGTTTGAGGCGTGAGAAGCAGTTTGGGCCTATTTTGGTTCAAATTTATCGGGGAGACCCATTTGGCTGAGTGACTCAGGCAGAACGTGCAGAAAAAAGAGCCAGGAAACAGGAAACCAGCCCAGCCAAGCCCCACCAAAAAGAGGGAATTAATGCCTCCTTCCTGAAATGCATATCTGAAGTCGCACAATGATTTCTATACATAAATGAAACACTTCTGCATAAATCTGAGTTTGGGGTCAAGGGCGTGAGTGGGGAGCTAGATTTGTGCCATTTCCCTGCCAGAAAGGTGGCATGGGTGTAGAAAATCAGGATCTGGTCTGACTTCTACCAATTCTTTTGTTCCCAGATAGATTTAGGTTCAAATTATACCCATCAAAGCAAACAAAAGGTGGTTGGAAAATTGCCCCTAAAGGACTTATTGCGTAGGCCTGTTTGCTGGGCAAGTATGGTGCACTTCTGGAAACCCTGGAAACAAACTTTCTGGCCACCACCTGAGTGTCGGGAGCCCTTCAGTATGCTCCCAAGGCATGCCCTGTCAAGTATTATGGTCTGGAATGCTGGGATTGGGCCATGGTGGGTAGAGACAGCTGAGATTTTCAGATGTCATCTGCTCTCAACTTTTGGAGTAGACCCCTTTAAGGGAAATGACAAACCAACCCTTGCAAAAGTTATTTTGTATAAAAATTGTCGAACTCATTGCGAAAAACGCGCCCGGATTCCGTCAAGTATGGCAAAGCCTTTGCATTTCATAGTTTCCCTGGCAAAAGGGGGGTCCAAAATCGAACCTTCACCCCAGACCCGCAGACATTTACCAAAAAGTCCCCAGGATTATTGCAAACACGCCTGGTAAGTTTATGGTACCAGGGAGGAGCTTTTGGAATCCACTTTCTGGCAGGGATTTCCACCCTGCCCACCTGGGCACCTCCCGCCAGAAACTGAGTGTGCAGGGGTGCTTAGATATACCTAATTAAGGTTCCTACATGCTTAAATGTACTTTAAATACATCTAATAAAGGTTCCTACATGCTTAAATGTACTTTAGATTTATCTAATTAAGGTTCCTATATGCTTAAATGTACTTTAAATACATCTAATAAAGGTTCCTACATGCTTAAATGTACTTTAAATACATCTAATAAAGGTTCCTACATGCTTAAATGTACTTTAAATACATCTAATTAAGGTTCCTACATGCTTAAATGTACTTTAAATACATCTAATAAAGGTTCCTACATGCTTAAATGTACTTTAGATACATCTAATAAAGGTTCCTACATGCTTAAATGTACTTTAGATTCATCTAATAAAGGTTCCTACATGCTTAAATGTACTTTAGATTCATCTAATTAAGGTTCCTACATGCTTAAATGTACTTTTCTGCTTTGGGGCAAGAACTCTCACAGGGATGGCTGGCCTGACTGAGAGCAACCCAACGAGCGACAGAAATGCCTACCTGGCTGAGGGCAACACGTGCAGCGCTTAGGGCTAGACGAAGCAAGCCCCACATTTCCATCATGGTTTTGAACTCAGCAACCTACAGCAGTGTGTGCACAGACGCGATCAGCAAGAGTGGGCTGGGCAGGCAAATGGTTGCTGGTGCAAGTGCTGGTTCAACGTGGCAAAGGAGTCTTAAGGCACCGATACATAAGGGCTGGAAAGTATGTACAGACAGTGTGCGTGCAAGTGTACATTCACACACACACACACACACAAACAAACACACACAAACACACACACACACACACACACATACAAACACACACGTCCTCCCTACACACGTCCTCCCTCCCGAGCACGGACGGACAAGTAGACTTGGGCAAGGGCCCAAACTGCAGCTCACCGCATTTTTCTTCTTGGATGGCTCTGCCATATCCATCCCCCGCCTCTCCTGCGGATCAAGCACAAACACACACAAAGAAAGGGGGATGAAAAAGAAAAGAAAAACTACGCAGGCAGCAAAATACTCCCTGCATCAGTTAAGGAAAAGGAGACACATTGGCCCGAAGTGCCGTGAGTCTTTCCCGCCAAAGGGGGATGAAAAAACCCTGCTTGAACATTATCTTCACTCCAGCAATATCTGTGCTCCAGCATAGATAATCAGGAAGGCCTTGACATCTGAGGAGGAGTGCATGGACACACACCCTACGCAACTGTATGCGAGAATATGTACGCACATTGCATACGCATACTTGGTGCATACACGTACTTAGGAGCTTGAGTTCTAGAAATACACGATCATGTATGAAGCAAACATACAGTATAGAACGATGCCCACCCTATTCCCTGTTTGTACGGCTATGTGCGTTTTCAGCATACAGGCAACAACTGTGTGACTTGTGACTTGTCCTGTCTCTTCTCTCTCGTTAGCGGTAGCATTTCAGTAGGGTTGGCCATAACCATACATATGCACCGCATATGACCGTATATTGGGTGATTCCCCTGCCAAACCCCTGCCAAAATACCGTATATACACCGTATATTTATGGTTCTGGCCAGCCCTACATATTAGTTTAGAGGCAAACCCCCTTAGCCTGAATATTGTTGCAACAAGCCCTACAGCAGTTGTATTTTGAAAGCTTGCACTCCTCTGATTTTCGCTTGACTGTTATCAACAGTGTTATGGATACTCAACTCTCCTCACACCCCACACAGGTGACACAGGACGGGCGTAACAATGTCCTTACCAGTCTGCGATCTTCAAGCATCTGCTCAATCCGCTCCAGCAACGATTGGAGCGTGACCAGCATGCCGCCCACATACGTCAGGTCATCTGTGTAACCAAAACAAAGTGTCATAAGAAACAAACTGTGTATGAACAAATTCCAATCGGTTGCTGCGCATGTGACAGGCATGCCGCCCACGTACGTCAGGTCATCTGTGTAACCAAAACAAAGTGTGTATCGTGTGACAAAATGTGTATGAACAAGTTCAAATCGGTTGCTGCGCATGTGACAAGCATGCTGCTCGAGTGCGTCAGGCCATCCGTGTGATCATAACTAAGTGTGTAACGTGTAACAAAATGTGTGCAAACGAATTCCAATCGGTTGCTGCTCATGTGACAAGCATGCCGCCCAAGTACGTCAGGCCATCTGTGTGATCATAACAAAGTGTGTAGGGTTGGCCAGAACCTTACATACACGGTGTATATACAGTATTTTTTGCAGGTAATTCGCCAAATATACGGTCATACACGGTGTAAATTTACGGTTCTGGCCAACCCTAAAAATGTGTAACGTGCAACAAAATGTGTGTAAACAAATTCCAAATTCCAATCAATTGCTGCGCATGAGACAAGCATGCCGCTCGAGTACGTCAGGCCATCCGTGTGATCAAAACAAAAAGTAGTGGAGTTGCGTTCAGTTGCTGTGAAAGTGACCAGCTTGCCCCCACCCAGGGTGTCCACCCACTCCTAGTTTGCCGGTCGTACAGGAATAAAATGTTCACCACTTAATCGATACATGTGTCCGTAAGCAGGAAGAGAGGCACTGTGTAATGCTATCCCACCCCCACCTGGTTTGCTGGTCATGGAGGCATGAGACAGAGCAGCCAAGGCACGCATGCCTCCTTGCTTGCGCAGGAAGCTGCTTTTTTCGTTGCCTAAGTCGGCCCACGATAGGGAGAGCAGCTCAGGGCCGAAGCGGTCGACCGCTTTGGGCAGGGAGGCCATAGCTGTATGTGTGTGTGTTTGTGTGTGTGTGTGTGCGTGTGCGTGTGTGTGCTTGGAATGGGTACTGTGCGTGCCATCACACTATCAGGAATGTGTGTGTGTGTTTGTGTGTGCAATATTTAATGATGTATTCAAAAGGAGCCACACTTTGGATCAGTTCAGAACTCTATATTTCTATGTACCTATGTATGTTATGCAGTGTTCTGGGAAGGGAGGCAAGGACGCAAAAAAAATGCACGGTGGGAAGGGCGTAGTCGTGTGTCTGGCAGGGGATGGAAACAGAGCAAGAGCAGGTTTTGAGCAGCCTTGTTTGACAATTAAGCATGCTACTACAAGATTTCAAATGTGCTCCCTGAACACTCGAAATAGTCCTAGCCTGTTCAGTTTTCGGAAACATTGTTGGACTAAGAGCATACCCCAGCCGTCCAACCTTGCTTTTCAGCTTGCACAGGACAGCTTGCGGGGGACGTGTGCATGCATCAGCTGATGTTTGCTCGTGTAAATTGTGAACGCATTCATGAATTTGCCTCTCTTATGTTTTATGTCTACAGACCGGCAACGGACCAATCTATGCGCTTAATGATGCAGGCACGGAGTGTATGCAATGGTGGTGTGATTTCAGGGTACTCACGGTTATGATTGCGAGGCACAGGCATGGGCGTGCCTGCGAAGCCATCTCCGAGGGAAAGCTGCACCAAGTAGTACAGCAGCCTGCATAGCTCCCTGTCTGCCCTGTTCTGTGGGCTGGGCTCTAGCGCTTCCAGCAGGGGCTCGATGGTGCGGACAGTGATGGTTCCAAATTGACAGAGCTTGCTGAGAGAACGCTCTGCCGCTTCCTTGGGCACCTGAGCATCTGAACTCAGGGCACCTGCAGCAACACAGCGGGAGGGGATGGGGAGAGCGTACCTGTCGGGTGCCAAAATGACGAGCGTAGAGCTGCACAGAAGCTTGCATTAAACTTCCCCTAGGAAAAAACAGGCAGGACTGAGTTCTGTGTGGCATTGCAGTTACCTAGGACCAAGCTGGCTTGCTGGTAGGTGATGACCTGTGGTGTAAGTGTGAAAGTGGGATTGTTGTAGGGGGCGTTTTGCTCGTGTGTTTGCTTATGTGATGTTCAGGATCAAGAGCACACTCACATCTCCCTTGCCCCCTGCTGCATGGATGAACTTGTTAAGTTTGGGTACCCAATCATCCATTGCTTCGGGCAGGCCAAAAAAGTGGGGCCCGATCGAAAGACCTTTCCTTATAACAGTTTAATTGCAATTAACATTACAGTTTAATTATAGGGCCTATTGAAATACGTCCAGGAAAACAAAGGAGAAAATGTCTGGATCCTTAAACAGTTCGATGAATTCCTTGCAGGTCTGTCAATAGTAGTAGCCTCCTAACCTGGCATGCTTGCATGGAATCAGCGCTTGCATGCTCATCTGTGCTTTCCTAATAAACCTGACGTTGGATGCAGCTGTCCGGCAAGCTCCCAGATGTAGACAAGCTGCTGCAAGAGAACCAGGAGTTGAAGCGTCAAATCTCAGGGTGCGGGAATTGCACGTATGGCGGGACAACTGTGCTCGTCATCTCCTCCTTCTCTTCATCAGATTAATCTGCCCCATATACTCTCAGGACCGCATGCCAGATCCCGTGGGAGGAGCTTGATGTCCAGGACCAGATTGGGGGAGGGGGATTTTCCATTGTGCACAGAGGGTTCTGGCGCGGCACCCCAGTTGCTGTTAAAAAGTGGTTTGACCCAAGCATGAGTGAAGAGATGATGCAGGATTTCAGGTGCGTGTGGCTGTGCATGGCTGGGTATGATTGTACGTGTCAACTTGTGTGGGCTTGCATACGTAGGTGTGCTAATAAGTGGATTTGGGTGTAAACGAGCGTGCACAAGTATGGGACTGGAAGGGCATTTGGGTATGTCGATATGGTATTTGGTCTGAGTCAAATACCTGACGTCATGCAACATCGTGCAACAAAAAATCCTCAACTTAGCCTGGTACTAACATACACACATACACATATACACACATACATACATACATACATACATACATACATACATACATACATACATACATACATACATACATACATACATACATACATACATACATACATACATACATACATACATACATA